>Ga0182005_1000499_pt1 | contig 20035 bp, 13 predicted proteins | sample Sormic07211103_1_FD_123021 | JGI IMG/M metagenome (GOLD analysis project Ga0182005, IMG submission 123021) | Rhizosphere microbial communities from Sorghum bicolor, Mead, Nebraska, USA - 072115-103_1 MetaG | ecosystem: Host-associated > Plants > Roots > Rhizosphere | place: USA: Nebraska...
CTCACTCCATTTCCTCCGCTATACCCAACTCCATCATAAGTCTTACTCACATCATTCGCAGTAACCGTCAATGCTGCCTTATCAATTGTCAAAACTCCATTCACATAAGTCACACTATAATTAGACGCTATCAATCCTGACGGTGCAAGCACATAACTACCTGCATCTACTGCCCCCTGTGAACTACCACCATAAGTCAGTGTACCTGTTAAAGCCCCCGCCGCTGTTTCTCCATTCACAAATCCACTATAACTCACTCCATTTCCTCCACTGTACGCTACACCATCATAAATCTTATTCGCATCATTCGCAGTCACTGTCAGTGCTGCCTTATTAATTGTTAAAGCACCATTCACATAAGTAATACTATAATTAGAAGCCACTAGTCCTGATGGTACAATTACATAACTACCCGCACCTACTGCCCCCTGTGAACTACCGCCATAAGTCACCGTACCTGTCAAAGCACCCGCCGCTGTTTCTCCATTCACAAATCCACTATAACTCACTCCGTTTCCTCCGCTATACCCAACTCCATCATAAGTCTTACCCGCATCATTCGCTGTAACCGTCAATGCCGCTTTATCAATCGTCAAATCTCCATTCACATAAGTAATACTATAATTAGACGCTATCAATCCTGACGGTACAATCACATAACTACCTGCATCTACCGCACCCTGTGAACTACCGCCATAAGTCACCGTACCTGTTAAAACACCCGCCGCTGTTTCTCCATTCACAAATCCACTATAACTCACTCCATTACCTCCGCTATACCCAACTCCATCATAAGTCTTATTCGCATCATTCGCAGTAACTGTCAATGCCGCCTTATTAATTGTTAAAGCTCCATTTACATAAGTGATACTATAATTAGTCGCCATCAATCCGGATGGTACGAGCACATAACTACCCACATCTACCGCACCTTGTGAACTACCTCCATAAGTCACTGTTCCTGTCAACACTCCTGCCGCTGTCTCTCCATTCACAAATCCACTGTAACTCACTCCATTACCACCATTATAACCAACTCCATCATAAGTTTTACCCGCATCATTTGCGGTAACTGTCAACGCTGCCTTATTAATTGTTAAAGATCCATTCACATAAGTGATCGTATAGTTAGCACTAACAAGTCCGGATGGTACGAGCACATAACTACCTGCATCCACTGCACCCTGTGAACTACCTCCATAAGATAATGTACCTGTCAAAACTCCCGCCGCCGTTTCACTATTCACAAATCCACTATAACTCACACCATTACCTCCACTATAAGCTCCCCCGTCATAAGTCTTACTGGCATCATTCGCAGTAACCGTCAATGCCGCCTTACCAATCGTTAAAGCTCCATTCACATAAGTGATACTATAATTAGACGCCACCAGTCCGGATGGTACAATCACATAACTACCTGCATTTACTGCACCTTGTGAGCTACCACCATAAGCCACTGTACCCGTCAACACTCCCGCTGCTGTTTCCCCATTCACAAATCCACTGTAACTCACCCCATTACCACCACTATAAGCTCCCCCATCATAAATCTTACCCGCATCATTCGCAGTCACTGTCAATGCCGCTTTATTAATTGTCAAAGCTCCACTCACATAAGTGATACTATAATTAGCCGCCATCAATCCGGATGGTACAAGCACATAACTACCTGTATTCACTGCACCCTGTGAACTACCTCCATAAACGAGTGTACCAGTTAAAGCCCCCGCCGCTGTTTCACCATTCACAAATCCACTATAACTCACACCATTACCTCCACTATATCCCACTCCATCGTAAGTCTTACCAGCATCATTCGCAGTAACTGTCAATGCCGCCTTATTAATTGTTAAAGCTCCATTCACATAAGTGATACTATAATTAGCCGCCATCAATCCGGATGGTACAAGCACATAACTACCTGCATCTACTGCACCCTGTGAACTACCTCCATATGTCAATGTCCCTGTCAACACCCCCGCCGCTGTCTCACTCTTCACAAATCCACTGTAAATCACACCATTACCTCCACTATATCCCACTCCATCATACGTCTTAACTGCATCATTCGCAGTAACCGTCAATGGTGCTTTATTAATTGTTACTGTAAATGTCTTATTTGTTGCAGCAGCATAAATACTATTTCCCGCCTGACTTGCCGTAATCGTTACTGTCCCCGCTTTCAATATCTGAATCTTCCATTTATTACCATCCGCCACATCGATATAAGGATTCGCAATCGTCGCATCTGATGACTGAAGCGTTACCGCCAGACCAGAAGACGCTGATGCCACCGGCTCAAAATCAGCATCGCCATAAGTTTTCACAGCATCCGCTACCGTTATCGTCTGGCTCAACAGCTGCTTAAATTCAAGCGCCCCCATATCAATAACTCCACCACTAGCATAATCTGCCACCCGGGGATTACCTATTAAATCTGTTGTAGCCGCACTCAAACCGGTAAATAAACTATTACTCCCCTGGTCCCTTACCGGACTGCTGGCTGTTAAAGAATAATCCCCACCCGTAAACGGCGCACTTGCATTAGAAGGCGCATTTACAAACAACGGGTCAACACTGGCTAAGTTATGATTCGTCGCATCTGCGGCCCCACCCTGTACCATGCTGTATTGAACTGAAACAACTCCAGCTATAATAAAACTGGAAGTATTATTCCCATAAATAATACAATTTTTAAAGGTGCTATTAGAACCAGATGAATAAACAAATGTACCTCCCAATGAGGCGGCATAATTACCCGCAACGGTTACATTGGTAAATACCACACTCCCATTATAAACAAACCCGGCACCAGCATTTGAACTGGCGTGGTTGCCACTTACTAAACAATCCGTAAACGTTGCCCCCGCACCAGGACCAATATACATCCCGGCACCTACCCATGCCTCGTTGCCGCAAATCACTACATTTGTAATAGCAGGTGCAGCTCCAAACACGGCCATACCACCACCAGTATAACGGTACACACTCATACCATTTATATTCAAAGTACCATCGGAAGTTGACGTACCAGTTGATCCATAGGATATAGTAAATCCATCCATTTTTGCAGTACCCACATTATTAGCAGCTACCAGCACGTGATACGCATTGTCACTGTAATCGCCTATCACACCTAAATCACCGCTCAATACCGTTTTATTAGCCGTCAGTGACAAATTACGCTGACTGACCGCTGTCTCCGTACCAGCAAAACCACCATACAGATTTACATCTGCCACCATCACAAATGCCTTATCCCTGTTGATAGTGCTGGCATAATCGGCCGCATACAGGGGATAATACGTCCCTCCGGCAACCCATATTTCTTTGACAGTTCCAGCGGTAACACTATTCAAGGTGCCCGCAGCTTTCAGTGCGTCTGAAAATTCACTCAAGGCATTGGCCCAACTGCTGCCATTTCCACCGGTACCGGCTTTGACATACAGTATACCATTGACATCAGGTGTCTGCGCATAACAATTACTAATTAAGGCAAAACAAAAAATAGAAAAGCGTAAAAATTTATTCATTCAAGAGCTGATTAGGGACGGCGTAGTGATAAAGTATTTAAGGGTATCTCATCACCCTTTAAATTCATAAATAATTGGGAATCAATTTTGCATAAATCTCTTAATGGCACAAATACGTTACAATGCGCGGCGAAATTAACATTTCTCCCCGGGTAAATAAAATCCAGCCTTCATCCCCGCAAAAAAAATTTTTCTCCCCAATAGTTACTGAACCCATTTCCCGTGTCTTACCAGCAAATGGACAAAAAGGAGCTTACATCACTTTTAAAAAAGTACCAGCAAGGTCTCGCCACCAAAGAAGAAGAACAACTTCTCTTCGACTGGCTCGATGCCCTTGAAACAGATGCCACAGACGTAGCCCCCGTTACGGATATGGAAGCTGTAAAAACTGCCATGATGGAGCAAATTCCCGTCCTGTCCCATCCAAAAACAAACAAACTTATTTACCTGCGGGTCGCAGCCGCCGTGCTACCATTACTGATAGCTACCTGGCTTTTTTGGCCCCGCCATACTGATACTGCTTTACTGTCGGCCAACTGGCAAACCGTTGCCAATCCGGACCACCACATTAAAAAATTCTATCTGCCGGATAGTTCTGTCGTATATCTCGGTGCCTATAGCACCTTACAATATAATAGCTCAAGGAAAGTAATATTAAAAGAAGGAAAAGCCTTCTTCGATGTCAGGACAAATCCTGCACAACCTTTTATCGTTTCGGATGCCAGCGGTGTACGCACCACCGTTCTAGGCACCTCATTCATCGCAGAGTATCATAACAAGGTATCCCGCATCGCCGTCGCCACAGGTAAAGTAAGCGTACAAAGCGGAGCTGGTAAAACAATCCTGGAACCTGATCAACGCATCACCTGCAACAAAGGCTCCATCCAAAAAGAGTTCGTTTCATCCGCTGACCTGTTAGCATGGACAAAAGGAGAAACCATCCTGCGCAACGCTTCTTTGCAAGATCTGATACTCGCTATCAGAGAACATTACGGCGTTATTGCCACAACAAAACTGGATACCAGGAAAGGAAGCTATAATCTCCGCATTGCTGATAATATGCCCCTACCGGCACTTTTGGAAGTAATGGAGAAGATATCTTATAAACCAAAAGTTCATTTCAAACTACAGCAGGATCAACTGAGCATTGAGTAGCAGAAAGCTGTAGCAACAAACCAGCATTATCTCATACCCACAACTGGTGTTATACACCAGATGGGAAAAGTATTGCCTGAAAAAAATTCAGCAGCATAAAAACTATTGCCTGAAAAAACGAACTGTACACACAAAACTACCAACACATACAATCAGCATAAAACAAACAATCTAAAAAAATCTAACAATCACATACAAACTATTGCCTTAACAAAAACTATATATGCACACAGACAACGCACTTTTCTCAACCCGCGTCAAACACGCATTCGCAGCCACCATGGCCCTGCTATTGCTGGTTACCTCTGCCATGGCAAGGCCAACAACCACCAGGCAGGAACTGCACAAAATGCTACAACGCTTCCAGGTTCAACAAGGCAGCCTATCTACTGCCCTCAAACAACTGGAATCTGCCGCTCAGATCAGTCTTGCCTACGATGAAGATGCCCTGAAGAAAGTCCAGGTACATGCAAATACCTACCGCAAAACTGCGGTAATCGCTATCCTCCAGGACCTCCTCAATCAATCTTCCTTAAAATTCGAAGAACGCTACAATACCATATTAATCTATGACAGCACCGCTTCCCTGACCCAAACCACCACCGGAAATAAGGCGGCTGCCAACGATATCACCATCACCGGTACCGTATCCGACAATAACGGTCCACTCATCGGTGCCACCGTTTTCGTAAAAGGTACTACTACCGGTACACACACCGATCCTAGTGGTCACTTCAAATTGAACGTACCTGAAAATGCAACCATCAGTATTACAATGATTGGTTACAAGTCACAGGACATCGCTATCGGTGCACAACGTACCTTCACCATCGTACTGCAGGAAAACAGCCTGAACCTGAACCAGCTCGTAGTAGTAGGTTACGGTACCCAGCGCAAAGCTACCGTATCCGGTGCCGTTGCTGACGTTCAACTGGATAAACTCAGCTCCCGCTCCCTCAACGATGTTACCGAAGCCCTGCAGGGTAAAGCTGCCGGTGTGATCGTATCTAACAATGGAGGTGATCCAACCGCTAAACCCACTGTATACATCCGTGGCTTAGGCGGTATCAACGGTGAAGAACCACTGTATGTAGTAGATGGTTCCATCTATACCGGTGGCCCTATCAACCCGAACGATATCGAATCTATGAACGTACTGAAAGATGCATCTGCGGCTATCTACGGGGCACGTGCTTCTGGTGGCGTGATCCTCATCACAACCAAGAAAGGTAAAGCAGGTACAGCTGTTATCAACGTTGATGCTAAAACCGGCTGGCAGTGGGCTGCTAAAAAACTCGACGTACTGAATGCAAAAGAATTTGCTGATGTTGAAAACCAGGCCTACGATGCTGCCGGTATCAACCGCGCCGATGCCTTCAACGGTACTATCTACCCTGATGGTCAAATTACCCGCACCGACTGGCAGGATGCTATCTTCCGTACCGGTAAAACACAGGACTATAACATCAGTGCAAACGGTGGTACTGAAAAGAACCATTACTACATGGGCTTTGGCTACCGCAAGAACGATGGTATCCTCCTGAACACCAACAGCGAGCGGTATACCTTCCGCCTCAACACCGATGCTCAGATCAAATCCTGGCTGAAAGTAGGTGAGAACATGAACTATACTTACAGCAATGGTAACGGTGCAAACACGACCAGCCCATACACGGGTGTCATCTTCACCGCTTTGGGTTATCCACGCAACGTGACACCTTATACTTCTACCGGTGCATTCAGCGGCCTGCCAGCTGCCTACGCAGGTTCTTACGGTGACCTCGCCAACCCGGTAGCTACCCTGATGCGCCTGGACTCAAAAACGCCGGTAAACAGAATCAATATCAACCCATATGCTGAAGTAACCCTGACCAAAGACCTGACCTTCCGCTCTAACTTCAGCGTGACCAAGTCTTTCAGCGATCAGAAAACCTTCACTACCCGCGCACTGGAAATCGGTAAGATCAACAGCAACAACTCACTGGTTGAAAAAGTGGAAGACTACTCCGATATCCTGTCTGAACAAACATTGAACTATGCTCACCGTTTCGGTCTGCACAACATCAATGCGGTGGCTGGTTACACGTATCAACATCATACTTACAAATACCTGACCGCTACTGCGAACTCATTCAGCGATGAGCGTGATGTATATCGTTACTTTGACAACGCTGGTTCCTGGGTAAAACCAAGCAGCGGTATTCAGGAAGATGCAGTTGAGTCTTTCCTGGCTCGTGTGAACTACGACTATAATAACAAATACCTCTTCACCGTACTGGGTCGTCGTGATGGTAGCTCCCGCGTAGCACCACAGAACCGTTACGCAAACTACTACTCCGTATCTGGTGGTTGGGTATTGACCAACGAAAGCTTCCTGAAGAACATCGACTGGCTGAGCATCGCGAAACTCCGCGCCAGCTATGGTGTACTGGGTAACCTGGGTAGCCTTCCAACCAATGCAATCAACGTGAACCTGACTTCCGTATCTGTATACACTGGTGCTGAAGGAACGCTCTCTACAGGTCTTGCTGAAGATGCATTGTCTAATCCAAACCTGAAATGGGCACAGTCAAAACAAGCCAACTTCGGCGCAGACCTCGCCTTCTTCAAAAATGCCCTGTCAGTAACTGCTGACTATTTCATCAAAACCACTGACAACATGATCCTGCAGGTGAACCCTCCAAGCACTGCTGGTGTGAGCACAGGTATGTACAAGAACATGGGACAGGCACGCGATAAAGGTATTGAACTGGGTCTTACCTATAACGGTGCTGTTGGTAAAGATTTCACATACAGCGTAGGTGGTACCCTGACAAAAGTAACCAACAAACTGTTGTCACTGCAATCCGGTCTGAACGAAGTAGTAAGTGTTGCAGGTACTAACATCCGTAGCTCACTCACGCCACTGGTGACCCGTGTAGGTAATCCTCAGTATTCCTTCAACGTAATCAAGACTGCTGGCATTTTCCAGACACAGCAGGAAGTAGACAACTATGTAGGTCCTGATGGCGTTACAAAGATCCAGCCTAACGCAAAACCTGGTGACCGCAAGTTCGTAGACAAAAATGGTGACGGTGTAATTGACAACAATGACCGTCAGATTGTAGGGAGCTTCTATCCTGGCTTCACCTATGGCCTGAGCCTGAATGCTAACTACAAAGGTTTTGACCTGAACATTTTTGCACAGGGTGTACATGGCAACAAGATCTTCAATGCGCTGAAGTATACTAACATGAATCCAAGCATCGGTACCAACTACAACATGCTGAGAGGTATCCTGGATGCATGGACACCAACGCATACTAATACAGATGTAACACGTATCATCTCTACTGACCAGAATGGTAACTATGGTAATACATCTGACTGGTATATCGAAGATGGTTCCTATCTCCGTATCAAAAACGTAACGCTTGGTTATACACTGCCTGTTCGCCTTACTAACATGGCAAAGATTGGTGCTGTACGTGTTTACGCTACTGCAAACAACCTGCTCACTTTCACCAAATACAAAGGTTACGATCCTGAAGTAGGTATGGATAATTACGGCATCGATGTAGCACGTTATCCACAATCAAGGAGCTTCTTAGTGGGCTTAAACGTAAACTTCTAATCAGGTAATCTGCTAATAATTAAGAAGTTAGTAACAACACTTAAACAGCAACTTTTAATAGAGGAACTGCTAATAATAAGAAGTTAGTAACAATACTTAAACAGCAACTTTTGATAGAGGAACTGCTAATAATAAGAAGTTAGTAACAACACTTAAACACCAACTCTTGATAGAGGAACTGCTAATAATAAGAGGTTAGCAACAGCACTTAAACAGCAACTTTTAACAAAGGAACTGATAACAATTAAGCAGTTGATTACAGCCCTTAAACGTACACTTCTAACAAGGCAATTAATACAACAATAATGAAACGTCTTATATCTTTATCATTATGCATCGCCCTGCTCGCTGCTTGTAACAAAAAGCTGGACATCACCCCGGCAGGTACGCCCACCAGTGGTAACTTCTGGCAAAACGAGAACGACGCCGTCTCAGGGGCCAATGCCATGTACTCCGAGTTTGACGATGAAAACTTTTATGGCCGTGGTTACTGGTGGTTTATCAACGCCAGCGATGACATGGTAACCGGTCGTGTAAAAGCGGAAGGTGATAACATCAAAAACTTCAACAGCAGCTTTATCGGTGGTTCTTACACCGAAGGCCAGTGGAAAATGCGTTATATCGTGATCAAACGTGCAAATGATGTAATCAAGCACGTACCGAATATCGATATGACCGAATCCCTGAAAAACCGTATCCTCGGTGAAGCTTACTTCTTCAGTGGTCTCATGTACTTCGAACTGGCCTATACCTATGGTGACGCCCGTGCAGGTGTACCTATCGTAAACCGCGACAGTACCTTAGGCGATGCACCTATTCCACGTGCTGCCAATGTAGACGTAGTGTACGACTATGTAGCCAGCGAACTGCAAAAAGCGGCTAATCACCTTCCCTACTTCGACACTTATACCACTGCTGAATATGGCCGTCCTCACAAAACAGCTGCATGGGCTTTCCTGAGCAAAATGTATCTCTACAAAAAGGACTATGCCAATGCAGAAAAATATGCTGATTCTGTGATTAATAGCGGTAAGCATGCCCTGCTGCCAAATTTCGCTGATGTATTTACTATTGCTAATAACTGGACCAGTGAATATATTTGGTCTGTATATTCAAACTCTCAGTCACCAAGTGGCTGGGGTAGCATTCTGCCAGGTGTAATGCTGGAGAACAAAGGATGGGGGCAATACAACGGCTGGGGCTATTATATGCCTACCAAAGAGCTGTATGACTCCTACGAGAATGGTGACAAACGCAGGGAAGCAACGATCCTGAAACCAGGTGACAGCCTTGTTTACTTCGGCAATAAGATCGCTTATGCTTCTACTAACAGCTTGTCTGGTTTTCAGTTCAACAAGTATATGGAGCCATTCTCCTATGCTAATAAAATACACGTGAGCCCGAATGGTGACCACCCTACTACAGATCTGAACCTGCCACTGATCCGCTATGCAGAAGTGATTCTGATCAAAGCAGAAGCAAAGCTGATGCAGGGTAAGAATGCAGATGTTGAAATCAACATGATCCGTAACCGTGCTGGTCTGTCAAGTGTAACCAATGCAGACATGACTGAACTGAAAAAACAACGTCGTTCAGAACTGGCTGGTGAGTGGGCAAACCGTCACTTTGACCTGGTAAGATGGGGTGATGCAAAAACAACGTATGCACAACCACTGCACGGGTATTCAGGTGCTATAGTATGGCCTGCACGTAACTTCAACCCTGCCGTACACAATGTATGGCCGGTACCAAGAACTGAAGTAACGAGCAGCAATGGGGTGGTAACCCAGAATGCCGGATGGGAATAAATCTTTAATTATATAGAGGTAGTCTCAAAAGTAATCTGATGGCACTGAGAATTACATAAACGAAAATTCTCACTGTCAGGTACCCGAATAAAATCGGATAAAAATTACTTTTGAGACTGCCTCTTTCAAACTTTTATCAATGAAAAAACTACTTTTTGCTTCTCTACTATTAGCTACCATTCAAACCCAGACCCAGGCACAGGCCACTGCCCAGATGAATCTACAGGCCAACATGAAAGCCAGCAACCCGGGCAACACCTACACTCCTATCAATGCCCACTCCCACAACGACTACGAACAACCCATTCCTTTCCTCTCTGCCTACACCCGCCACTTCGGCAGCATCGAAGCGGATGTATACACCCAAAACAATTCTCTCTGGGTGGCCCACGAGTCAAAAGAACTGACTGCTGACCGTACCCTCGAATCCCTCTACCTCATTCCACTTCAGAAAAACATTAAAAAGAATAACGGTACCGCTTATCCAAATTCCCACGATACACTCCAGCTCCTGATCGACTTCAAGACAGATAGCATTGCTACCATGGCAGCGCTCATTAAGATCTTAGCTAAATATCCTGCCATTACCAATAACGCGACTATCCAGATCGTCATCAGCGGTAACCAACCCGATCCTAAGCTTTGGCACACCTACCCCTCCTACATCTTATTCGATGGCAAGCGCGAAGGCCACTACCCTGCAGACGCCGCCAAACGTATTCCTATGTACAGCACTGACCTGAAGAACTTTACCCAGTGGAACGGGAAAGGTATCATTGTCAAGCCTGAACATGACCGCATTCAAAACTGGATCGACAGCGTACATGCCCTTGGTAAAAAAGTACGTTTCTGGGATACACCTGACAATCCCAATACCTGGAAGACTTTCATGAACATGGGTGTCAACTATATCAATACGGACAAAGTAGAAGCGATTGCCGACTTTCTCTCTAACCGTGCGAATATCGAATACAATGGCACTACTGCTCCACATGCCATCTACCAGGCAAAATATGTAAACAACGATAGTCTCATCACCATCAACAAAGTCATCCTGCTCATTGGCGATGGTATGGGTCTTACACAAATATATTCCGGCTTCACCGGCAACCGTGGCCAGCTGAACTTACTGGAAATGCTGAACATCGGTTTTTCAAAAACCTACTCTGCTGATAGTTACATCACCGACTCTGCTGCCGGCGGTACCGCCATGGCTTCCGGTAAAAAAACCAATAACCGGTATGTAGGTGTAGATGCTACAGGGGTGGCAATTCCTGCTATTCCTGATATGATCGCACCCAAGGGATATGTATCAGGTATCATCAGTGCTGGCGATATTACCGACGCTACGCCAGCAGCATTTTATGGCCATGCGCAGGATAGGAGCTTCGAAGATGCGATTGCAAAGGATTTCCTGAAGAGCCCTGTCTCCGTACTGATCGGTGGTGCTCCTCGTCACTTCAATGCAAGGGAAGATAAAATGGACCTGCCTGCATTGTTAAAAGAGAAAGGATACACTTTCACCACTACATTAGAAGACCTCGACACCATTCAATCACCCAAATATATCAACCTGACTACCCAGGCAGAACTTTCTATGCAGAATGGTCGTGGGGAATTTCTCTCTAAAGCACTGACTAAAACCATCCGCACCTTAAACGCAAACAAGAAAGGATTCTTTATCATGGCAGAAGGTGCACAGATAGACTATGGTGGTCATGCGAACAAAGTACCGTATGTAGTGACTGAAATGATGGACTTTGATAAGGCAATTGGGGAAGCCATGAAATTTGCAGATGAAGATGGACATACATTGGTGATTGTAACTGCTGATCATGAAACCGGAGGGCTGTCCCTGTTAGATGGGAATATCGCTAAGGGCCAGGTAGATGGTCACTTTAGCACCAATGACCATACAGCGGTGATGGTACCGGTGTTTGCATATGGACCTAATTCATTATTATTCAGAGGTGTGTATGAAAATACGGAGATCTTTCAGAAGATCATTTCCCTATTGAAATAAAAGAGAAGATAAAAAGAAAGAGGCAGCATCAAAAGTAATCTGAAGATTCTGAGAATGGCGTAAACGAAATTCTCTTCATCAGCCGAATCAAATCGGGTAACAATTACTTTTGAAACGACCTCTTTCTTTTTATATTTATACCATGAAAACGAAAAATATTCTGTTCTTATTTTTGCTGAACACCTTGTTATTCACCCAGTTGGCCCACGCCCAGAAGGACAGTGCAAAACTCATGTTAACCAGGTTTTACAATGTTTATATTACAGCTATTGGCAGCGATAATGGTGAAGATAAGATTCAAAAAATCCAGCAACAATATAGTACTGCCAAACTCACTGCATGGTTAAAAAAGCAGGAGGAGTTGGATGATGATCCATATATCAATGCACAGGATGTAGACATGGATTGGTTAAAAACTATGCAGATCACTAAGGATGCTAAAATACCTAATCTCTACATCGTCTCCTTTTTTGATAACTACAACAAGACAAGGCGGTATGTAAAACTCTTTGTAGCGAAAGAAGGGAATAAATATAAAATCAGCGGATTTAAAAACTAATATCATGGGATGGAAGGTTGCATCATTAATCATTAGCAATGTCACAATTGTGGATGCTACTGCAATCACCATCCCAACAAAACCATTCTAACCCTGTTATACCGAATTGTCCAAATAAACCCCAGGCGTTATTATCTATCAGGTATTTCTCCAAACTCCCCAACCCCTCATTATCATTATCCCTCATATAGAACCCAGACATTATTATCTACCAGGTATTTCTTCTATCTCCCAACTCCCTCATTCCCTATAATTATTCCTCACGTAGAACCCAGACAATATTATCTACCAAGTATTTCTCCTATCTCCCAACTCCCTCATTCCCTATAATTATCCCTAACGTAGAACCCAGACAATATCTACCAATTATTTCTCCTATCTCCTAACTCCCTCATTCCCTATAATTATCCCTAACGTAGAACCCAGACAATATTATCTACCAATTATTTCTCCTATCTCCTAACTCCCCACTCCCCTCATCCCCTATATTTACCCCCAATGAAATCCAGGATCCTCCAATTCTTAACCCTCCTGCTCCTCTACAACTCCCTCCTGCATGTCAAAGCCCGCCCCGTCTCCGACTGGCACATGCAGCCAATATCCATTCAATCTCCCTGGGCCTCACAGGTGTCCCCCTCTCACCCACTTCCTGAATATCCCCGCCCACAAATGGTCCGCTCTCAATGGCAAAATCTCAACGGCCTATGGGATTACGCCATCACATCCTGGAATGCAGCTCTGCCCTCTACCTATCAGGGAAAAATCCTCGTACCTTTCCCTATCGAATCGGCACTCTCTGGTGTACAACAAGCCCTGCTACCTAAACAACGCCTTTGGTACCATACCACCTTTACCACCACTCCTTCCTCACAAAAAACCCTCCTCCATTTCGGCGCCGTCGACTGGAAAGCCACCGTATACTTAAACGGCCAACTCCTCGGCTCACACCTTGGCGGCTATCACCACTTCTCCTACGATATTACCTCTTTTCTAAAACCAGATAACAACGAACTCGTCGTGAGCGTTTACGATCCTACGTCCCAGGGCAATAATCCACATGGCAAGCAAAGCCTCTATCCCCGCAAAATATTATACACCGCCTGCAGCGGCATCTGGCAAACCGTATGGTTAGAAACCGTACCCGAAAAATATATCACAGGATTCACACTCACACCAGATCTCGATAGGGAAGAGCTAAAAATTAAGGTATCCATTTCAGCATTCAATGCGCTACATAATATTCAACCTAATTCAAACAACACAACCTCAAACTCCCATTCCATCCATACCATTCAAAATAATCCAAACTATACAACCTCAAATTCCCACTCCTTCAATACCATTCAAAATAATTCAAACAACACAACCTCAAACTCCCATTCCGTCCATACTATTCAAAATAATCCAAACTATACAACCTCAAATTCCCATTCCTTCAATACCATTCAAAATAATGCAAACAATACAACCTCCCATTCCACCCCCCACTACACCATCCAGGCTACCTCTTCCAACTTCATCTCCGCCAGCACATCTACCGACAGCCTCACACTACACATCCCTTCTCCACACACCTGGAGCCCAAACGATCCCTATCTCTACCCCCTCACCATCCGCTTATTAGAAAACGGTACCACCATCGACAGCATCACCAGCTATTTCGCCATGCGCAAAATCAGCTTAGAAAACGACGCCAACGGCCGTCCCCGCATCTTCCTCAATCACCAATACACCTTCAACCTCGGCGTCCTCGACCAAGGCTACTGGCCTGACGGCATCTACACCGCCCCCACTGACAGCGCCCTCGCATACGATATCAACATCATCAAACAAATGGGTTTCAACACCATCCGCAAGCATATCAAAATCGAACCCGATCGCTGGTACTACTACTGCGACAAACTCGGCATGCTGGTCTGGCAAGACCTCATTCCCCCTGCCGGCCACTCCGAAGCAGATGCCAGCATATTTGAAGATGAAAGCCCCAAACTCGTCCAGCAACTATACAACTTCCCGTCAATTATCGTCTGGACTTTATTCAACGAAGGCTGGGGAGCCTATGATCAATTACGCCTCGCCACCCAACTCAAACGTTACGATCCCAATCGTTTACTCAACGCCCACTCCGGCGCCAACATGGACGAATACAGTGAAGGCTATCCAAGCATCATGTGGGCAGGCAGTGACTTTGTAGATGTTCACAAATACCCTGGCCCTTCCATTGGCCCTGCTTTACCACAAAAAGCAGCCGTACTGGGAGAATGGGGAGGCCTCGGTGTAAACATAGCAGGTCATCGCTGGGATCCAACCCAATCTTACAGTTATCTCGACATCACCCGTGCAGAATTTCCTGAATATTACCAGGCGCTCATGGAACTATTGTATTTATACGAAAGAGCTGGTTTATCGGGTGCTATTTATACCCAGCCATTTGATGTAGAAAGAGAAGAAAATGGGTTAATCACCTACGATAGAAAAGTGGCCAAAATACCAGTGCCAATAATCAAGGCGATCAATGATTCTTTACTTGCTTCAACAGCTCCCTTTTAACGATCCAAACAATCAAAAACTCTTTGCCCGTCAACAGCTTCCTCTTAACGATCAATATAACCCTCTTCTAAAATTTCCTTCCATAATTTAAATTGAGTCGTAAGTTCCGCCCTCATAGAACGTTCCATCACAGTATAAGTACACGCCCTGAAACGCCTGCAGCAAAAAATGATCAACACGAACCGTCACAGGCTCGCAAATCGCAATCAGCATAATAGGAAAAAAGACTTTTTTCCCCCACATGCAATTGCTCTTCAAACACCACGGCATCTACATTCTTCGCTACCATCGTCAACTGATTCTTCTCTTCTATGTAAAAATGTACCGCAGTCACCGAACTTCCCAAATCATACACGAGGTAACGCAACAAATTATTGATCCCCCGCATATGCAAGGGGCCAATAATCAGCAGGGGCTTCTCCACCAGCATCTTCAGCAATTCCAGTTGCCTTTCAGGTAATGCCCTCATACTATTTATTTTCCGAAGACTTCAGCGCGACATATGTCCCAGCACTAATACCCAATAAAATAAGGTTATTCATCGGTATGATAGGCATGATCTTGTCAATCATATCATCCGTAGAATTATAGCCAGCCTGTTGCAAATTGATCACAGTTCTCCATACAAACCAGATCCCGAAAAACAGGTTGAACACCACCGCCTGAAAACGAGGAATACTGATACCCGTCTTATCTGACAGGATATCCAGCCAGAAGCCTTCACTCTTCATGTCTTTGGAATTCTTAGCCGGCGCAGCTTCTTTACCTTCAGCAGCTTCCGTTACAGCTTCATTGTACTTGTTATCATCAGCCACATCTACAATACGGGCAGAGGCTGTGGTGAGTGCGCCAATACCCAACAATAATAAGGTAGAGGTGTCAAAGGTAGGCATCTTGCCCGTGGCAGCGAGAATGCTGATAAATGAAACCAGGATAATAAACGTCCACCAGAGTAACTGTAATCTGGCATAACTAAAAGGCTTCGGATCAATGTTACTGGCATCACAGAGTATACAAAAACGTTTCTGCATCCAGATGGCCATTACGACGCCTAAAATAAAAACGAGCAGGTAGATAACTTGTGCATTCATGGTATAAGGAAAAAATAATTCAATAGGGTGTATAGTGGATTAAAACTTCAATTTGTAAAAACTTCAATTTAAAAGCCTCTCTTCCATGCACTAACGACGACTTAAATTTTTCTAAAATGCCCGCATGCCGATGTCCCCTTTGAGGAAGCCTCACCTCCAGGCACTAACGACGACTTACATTTTTTCTAAAATGCCCGCATACCGATGTCCCCTTTGAGAAGCCTCACCTCCATGCACTAACAACGACTTACATTTTTTCTAAAATGCCCGCATGCCGATGTCCCCTTTGAGAAGCCTCACCTCCAGGCACTAACGACGACTTACATTTTTTCTAAAATGCCCGCATACTGATGTCTCTTTTAGATACAGATTCATTCTCCCAGCGATACTGAATCTGGTAAATCATTATCCAATAAGGAACTGACATCATCACCATCAGGATCTCATACACACCTGCAGCTCCTGTAAAAGCACTTAATAACAACAGCAACAACCATACTCCGCCCATCACCCAGTTATACCGGATGGCCCATTTCACCTCAAACCAAAGTGTAGCAGTAATCGAAAACAATATACCTGCCATTAACGTGGAAAAACCGATAAGCGCTGCAATACTAACCAGATTCCCGCCAGCAAGATTCACCTGTACAACGGAAAACCCTAACGAAACCAGCACGGCAAAAAACAGGATGCCAGAAAGGATAAACCCAACCCAGATATAAATTTTAAGTAAAACCGGCAGCAGACTGCGGCGGCGCATAAGCACTTCCGTTCCGAATGATTCCTCGAAAATAGTTGGTTGCTCCATAGGTATTATTATATAGCAAATATACACAATACAATAGCTATTTCATAGGGCAGTCATTGGGTAACAAATAACTGCGGCGAACCGGAAAGAACGGTCCGCCGATAATTAGCGACTACGCCATATCAACAGGGGGTCAAAATCTCCTGTTTGAGCGCAGCTATTTCCTTATCCTTAAAAGAGATCTTTTCTTTATCATCAATAGTAACCACTACATCCTTCCCCTTTCTGCCTTCATAATAATCCCACAGTGCCCCAAAGATGTCTTCTTTATTACCACACAACTTAACTCCCGCTATTTCAGCAGATAAGAACCAGTGATTAAAGCGATACTTTACATCCGGATCCATTCCCTTATCTTCCAAAAAACGATATAATTCTTCCAATCCCCTGCCTTCTATCAATACTTCCGTTTTCATAATATGGAATATTTCATCCCATATTGCTGTCAGCCGATTTTGGTAATATAGCGGTCATAGCTATGTTGTAACTCATTTTCGATCTAAAACACAGTTCATTCCTATTAACCTTTTTACAGAAATCCATTCCGAATGAGCCACCTGCCGCACCATTCGACGAGGTTGCCGACAGCATCACTACCACTCAACTATCAGATCAGTTTTTCTGACCTGACAGTTATCCGCATCTAATATGCTTCCAAATAACAATCACACTAATCTACCCTTGGTGCGTCTCCAAATAATAATCATACTTATTCAGATCCAGCTTCTCTCCCAGCAACTTCTCCACCGCCGCCTTCTGTGCCGCCCCTACCTGGTAAATATTCAAATACTCCTTATCTCCCTCTTCCGCTTCCCAGATCTTACTGATATCAGCCACCTCCAACTCCACCAGGTATTCACTCACAAAATCCTCACTCCCCTTCAAATAATAAGCAATCGTTCTTTCCATATGCATAAAATTATACAGCCGGCTTTGATCAAAGCCGGCTGCAAGTTATTATCTTTTACTTTTAAACTCCGACGTCTTCCGCCATTCCGGGAATTTTTCCTCGTTCGCCAACGTCTTTCCCACATCAAACAGGAACCGGATATCTTCCACCATCCCTGACAACTCCCACGTATCATCAAACTGATCAAACGGTGAATGGTACCTATCCCTTCCATAAGAAGCTCTATGATTCTGTACCCACGCTGAATCATGCATTAATGAATGCTCACCAGCCCCGGGATACAAAGAAGGAATTCCCACCTTTGCAAAATTGAAATGGTCAGAACGGAAGAACCAGCCACCAGAAGGATTGGCTTCCGGAATTATCGTTCTACCCTGCTTTTTCGCTGCCCGCTCTGCATAATCATCCAGTTCAGACTGCCCCTTACCTATGATCGTAATATCTGTAGTACGGCCGAAGGTATTCATCACATCCATATTGATATCCGCTACTGTGGACTTCACAGGGAACAAAGGATGCGTAGCATAATATTCAGATCCCAGTAATCCCTGCTCTTCCCCTGTCAGTGCAATAAACAGGATAGACCTTCTGGGTGCCTGCGGCAGTTGCTTGAAAGCCGTTGCCAGACTTAACAACGCCGCTGTACCACTGGCATTATCTGCTGCGCCATTATAAATAGAGTCACCTTTGATCACTTCCCCTACTCCCAGGTGATCCCAGTGAGCAGAGTAAATAATATATTCATTCTTTCTGTCAGTCCCCGGCAATTGTGCAATCACATTATGAGAGATAGACTTCTTGATCTTATTCGTAATCTCCATACTGGTAGTCACCCCCAACGGCACCGCCTTAAAACCTGGATGCTTTGCCTTTTCGATGGTCGCATCAAAAGGTACGCCTGCCAGTGCAAACACTTTTTTTGCAGACTCCAATGTAATCCATCCTTCCATAGCCGATCTTGACATATTATCATCCTCCGTCTGCAGGTCAAGTCTTGGTTTAGACCACCCGCTTCTGACTACCCCCCAGTTATAACTCGCGGGCAGAATGTCATGAATGATAATAACCCCGGTAGCTCCTTTGCGGGCTGCTTCTTCAAATTTATAAGTCCAGCGACCATAGTAAGTCATGGTCCTGCCTTTGAATAAAGTACTGTCATAAAAACCCGGATCATTCACCATCACAACCACCGTCTTGCCCTTTACATCCAGTCCTTCGTAATCATTCCATTTATATTCCGGTGCGTCAATTCCAAAACCAGCAAATACCAGTTCGGATTTATCCACATTTACTTTCTCTTTTACCCTGCGGGTGGCTATCACAAATTCATCCAGGAAAGGAAGACTTACGCTGCCGCTCTTCCCTTTAATCACCATAGGTCCGTTGGGCTTGGAAATCAGTTCCACCATTGGTACTTCCTGAAAGAAGCTATCCCCATTCCCTGGCTGTAATCCGATCTCTCTGAAACGGTCTTCCAGAAACTTGATCGTCTTGTCTTCTCCAATAGTAAATGGTTTACGACCCTGAAAGACATCCGAGGATAATACAGTGATGTCACGGGCAATGCTTGCCGAATCAATGCTTTTAATGGCTACGGAATCCGCTGTAGCAGCCTGCTTCTGCTCAGATCCATGACAGGCAAAAAGGCCTATCAGGGGGATTATTCGATAGAAATATTTCATGCAGCGTACGTTTTGCTTTTGCGGCTAAGATAGTGCACTTTTAATAGAAAAGGGCCCTGTTATGAACAGGACCCTCTATAAAATCTATATATAATAATTTCGTACTGCGAAAGCATTATTCCCTCGCCTTCCTGTTAATTTTCATACTCGTTAGCAATCCTATCATTCCCCGCCTTACACCGCTGCCGCTGTGAGCACCCCTTTCCTATTCATTTCCTCACTCGCCAGCCCCCCTTTCATCCCACGCCTACACCGCTGCCGCTGTAAGCACCCCTTTCCTATTCATTTCCTCACTCGCCA
>Ga0182005_1000500_pt1 | contig 20026 bp, 19 predicted proteins | sample Sormic07211103_1_FD_123021 | JGI IMG/M metagenome (GOLD analysis project Ga0182005, IMG submission 123021) | Rhizosphere microbial communities from Sorghum bicolor, Mead, Nebraska, USA - 072115-103_1 MetaG | ecosystem: Host-associated > Plants > Roots > Rhizosphere | place: USA: Nebraska...
GGCTGCTGGATCACTTCTACAACCTTGCGCGCCAGCCCGGTAAGCAGCGCATAAACGATAAGGACATGCAGAACAACCACCACGCTGATGCCAACTACGTTATTGGAGGGATTTTTCCCATCCTGCGTGAAATCCATACAACGACTCCTGTTTATTCGCCTGGGTTCCGGCAATCTCGATATCGACTATGCCGTCCGCCTGGCGCCTGATCTGTTGCCGGCCCGATCTGGGCGATCTGCCTGCATATCGTCAGTTTCATCTGCATTGGTAAAAAAACCGGAGAGCGTCTTGCATTCAAGCGCACCACAACAACATCCGGTCATCTGCGCTCTCACGGCGAAATCAACGTCAACTCTCACTTCTATCTGAAACCACCGGCATGCCGCTATTGGACGGCGGCATGCCGGCTTCCTGCTGCTAGAACTTCAGATGCGCATTCAGGTAGAACTGGCGGCCGTTCTTGTAGAACGCACGCGGCTGGTCTTCATTGAGCGCGTAGTACTTCAAGGTCGGGTCGTTCAGGTTCTGCGCATCCAGCGTGAAGGACAGCTGTTCGCTGTACTTGTAGCCCAGCGACATTGCCAGGGTGCCGACGCCGGCTTGATAGAACGCCGTGCTGCGATCCAGGCCGCTGTAGAAAGCGCTGCGGTAGTTGTACGAAATACGCGCATTGAAACGCTCATCTTCATAATAAGCCGTCAGGTTGGCGGTACGCTTCGAGGCGCCGACCAGGGGACCGTTGCTGGAATCATAGGCGTTGATGAATGTGGCGTTGGTGGCAAAACCGAAGTTTTTACCCAACGGCATTTCATATGCCAGTTCGATGCCGTTCACGGTGCCGCTGGTGTTGATCGGCACTGTCAGCTGGTAATCCGCCATGTAGTTGACAGGATGGTCAGGCGTGCTGGTGACATAACTTCTGGTGACCGAGCCCAGGCCGACATAGCTGGTCAGGTTCATGTTGAAGATACTTGCGGACACCAGGGAACGCGGAGCGAAATACCATTCCAGCGAAGCATCGAAGTTGTTCGATGTGATTGGCTTCAGGTCCGGATTGCCGCCGGTGCCGGAACCGATCGAGCCGAATTGGGCCGGCGGCGTCAGCGTTACCTGGCCAGCCAGCGCCGAGTAATCCGGACGGGTCATGGTCTTGGACGCGGCGAAGCGGGCAATCACATCCTTGCTCAAGTCGAACTTCAGGTTCATGCTCGGCAGCACATCGACGTAGCTGTGGTTGACATTCTGCCTGACGAACGGACCGAAGTCGGAAGTCGTGATCGCTCCCGGCGCGGTAGCCGGCGCGGCGACGTTGGAGAGGACATTCTCCTTGGTCTGGACTACGCGCAGGCCGATATTGCCGCTCCAGCGGTCACCCTCGAGATTGCCTTGCAGGTAACCGGCGGTATTCTTTTCCTTCACTGAAAACTCGGAATTCCAGTCTTCACGCGTGATCGGATCGCGTTTGGTAAAGGCGTTGAACGCTGCCAGCTGGCCCGGCGAGTAGTACCACACGTTGGTCGGGAAACCGCTGCCGAGCCCGCTGCCGAAATTGCCCGGGAAATTCTGATAACCCTGCGGGAAATTGGCTGGGTCCTGGGCAGCCGCCGTCGGTCCCTGGCCGATCACGCCTTCGGAACTGCGTTTGTGGTCGTTATAGCGCAAACCGAACTGCACCGTCTTCAAGGTCCCCCAGTCAGTGGAATACTCGCCGTCAGCCTGGGCCCAGTTTTCCTTGTCCTTGACATTGATGTTCTGGTCGCCGAAGATCCAGCCGAACGTTGTGGTAGGGCCGGCAGGACTGGAATTATTGGTTGCACCCAGGTTCCAGTTGGCAGCCGTGCCGGTCCCGTTCAATTGGTAGCCTGCGCCGGCGCCCACGCCGACATTCCATTCCGCGACGTTTTGGGTAGGCGTCTTGCCTTCGCCGGCAGAAGTACCCAGCTTGGTAGTGAAGGTCAGCGAATCGGTTGCACGCCACTTGGTGCTGAGCTCGACGAAGTTTGAGCTGGCGCTTTCGTCGGGACGTGAAATCTGGTCGTAGACACCGTAGTTGGTGCCGGCTACAGGAGCAAAGGTAGCCGATGTCAGCGTGTTGTTCTTCACCGTGTAACCAGGATTCGGCGACTGGCCGGCGCCGGCGTTGATGACTTGCGCACCCCAGAATTCATAGCTGCGGTTGTAGTTGGCCGCCTTCATTTCCGACGTGAAGGCATTGACGTCGAACGAGAAGTCGTTGCTGACCTTGAACTGGGCATCGATCAAGCCGCCGGTGCGCTTGCGCTGCTGCTCGAACAGGGCAGAGTTGATCAGGTTAGGCGCATATACGCCGGCCAGGTCTGGATGCGCGAGAGCGATCTTGCTGCCCGGGGCGATCTGGGTATACCCCAGGATTTCCTGCCCTTGCCGCTGCAGGTGGCGCTCTTCCGAGAATGCCTGCACCAGGATGCCGAAGGTGTTGGCTTCGTTCTTCCAGTTCACCAATGCGCTGATCTGCGGATCGGTCTTGCCCGGCAGGTCGGCATACACGGCGCCGAGGGTTGCTTCAGCCGTGAACTGTTTCTTGAACTCCAGCGGCTTGCGGGTAATGATGTCGACCGAACCGGCGACTCCGCCCTCCACCAGGCTAGCCTGGGAGCTCTTGTGGACCACCACCGAGCCGACCAGCTCGGAAGGCAGCAGCGTATAGCTGACGCTGCGGCCGACCGTGCCGGACTGGTCCAGCACGAACCAGTCGCCGGATGCGACGCCATGGCCGTTGATCAGCGTTTGCGTCAGGCTCGGGCTGGTGCCGCGCATGCTGACCCGGTCCGCTTCGTCGAAACCGCCTTCGGTGGCGCCGGCGTTACCGATGGTGACGCCTGGAACCCGCGACAGCGAATCGGCAACGTTCTTGTCCGGCATCTTGCCGATATCTTCGGCGGTGATGACTTCCACGTGCGAATCGGCGTTGCGCTTTTGCGTCAGGGACTTTTGCAGGGAACCGCGGATGCCGCTGATGGTGACCTGTTCAATGCCGCCCTTGTCGGCGCTCTTGCCGTCAGCTTTGGAAGCTGCGTCATCTGCCTGCTGCGCATAGGCCGGCATGGCTGCCGCCATGACCAGCAGCGCAACTGCAGATGCTATTGGTGTTAAATTTTTATTCACTTACCGTTCTCCCCATCGATTGCGGCCCCGGAATCCTCGAGCAGGCCATTTTTTTCATTGACTTCTCCACGCTGTGGCTTGAGGTCGCTTCAGGCCGACAAAGGGGAGAACCTTTTTTTCGATACAGTCGCCAATACAACAAGATCCAACCAACAAGACGCTGCATAGCGCCGCTTGTAGAACAATTTCCCTGGCCGGTCCTTCTCCAAAAAAACGCCTGGGGAAACTGCCGTGCGTACCCTGCCCCGCACCAAGCTTCCGCATCTGCCTTACGTCCAAGCTCACGAATTCCCTTTGGAAACGTTGCGCTGAGGACACTCTAGGGACCGTAAAAGTGGCTGTCAATAGGCATTCAACTGGTATTACATAAATAAATTATTGGTATCAAAATTACCAATTCGTATATCTATATATACCGTTGTTTACATTCACTATTTTACAAACTACATGACTGTTGTTTAGTGAAGTGGACTGGTCGCTTTTTTTCAAAACCGGACCTGAATAAGCGCCTATTTTCTGAAAAATGAGAATTTCGCGATTTTCATACGGAACTTTTTGCGAGCAGTAAATCCGCCCTTCCACGAGCCTTTTTCGCATCCGATTTTTTGCCATTTTTCCTATGAAAACAAGTGATTTTCAAGCGCCATGCCCATCGTTATCATTTGTATTGAAATGCCATAAAATCGGGTGAAATTGAATATTTCAAAGTTTTTTTATCTTTTCCCAGGAAAATTTCATGGCCGTTATCGAAATGAAGCGGCATTACTCAAATGCACTAAACACGCTGCGTCGCAGCATCACGAAAAACATGGCGCAAGCCGCCAATGCCAGTTCAAATTGGTAGTTTTTTCGTAATACCACTTTGGTGCGAAAGCGGCACCGAAATGGTGAGCAGCAACTGCCCCAAAACGATGGCAATGCCCGCCGAATAACTGTTTTTATGTCAACAAAATGGTGATCACTGCAGACAAGGCACAAGGTCGAAGATTGGCAATACGGTTGATTTGAATGCAACGGAAGAGGCACGGGGCCGGATCAGGCCGCCGGCAGATAAGGGATGATATTGGTGCATCGCGGAATAATGCACTTGATTCAGGCATGCATCGGGCCATAAAAAAGCCGGGCAGAAAAAACAAAAAACCCCAAGTGCGATGCACTTGGGGTTTTTTGGGCAAGAATAATTTCTTATTCTGCGTTGGTTGCGGGGGCAGGATTTGAACCTACGACCTTCGGGTTATGAGCCCGACGAGCTGCCAGACTGCTCCACCCCGCGTCTGAATATAAAAAGCCTTAAGCGCTTTCCACTTAAGGCTTCATGCGCAAGAAAAACTTCACTGCGGCTTTTTACCGCGAGCCTTCTTGCTGTAACTGGTTGCGGGGGCAGGATTTGAACCTACGACCTTCGGGTTATGAGCCCGACGAGCTGCCAGACTGCTCCACCCCGCGTCTGAAGAATGAAAGTATATAGTGTATTGCAGTGCAATGCAACCAATACAGACAATCGGATTAAGAACAGCCCTATCTAATAGGCAATGCTAAACTCCCAAACTACCGATTCAAACTACCTATTGCCTCCTATGAAATTTTGTTCCGAATGCGCGCATCCCGTCAGCCTGCAGGTTCCGCCGGACGACAACCGCATGCGTTATGTCTGCAGCAATTGCGGCACCATTCATTACCAGAATCCGAAGATGGTGATCGGCTCGATTCCGGTATGGGAACAAGATGGCGAGCTGCGCTTGCTGCTGTGCAAGCGCGCGATCGAGCCGCAATACGGCTACTGGACCCTGCCCGCCGGCTTCATGGAAAACGATGAGACCACCGGCGACGCGGCCCGCCGCGAAACCCTGGAAGAAGCTGGCGCCAGGATTGAACTGCACGAGCTTTTTTCGCTGCTCAACGTGCCGCATGTGCACCAGGTGCACCTGTTCTATCGCGCCACCTTGCTCGACCTCGATTACGCCGCCGGCATTGAAAGCCTGGAAGTTGGCTTGTTCACGGAAAACGAAATCCCGTGGGATGAAATCGCCTTTCCTACCGTCGACATCACCTTGCGCGCCTTCTTCGCCGACGCCAGGAAAATCCGCCAGGAAGGCGGCCAGTTCAACCTGCATGCGCAAGACATTTTCAAACCCATGCGCGCCGGCCTGACGGCCAAATAAGGCGCCAGCGGAGAGCCGCGATGATCCCCTGGCTTGAACTGGACAGCCCGTTTCCCGACGTCAGCACGGCGCTGACCGACGAGGATGGCGCGGGCGGCTTGCTGGCGGCCGGCGCCGACCTGTCGCCGCGGCGCCTGCTGGACGCTTACCGGCACGGCATCTTCCCCTGGTTTTCCGAGAACCAGCCGATCCTCTGGTGGAGCACCGATCCGCGCATGGTGCTCAAGACAGACCAATTCGTCATTTCCTCCAGCCTGCGCAAGACCTTGCGCAAGGTGCACCGCAGTGCTTCCACCGACCGGCGCTGGCAGGTCCGTTTCGATTTCGCCTTCGAGCGCGTGATGCGCGAATGCGCGGCGCCGCGCCGCGACGGCGCCGGCACCTGGATCTCGGAAGACATCGTCGCCGGCTACCGCGCGCTGCACCGGCTCGGTTATGCGCATTCCTCGGAAGTCTGGCTGGACGGCAGGCTGGTGGGCGGCGCTTACGGCGTCAGCATCGGCCACATGTTCTATGGCGAATCGATGTTCACCCGGGTCAGCGACGCATCCAAGGTCGCCCTGGCCTACCTGGTGCACTTCCTGCGCCAGCACGGCGTGGCGATGATCGATTGCCAGCAGCAGACCGGCCACCTGGCTTCGCTGGGCGCCGCGCCGATAGCGCGCAGCGAATTCCTGCGCCACCTGAGGCAAGCCATCGCCCAGCCGCAAATCCACGGCTGGCGTCCATTGCCCTTGTTCAGCGATTAGCTCTTATGCAAACCGGAATTACGGTGTAAATTATCAGGTATAGGTCATCAGCCGGAACGCACATGACGCACTTAAAAGATCTGCCATTTTCGACCCTGCAGTTTTACGCCACGGCGCCCTACCCGTGCAGCTACCTGGACCACCGCCAGGCGCGCTCGCAGGTGGCGACGCCGTCGCACCTGATCAACGCCGACGTCTATTCCGAGCTGGTGAAGAACGGTTTCCGGCGCAGCGGCATCTTTACCTACCGGCCGTATTGCGACGGTTGCCAGGCGTGCACGCCGGTGCGCACGCTGGTAGCGTCGTTCCAGCCGAACCGCAGCCAGCGCCGCGCCTGGGACCGCCACAGCCAGCTGACCACGCTGGTCACCAACCTGGCTTATGTCCATGAACATTACGACCTGTACCTGCGCTACCAGACCGCGCGCCACTGCGGCGGCGGCATGGACCAGGACAGCCGCGACCAGTACGCGCAGTTTCTGCTGCAAAGCAAGGTAAACACCCGCCTGGTCGAATTCCGCGAAGCCGACGGCACCCTGCGCATGGTCAGCATCATCGATGTCCTGAACGACGGCTTGTCGTCGGTGTATACCTTTTACGATCCCGATGTGCCGGGCGCTTCCTACGGCACCTACAATGTCTTGTGGCAAATCGGCCAGGCGAAGCAGCTCGGCATGCCATATGTCTATCTCGGCTACTGGATAAAGGAAAGCCCGAAAATGGCTTATAAAATCAACTTCCAGCCGCTGGAAGCGCTGCGGCAAGGCGAATGGAGTGCGTTAGAATAGCGACCGCAGTTTCACTGCGGTCGCTATTCTCCTAATTTGCACCATCTTTTACAGCCGCCTATCGTGCCAGCCAAACTCCTGTACGCCTTCGCCCGCCCCGCCCTGTTCTCACTCGATCCGGAATCCGCCCACAACCTGACACTGCCTGCATTGCGCCGCGCCGCAGCCCTCGGGCTCACTGCCCTGCTAGGCAAGACGCCGGCCGATCCGCGCACGGTGATGGGCATCACCTTTCCTAACCCTGTCGGGCTGGCGGCTGGCCTGGACAAGGATGGCGCTTATATCGACGGCCTGGCGGCGCTGGGCTTCGGTTCGATCGAAGTCGGCACGGTGACGCCGCGCGCCCAGGCCGGCAATCCGAAGCCGCGCATGTTCCGCCTGCCGGCGGCCAACGCCATCATCAACCGCATGGGCTTCAACAACGGCGGCGTCGACGCCTTCGTCGCCAATGTCCAGGCTTCCAGGTTCTACCAGGAGCGGCAAGGCGTGCTGGGGCTGAACATCGGCAAGAACGCCGATACGCCGATCGAGCGCGCCGCCGAAGACTACCTGCACTGCTTGCAGAAAGTCTATCCCTACGCCAGCTATGTCACTGTCAATATTTCCTCGCCCAACACCAAGAACCTGCGGCAGCTGCAAGGCGCATCGGAACTCGACGCCCTGCTGTCGCAACTCAAGCAGGCACAGCAGAAACTGGCCGACCAGCACAAGCGTTATGTCCCTATTGCCTTGAAAATCGCCCCGGACATCGACGCCGAACAGATCAAGACCATCGCCGACGCCTTGCTGCGGCACAAGATAGACGGCGTGATCGCCACCAACACCACCATCAGCCGCGACGCCGTCCGCGGCTTGCAGCATGAGGATGAGGCCGGCGGCTTGTCCGGCGCGCCGGTGCTGGCTCTATCCACCAGCGTGGTGCGCCAGCTGCATGGCGAACTGGGCGACGCCTTGCCTATCATCGGCGTCGGCGGCATCTTCAGCGGCGCCGATGCGCAAGCCAAGGTCGCCGCAGGCGCGGCGTTGGTGCAGCTGTACACCGGCCTGATTTATCGCGGTCCGGCGCTGGTGCGCGAATGCGCCGCGGCCTTGCGCCGGCCAGAATAAAAACAGGCGGCGCCGCTGGCCAGCCCGATGATCAGTTGTGTCCAGTCCATGGAAAGCTCCATTTACGTGGCCATGATTAATCAAATGAAGTGTTTTGCCCGACCCGCTTAAGACGCCCGGGCTAGCCAGGCAATATCAGCAAGGCAATTGAGTACAGGATGAACCTGATTATTAAACAGCAACTTTCTTTGCTGCAATGCAAACCCAAGCGCCCGGCAGGACACAGGGCGCCAAAGAAAAAGCCCGCTGGCCTTGCGGCAGCGGGCTAAATCCGAACCCGAGGAGGAACGGAGGAGACAAACGAAATCGTAGCGCCTGAATATGACAAGAACGTGACGCCGGCCCTGCCTGGCAGGGTTTAGAAGCACTGCTCGACTCAGGCTATTTTCAGGATGCGCTGCTCGAAGTCGCCCTTGTGCACGCCGTTGCTGCCAGCGCTCGGTTCCGCCTGCAGCGCCTCGACAATATCTTCGCGCTTGAGCTGCGGCGCAAACTGCAAGATGAAATCGTAGGTATAAGAGCGCAGGTAAGCGCCGCGCCGCACCGCCAGCCGGGTCACGTTGGAGGCCAGCAGATGCGACACCTCGATCGAACGCAAGCCGTTCTGGCGGCTATGCTCGGTCGCCATCGAAGCCACCAGGCCAACGCCCAGGCCAAGCGACACGTATTGCTGGATGACGTCGGAATCCATCGCGGTCAGCACGATGTCCGGCGTAATGCCGGCCGTCCTGAAGGCATCGTCGATATGGCCGCGGCCGGTGAAACCGATATCGTAGGTAATCAAGGGATAGGCTGCCAGGTCGGCCAGGCTGACCGGTCCGCCGATGTCCAGCAAGGGATGGTTCTCCGGCACCACCAGCACATGGCTCCACTCGTAGCACGGGAAAGAAATCAGTTCCTTGAACTGGGTCAGGCCCTCGGTGGCGATGCCGACGTCGGCCTTGCCCGATATCACCCAGTCGGCGATATGTTCCGGCGAACTTTGCTGGAGCGCGATGCGGACATCGGGAAAACTGGCGCGGAAACCCTGCACCACGCGCGGCAAGGCATAACGCGCCTGCGTGTGGGTGGCGGCCACCGTCAAGGTGCCGCTGGTTTCGCCCGAGTATTCCTGGCTGGCCTGGCGCAAATTCTCGGCTTCCTGCAGCAGCCTTTCGACGATCTTCAGGATGCCCTTGCCCGGATCGGTCAAGCCGATCAGGCGCTTGCCGTTGCGGATGAAAATATCGACGCCGAGCTCTTCTTCCAGCTCGCGTATCTGGCGGCTGACGCCGGGCTGCGAAGTAAACAGGACATTCGCCACTTCGGTCAGGTTGAAACCGCAACGCGCTGCTTCGCGGATAGAGCGTAATTGCTGAAAATTCATAATTTTCTCCTTAGCGTGTTGCCTGCTGATCGACGAACACCTGCAGGCGGCGCGGACGCACCACCAGGGTTTCGCCATCTTTCAAATCGAGCTGCTTGAAACGTTCGCTGGAAATCACTGCTTCGATCAGGCCGGCGTCTGCCCCGCCGCTTCGCTCCAATTCCAGCTGCGCCAGAGGCCCGATGGCGTGGGCGCGCCGCAGCTGCACCACGATGCCTTCGGCGCCGGCGGTGTAGCGATCGATTTCGAGGTCGTGCGGCCGCACGTAGCCGATGCCTTGCGCGTCTTGCGCGGCGGCGTGTTCCGGCGCGTCGAACACCGCGCCGCCGGTATCCAGCACGCCCTGGTGCACGCGGCCATGGAACAGGTTGACGTTGCCCAGGAAACCGTAGACGAAAGGCGAAGCCGGATTCTCATAGACCTGCTGCGGCGCGCCCACCTGCTCGACATTGCCCTTGTTCATCAGCACGATCCGGTCCGCCACTTCCAGCGCTTCTTCCTGGTCGTGGGTCACGAAGATGCTGGTGACATGCAATTCATCGTGCAAGCGCCGCAACCAGCGCCGCAATTCCTTGCGCACCTTGGCGTCGAGCGCGCCGAACGGCTCATCCAGCAGCAGCACGCGCGGCTCTACCGCCAGCGCTCGCGCCAGGGCAATGCGCTGGCGCTGGCCGCCCGACAGCTGCGGCGGATAACGATCCGCCAGCCAGTCCAGCTGCACCAGCTCCAGCAGGCTGGTGACCTTTTCCCGGATCGCGCTTTCGTTCGGACGCTGCGAGCGCGGCTTGACGCGCAGTCCGAAGGCGATGTTTTCAAATACGGTCATATGCTTGAACAGCGCGTAGTGCTGGAACACGAAACCGACCTGGCGCTCGCGTACATGGCGCGATGAAGCATCTTCGCCTTCCAGCAGGACCTGGCCGCTGTCTTGCGCTTCGAGGCCGGCGATGATGCGCAGCAAAGTGGTCTTGCCGCAGCCCGAAGGCCCCAGCAGCGCGGTCAGTTCCCCGGTGGGGAATTCCAGCGACACATTGTTCAGTGCGACAAACTCGCCGAAGCGCTTGTTGATGCTGCTTACCTGGATGCTCATGCCTGCTCCTGTCCTGATTGATGCACGGCGCCGTGCGGCAATACCGTTTCGCGCAAACGCCATTCGATGAACGATTTCAGCGCCAGGGTCAGCAGCGCCAGAAACGCCAGCAGCGAAGCCACCGCAAACGCCGCCTGGAAGTTGTATTCGTTGTACAGGATCTCGACCTGCAAGGGGATGGTGTTAGTCTCGCCGCGGATATGGCCGGACACCACCGACACCGCGCCGAACTCGCCCATGGCGCGCGCATTGCACAAGATCACGCCGTACAGCAGCCCCCACTTAATATTCGGCAAGGTCACGTGGCGGAAAGTCTTCCAGCCGGACGCGCCCAGCACCAGGGCCGCCTCTTCTTCCTCGCTGCCCTGCGCCTGCATCAAGGGAATCAGTTCCCGCGCCACAAAGGGAAAGGTGACGAAGACGGTCGCCAGCACGATGCCAGGCACCGCAAACAGGATCTTGATGTCATGCTCGCGCAGCCAGGGGCCGAACCAGCCCTGGGCGCCGAACAGCAGCACATAGATCAGGCCGGAAATCACCGGCGACACCGAAAACGGCAAGTCGATCAGGGTCAGCAGGATGTTCTTGCCGCGGAACTCGAACTTGGCGATGGTCCACGAAGCGGCGACGCCGAACACCAGGTTGAGCGGCACTGCGATCGCGGCGGTCAGCAGGGTCAGCTTGATGGCGCTGACCGCATCCGGCTCGGTGATTGCCGCCAGGTAGGCTTCCCAGCCCTTCTTGAACGCTTCCGCAAATACCGACAGCAGCGGCACCACCAGGAACAAGGCAAGGAACAGCAGCGCCACGGTCATCAACAGCGTGCGCACCCACAACGGCTCCAGGGTGGCGTTGGGAACATGGACCGGCTCGCCCCTGGCCCGCGGCCCTGCAACGGGCTGGGCGGCGGCGGTGGCCGGATTGAAATTGCTGGCGGTAGCGCTCACGTCCGGCTCCTAGACTTTGACCGACTGGCCGCGCTTGCGGGTCCAGGCTTGCAAGACGTTGATCGCCAGCAGCAGCAGGAACGACGCGGTCAGCATCACCACCGCAATCGCAGTGGCGCCAGCATAGTCGTATTGCTCCAGCTTGGTAATGATGAACAAGGGGGTGATCTCCGACACCATCGGCATATTGCCGGCAATGAAGATGACCGAGCCGTACTCGCCGGTGGCGCGGGCAAAGGACAGCGCAAAACCGGTCAGCAAAGCCGGGAATACCGTCGGGAAAATTACCCTGGTAAAAGTCTGCCAATGATTGGCGCCCAGGCTGGCCGCCGCTTCTTCCAGTTCTTTTTCGGCGTCTTCCAGCACCGGCTGCACGGTGCGCACCACAAACGGCAGGCCGATGAAGGTCAGCGCCACTAATATACCCAGCGGCGTAAAGGCGACCTTGATGCCGAGCGGTTCCAGGTACCGGCCGATCCAGCCGTTGGTGGAATAGAGCGCGGTCAGGGCAATCCCGGCTACCGCGGTCGGCAGTGCGAAAGGCAGGTCGACCAGGGCGTCGATCAGCTTCTTGCCGGGAAACCGGTAACGCACCAGCACCCAGGCCACGATGCCGCCGAAAATCGCATTAAGCAGCGCCGCCAGCAAGGAAGTGCCGAAAGTCAGGCGATAGGAAGCCATCACCCGCGGCGAAGTGACGGCCGCGGCAAAACCGTCCCAGCTCAGCGTGAAAGTCTTGAGGAACACCGCCGACAAAGGGATCAGTACGATCAGGGCCAGGTAAAACAGGGTAAATCCCAGCGACAGGCGAAACCCGGGCATCACGCGAAACGGCGTGGCGGGCCTGGCAAGACCTGGTTTGGCAAGTGCGGCGGCTGTCATGCATCGTCCTCTTATTACAAATACGGCTAAAGAGCGATGATAATCTCACCGGTTTGTTATAAAGAGAACGAACTTTTTTGCATGTGCATAGAATGGATTTGCATAAGAGAAATAGTGAATTTACTGCCAGGTCTCCCGATTCAATATCTTTAAAGCAATAAATATCAAGGCCCTGGCGCGCCGACAATACGCCAATCCCGCGCCGCCCCTCCCACCGTTTTCCCAAAAACCGGACAAATCCGCTGCAGCTCAGTCGGGCTTTTTTGTATTCTGTTCCGCCATTTCTGCAGATTGTCGCAAGCAGCTGGCGACTTGCCCCGCCCCTCCCTAAAGTGACGACATGCAACAACGTTTGCCACCTACCAGTCACCCAAGGAGAACAAAAATGAACACAGCACGCCAAGCACTGATCGCCATCCTGTCCATCGCTACCCTGGCTGGCAGCATCGCCCCGGCACAAGCAGCACCGCAACAAACTGAAATCTCGACACTGCCGACCATCACTATCGTCGGCAAGCGCCCAAGTCATCCAGAGTTCCTGCAAACAGTAACGATCGTCGCCAAGCGCCTGACTCCGCAAGAAAAACTGGCGATGGCGCAAGAAGAAGGCTGCCTGCCTACCATCACCATCGTCGGCAAACGCCTGAACCGTGAGCAAAAGTCGGTCCTGGCGCAGCAAGAAGCCAGCCGCAAGAAAGCCGTCATCTAAACCGCAGTGCCCGCAGTTCCATATATCAGGAGATTGCAAATGAACACCACGTCTAAATTACTGGTCGCCGCCACGCTGCTGGCGACCTTGAGCATCGGCGCCAGCCCGGCCATGGCGGCAGCGCCGGCCAAGAAAGCCGCGGCGCCGTCGGCAGCGCAGTCGCAGGCGCAGTTTCAAGATATCCCGCTGCTGATGCCGCCCATCGTGATTATCGGCAAGCGCATGACGCCGGAAGAAAAAATGGCTTTTACACAGCAACAGCGGGCCCAGGCCGTGAAAAAGGTAGCGCGCAAGAAAACCGAACCAACCGTCTCGCCAGCGCTCAGCGCTCTTTGATTCCTTTAGCAAAACGATCAGACTGCTGCGTCCGTTCCGTTTAAAATGACGACAACTTAGCTGAGTTGCCGCACAAACCGATCCCACTCCATGAATTCTGATTCGTTCACCGCATTCAAGAAAAACGCATCCATCGCCTCGGTCTACCTGTCCCGGGGTTTCGACAAAGTAGCAAGCTGGGTGACGCAACTCTCGTGGTGGAAATTCCTGTTGTTTGCGGTACTGGTGCTGATAGCAGCCGGGATCTTGCAGGAAACCTTGTTTTCCTCCAGCGAGCTGGTGATTGAAAAAGTCAGCCAGCACGCCAGCAAGCCGTCCAAGCGCAACAAAGGCAATACCGATATCCGCATCGACGATACCGGCGTCCATATAAAAACCGGCACATATACCTACGATGGCGACGGCGATAGCGCGATGACGTCGAAATCGCCCGCTGCGCCGGCTGCTTCTGCGGCGTCGCCTGCAGCCGCCAGCGCCGATGCCGACGACGACGCGCCAAAGGCTCCGCCTGCACCGCCCGCCCCACCTGCGGCGCCGGCCGCACCTACGCCGGCTGCACCGAATGCCGCCAGCCTGAGCCTGACCTTGCCGCCGGAAGCGACCGCCGACGTCAACCAGGCGATCAACGATGCCGTCGCCGCCATCCACGAAGCGGCTGCCGAAAAGGCCGAACAGCAGGTGGCGCGCTACCAGAAGAAATCTTCCGAATGGTTCGTGAATTTTGTGCTGCTGCTGCTGATCGGCCTGTTCGGCACCAAGGCTTTGATGGGCGGCAAGAAACGCGCCGAAGCGCGGGCCAGGGCGGCCAACGCCGCCGCCGAACACGCCAACCTGCAGCGCGAGGTTTCGGAAGCCAAGATGCAGATGATCCAGGCCCAGGTTGAACCGCATTTCCTGTTCAACACCCTGGCGTCGGTCGACTACCTGATTGAAACCGATCCGCCGCGCGCCTCGGCCATGCAGAAGCGCCTGATCCAGTACTTGCGTGCGGTATTGCCGCAAATGCGGGAAACTTCCACCGTCACCACGCTGGGACGCGAAGTCGACATCGTACGGGCTTACCTGGACCTGCTGAAGATGCGCATGGAAGAACGCCTGAGCGTCGAGCTGCAGGTGCCGGACGGCTTGCGCAGCGCGGCCTTCCCGCCGATGATGCTGCAGTCGCTGGTGGAAAACGCCATCAAGCACGGCCTGGAGCGCAAGGCCGAGGGCGGCTACTTGCGCATCAAGGCGGAAGTCGCGGACAATAAGCTGCGCGTCAGCGTGACTGACGACGGCCTCGGTTTCGGCGCCTTCCCCAGCGACGGCACCGGCCTGGGGCTGCAAAGCATCCGCGACCGCCTCAAGCTGTTGCACGGCGCTGCAGCGCAACTGGAAATTGCGCCCAACAGCCCGAGCGGCGTATGCTCAACCATCGAGGTGCCGTACCAGGTAGTCGGCGCCAGGGCCAAGCCTCAATAAATCCACCCAACAGGCTAGGAAGCAACAGGAAACAAATATGAAATCGATCCCGCGTCTTGCTTTTGTCCTTACACTCGCCGCTGCAGCCATGGTTCCCCTGCTCAGCTGCAGCGACAGCGCGGCCGCCGACATCGTCAAGACGGAGCGCCAGATAGGCAGCTTCCAGCAGCTGGAAGTGATGGATGCGGTGAACGTGTACCTGACCCAGGGACCCGCCAAGCCGGCAATCATCGAAACCGAGAACGGAGCCGCCTCGAGGGTCGAACTGGAGAACAGCGGTTCGTCATTGAAGATCTATTTCACCGGCCGCTCGTTTTTCAGCAGCCGCCACAACATCAACGTCTATATCACGGCGCCTGACGTCAACAGCTTAGGCATCTACGGCTCCGGCGACCTCAAGATCATCGGCAAGCTCAGTTCCAAAGACAGCATCAGGATTTCCATCTCCGGCTCCGGCACCGTCAGCGGCGAACTGAACGCTCCCGTCGTCACCGCCTCCATCGCCGGCGCCGGCGACATCAAGGTAAGGGGCAAGACGCGCGACCTGAAGGTATCGATTGCCGGCAGCGGCGACTACGACGGCTTTGACCTGATGGCGGAAAACACCAACGTGTCGATCGTCGGCAGCGGCGACGCCCACGTCTATGCCAGCAAGGCCCTGCGGGTCTCGACTGCCGGTTCCGGCGATGTCACGTATGCCGGCGACCCGGAAGTGCATTCCAGCATCATGGGTTCGGGCGCGGTCAAGAAAAAACGTTAATTCAATATTAGAATCCGCCTATGCCTACTGCAATCATTGCCGACGACGAACGCCTGATGCGCGACCAGATCCGCCTGCGCCTGAGCCAGGCCTGGCCGGAGCTGGAAATCCTTGGCGAAGCCAAGAACGGCGATGAAGCAATCGAACTGGTCGACCAGCTGCAGCCTGACTTCACCTTCCTCGATATCCGCATGCCGGGCAAAACCGGGCTGCAGGCGGCGCAGGAAATCGGCGGCAAAAGCCACATCGTTTTCATCACCGCCTATGACGAATATGCGATTGAAGCGTTCGAGCGCGGCGCGGTCGATTACATCCTGAAGCCGGCTGAAGCCGAACGCCTGCGCCTGACCGTAACACGCCTCAAGGCCCGCCTGAGTTCAGCGCCGGCCGACATGAGTTCGATGCTGACGCAGCTTGCCAAGCAGATGGGCATCGCCACCAAGCCGGTCTACCTGCAATGGATACAGGCCAGCATCGGCCAGCAATTGCGGCTGATCCCGGTGCAGGAAATCCTGTTCTTCCGTTCCGATGAAAAATACACCAGCGTCCAGACCGCCAGCTATGAAGCGCTGATCCGCAAGCCGGTGCGCGACCTGGCGGAAGAGCTCGATCCCGACCTGTTCTGGCAGATCCATCGCGCCACCCTGGTCAACGTCAACGCCATCGACGGCATCACGCGCGACCTGCGCGGCCGCCACCAGGTGCTGATCAAGGGACATACTGAAAAACTGGAAGTGAGCCGCAGCTTCATCCATCTGTTCAAACAGATGTAGAAGCGTGAACAGGCCCTAGGCCAGCAGCGCCTTGACGAAATCCTTCTTGGCGCCGGGCGGCGGTATCTCGAACTGCAAAGCCGATTCCACGTGCTGCAAGTGGTGCTGCATCAGCTGCACCGCTTTTTCCGTATCGCCGGCCTTCGCCGCCTGCAGGAATTCCACATGTTCGTCCGATGAACAGGCAGCGTCCCGGGTCGACTGGTACAGCATGGTGATCAGCGAACTGCGGCCGGCCAGCTTGGTCAGGACATCGGTCAAGACCTGGTTGCCCACCGTGCGCGCCAGCAGGATGTGGAAATCGCTCAGCAGCTTGGAACGGACTTGCGGATTTTCCTTGGACAGCGCCTCGCGCTCCTGCTGCAGGTGCTGCTCCAGCAATGCATAGTCGGCGGCAGTGGCCTTGGCCACGAATTCGCGCACCAGCGCCGTCTCCAGCACACGCCGCACGAAAAATATCTGGCGCGCCTCCTCTTCCGTCGGCCGGCTCACGAACGCCCCCTTGTCCGGCACCAGGTCGATCAGCTTGTCTTTTGCCAGCATCACCAGCGCCGCCCGGATCTTGGTGCGGCTCACGGAATACAGGCGCGCCAAGGCTTCCTCCCGCAGTTTGGTGCCGGGCGGCAGGCGCTGCTCGGCAATTGCGGTCGTGATGTCGGCCGCAATATCGTCAGAACTGTCGGCAGGGCTTGGTGACAGGCTCATGTTAGCGATTTCCTCGGAGCGTTGTTCTAAAACCAAAATTGTACTTGCAAATGCGATCCCTTCAAAAGAATAAGAATGCCCGGCCGCAAGCAGCTCCGGGCTTGCTTCCTTGGCTTACAGCGAGCGGCTTTCAGCCGCCATCTGCAGGTTTGCCTGTTCCCTCTGCTCATCCTCGAGCGCGGCCGGACGGGCGCCGTTCAAGACCGCATGGGCGCGCACCTTGTCGATATCCTTTTCCCACACAGCCACCACCACGGTCGCCACGCAGTTGCCCAGCAGGTTGCCGAGCGCGCGTGCAATGCCCATGAACCAGTCGACCGACAGCACCAGCACCAGCCCCACCACCGGGATCGCCGGGATGGCGGACAAGGTGGCGGCCAGGATCACGATCGCCGAACCCGGCACGCCATGCGCGCCCTTGGAAGTGATCAGGGCCACCGCCAGGATCGCCAGCAGGTCGGTAACCGCGAGCGGCGTATTGGTGGCTTGCGCAATGAATACCGCGGCCAGGGTCAGGTAAATCGAGAAAGCGTCGAGGTTGAACGAATAGCCGGTCGGGATCACCAGGCCCACGGTGGAATCCTTGATGCCCATGTATTCCAGCTTGCGCATCACCTGCGGCAATACGCTGTCCGATGAAGCGGTGGCCAGCACCACCAGCAGTTCGGCGCGCAGGTACTTGATCAGCTTGAAGATGCTGAAGCCCGCCAGCCGCAAGATGGTGCCCAGTATCGCAAAGACAAACACCACCACGGCAAAGAAATACAGCAGCACCAGGAAACTCAGCTGCTGCAGGGATCCGACGCCGTATTTGCCGACCGTGAAAGCGATCGCGCCGAACACGCCCAGCGGCGCCAGCCTGATGATGAACGACATGCACTTGAAAAACGCTTCCGACATGCTGTGCACGACGGTCACGATAGGCGCTGCCTTGTCGCCGATCAACGACAGGGCCGAACCGAAAATGATGGAGAACAGCAGCACTTGTAGCACATCGCCGGAAGTGAATGCGCTGACCACGGTATTCGGGATGATTTTCATGACAAAGTCGGAAAAGCTGCTGCCCCTGACCTTGTTGGCGGTTTCCACGTAGCTCGACAGCGCATTGGCGTCCAGCGTATCGGGATTGATGTTCATGCCGACCCCGGGATGGAACACGAAGGCCAGCAGCAGCCCCAGCACCAGGGCAAGCGTGGTCACCACTTCAAAGTAGATCAGCGCCTTGAGGCCGACCCGGCCGACCTTCTTCAGTTCGCCCGCGCCGTAGATGCCTTGCACCACCACGCAGAACACGATCATCGGAATGATCATCTTGACCAGCTTGATGAAGCCGTCGCCCAAAGGTTTCAGGCTTTCTCCGAATTTCGGGAACAACGCTCCAACCGCGATTCCCATGACAAGTGCTATCAGCACCTGGCCAAACAGTGATTTGTAAAAGCGCCGCACGTTCGTCTCCTAATTGTTTTGTTTGGTTTATACCAATTTATATATCTGGACGTGCTCTGTTTCGGCCTTGGATCGAGCCTGGAAAAGCAGCGTCCCGGATTCAATATAATGCATTCACTTATTGTATGCAATAATTGAATTCAAGAGTATTATCCAAAAAAAACCAAGAAAAACCATGAATCCACAGCAAGGAGACATCAATGAGTTGCAATATGGAAATACAAACTGCTTGCGGCGAACAGATCATGCGCTGGGCCGACGAGCTGGCGCAGTTCAGCGAAGCGCCCGGCATGCTGACCCGCACTTACCTGACCAGCGCCCATCACGGCGCGGCGGCGCGGCTGGCGGAATGGATGTGCGCGGCCGGCATGAGCGTGCGGCGCGACATGGCAGGCAATGTCATCGGCCGCTATGAGGGCCTGGCGCCGGATGCGCCCGCCCTGCTGACCGGCTCGCACTTCGATACGGTGCGCAATGGCGGCAAGTACGACGGCAATCTCGGCATCCTGCTGCCGATCGCCTGCGTCCAGCAATGGCATGCGGCCGGCAAGCGCTTCCCTTTCGCGATCGAGATCATCGGCTTTGCCGAAGAAGAAGGCGTGCGCTTCAAGGCCACCTTGCTCGGCAGCCGCGCCGCCGCCGGCACCTTCGACCTGGCGGTGCTGGACAACCTGGACGAAGCCGGGCAAAGCATGCGCGACGTCATGGCCGCCTCCGGCTTTCACGCTGCCGGCCTGGGCAAGGCGGCGTATGCGCCGGAAAGCGTGCTGGCGTTTGTCGAAGTGCATATCGAGCAAGGGCCGGTGCTGCTCAACCAAGACCTGCCGCTGGGCGTGGTGACCGCTATCTCCGGCGCATCGCGCTTCATGGTGGAGATTGAAGGCCTGGCCGGCCACGCCGGCACGGTGCCGATGGACATGCGGCGCGACGCCGCCATGGCGGCCGCCGAAATCGGCCTGTATATCGAACAGCGCTGCCATGGCACGCGCGGGCTGGTGGGCACCGTCGGCCAGTTCAACGTGCCGAACGGCGCCGCCAACGTGGTGCCGGGCAAGGCGCTGTTCTCCATCGACATCCGCGCCGAACAAGACGAGACAAGGCAGGCAGCGGTGGCCGATGTGCTGGCCAGGATCGAACAGGTCGGCCAGCGCCGCAATGTCACGGTCCACACCCGCAAGACCCACGAAGCATCCAGCGTGCCCTGCGCGCCGTGGCTGCAGCAGCAGCTGGCGGCCGCGATCGAAGCCGGCGGATCGGCGCCGAAACACTTGCCGTCCGGCGCCGGCCACGACGCCATGGCGATGGCCGCCATCACCGATGTGGCGATGCTGTTCGTCCGCTGCGGCAACGGCGGCATCAGCCACCATCCTGACGAAATCATGACAACCGACGACGCCGCCCTCGCCGCCCAGGCGTTCAGCCGCTTTGTCGAAAATTTTAAACGCTAATCTACCTTGGACTTGAACATGACTACTACCACCATCACCATCGACGGCTTCAACCTGACCGCCCAGCAAGTGGTCGACGTCGCCCGCGCGCCGCACCTGCCGGTCGCGCTGGCCGACTCTTCCCGCGCCGCCCTGAAAGAAAGCCGCGACTAC
>Ga0182005_1000501_pt1 | contig 20014 bp, 15 predicted proteins | sample Sormic07211103_1_FD_123021 | JGI IMG/M metagenome (GOLD analysis project Ga0182005, IMG submission 123021) | Rhizosphere microbial communities from Sorghum bicolor, Mead, Nebraska, USA - 072115-103_1 MetaG | ecosystem: Host-associated > Plants > Roots > Rhizosphere | place: USA: Nebraska...
CCCAGCTCAGCTCGTCGTATTCCTTGCCATCGCGCACCAGGCGCGCCTGGTAGGGCGAGTTGTCCAGCACGGTTTCATCCACGTCCAGCACCACGGCCGGCTTCAGGCCCTTGGCGGCGTTGCCGCGCTCCTCCGGCACCAGCGCGTCCCAGTTGGGTTCCTTGAGGGCCTTGTCCAGGTGATCGGCGGCGGCGCGGTAGGTCTGCTCGGTGATCGCGCGGTATTCCTGCGCGCGCTGCATCCACAGCACGGCATTGAGGTTGTCATTGGCGGCCACGGCGGCATCGCCGGTGGCAGCCGGGGCGCTCGCTGCGGCAGCGGCTGCCGGCGGGGCGGCATCGGCCGGGGTTTCGGTGCGCTTGCAGGCACTCAGTGCCAGCACGGCACAGGCAAGCACGGACAGGGAAACAGCACTACGACGCATGGCATTCACCGGCAACAGATTCGCGCCAGTTTACCGGCTTGTCCCGCGGCATTCATGTGGCCGGCGGGGCTCGGCTATGCTGCACGCCCCTGAAACACCGCGGAGCGCCCCATGACCGACGACACCCAGACCCCTGCCCTGCCCGTGCTCAGCGCGGCCCAGGCCCGCGCGTTGGGCTGCCTGATCGAGAAGGAGGCGACCACCCCGGACGCCTACCCGCTGACGGTCAACGCCGCCCAGGTGGCCGCCAACCAGAAGACCGCCCGCGAGCCGGTGATGGCGCTGTCGGCCGGCGACGTGCACCACGCGCTGCGCCAGCTGGAGACCCTGGGCCTGGCGCGCCAGCAGTACTCCTCGCGCGCCGAGCGCTACGAGCACCGCGCCGGTGCCGCGCTGGACCTGACCCGCCAGCAGCTGGCCATCCTGGGCCTGTTGCTGCTGCGCGGCCCGCAGACCCTCAATGAGCTGCTGACCCGCAGCGAGCGCCTGGTCCGTTTCCAGGACGTGGACGAACTGCGCCACCACCTGGAGCGCATGATCCAGCGCGGCATGGCGGTCCAGCTGCCGCGCGCCAGCGGCCAGCGCGAAGACCGTTACATGCACCTGCTGGGTGGCCCGGTGGATGTGCAGGCGTTGGCGGAGCAGTATCGGTCGGCGCCGTCCGGCGGTGGCGGTGGCGCCGCCCATCCGGCGCTGGAGGCACGGGTGCAGCAGCTGGAAGCCACGGTGGCCGACCTGCAGGAACAGCTGGCCGAGCTGCGCGCGCAGTTGGGGGGGTGAAGTGCAGCCACGCATGGCGTGGCTCTAACGGTCGGATGGCGTTGTTCCACCGGGTCAGACGGCCGGGCTCTACCGGGTCAGACGGCTGGCGCGCCCGGGGTGGCGAACAGCAGTACCACCCCCTCGTGTGGCGGCGGCAGCAGCAGGTCGCCACGATCCTCCATGCCGAGCTTGCGCAGCAGCGCGGCCGAACGCACGTTATCCGGTGAAACGATGCCGTACAGGTCGGTGCAGCCCAGCACGTCGCGCGCGTAGTGCATCACCCCGCGCGCGGCTTCGAACGCGTAGCCGTGGCCCTCGTACTGTGACAGCAGCGCATAGCCGATATCCGGTGCCGGCAGTCCGTCGCGACGGACCAGGCCGGCGTTGCCCAGCCAGGCGCCGTCTTCGCGGCGGACGATCGCGTACATGCCGAAGCCATTGAGGGTGTAGCTGCCCAGCACGCGCTCGGCGGTGTAGTCACGCGCCTGCGCCAGGGTGCGCACGCCGCGGTCGGCGATGTTGCGGATGAAGCCGGGCTCGTTGAGCAGGGCCAGCATGTCGGCCGCATCATGGTCGGGGTCGATCAGGCGCAGGTGCAGGCGGTCGGTCTGGATCACGGCGGACATGCGGGTACCGGTGGGTGGCGATACCGCGATTGTGCCGTAACGGCGATGGGTAGATCCGACCCATGGTCGGATCTACCGATGCTCAGTCGAACAGAGCCTGGATCGCCGCCAACCCGGCGCTCGCGCGTTCCTTCTTGCGCGCCGCATCGGCGACCGGATCGGCACCATCGCGCTGCATTTCCTCGGCCGGAATCTCATCGAAGAACCGGCTGGGCTTGAGCCGCACGTGCTCGCCGAACTTGCGGGTGAGCTTGCTGTAGCTCATCCACAGCTGCACCTTGGCACGGGTGATGCCCACGTACAGCAGGCGCCGCTCTTCCTGCAGGTTGCCCTCGTCCAGGCTGACCTGGTGCGGCAGCACGCCGTCCTCGCAGCCGATGATGAAGACATACGGGAATTCCAGGCCCTTGGAAGCGTGCATGGTCATCATCCGCACCTGGTTGCCGCCATCGTCCTTGTCGTTGCGCGACAGCAACGCCAGCTGCGCGGCCAGATCCGCCGTCGATGCCCCCCGCGGGCCGCCTTCGAACCACTGCGCCAGTTCTTCCAGGTTGCCGAGACGACGCTGGTACACGGACTCTTCCTTGCACGAACTGCGCAGGTCCGAGACCAGCCCGGAGTCCTTCACCAGCTTGCGCACCAGGTCGCCGGAGCTGAGCTTGGGCATCTCCGCGCGCAGGTCGCGCAGGATGTCGGTGAAGCGGCTCAGGCCATTGGCCGCACGCGGCGGCAGCTGCGAGAGCGCGCCGATCGCTTCGGCGGCATGCGCCATCGGCAGGTCTTTTTCAGACGCCAGCTCGGCCAGCTTGGCCAGCGTGCCGGCGCCCACTTCGCGCTTGGGCGACTGCACCGCGCGCATGAACGCCGTATCGTCGTCCGGGTTCACCAGCAGGCGCAGCCAGGACAGCGTGTCCTTGACCTCCTGCCGTTCCAGGAACGCGGTGCCACCGGTGATGTGGTACGGCGCGCGCACCAGCTGTAGCGCTTTTTCCAGCGGCCGCGACTGGAAGTTGCCGCGGAACAGGATGCAGAAATCGCTCCACGGAATCTTCTTGGAGGTGGCCAGGAAGGAGATTTCCGCCGCGACTTTTTCGGCCTCGTGCTCGCTGTTGCGGCACTCCCACACGCGGATGCGCTCGCCGTCGGCCTGGTCGCTCCACAGCTTCTTCAGGTGTTCGTGCGGGTTGTTGGCGATCAACGCATTGGCCGCGCGCAGCACGCGGTTGGAACATCGGTAGTTCTGCTCCAGCTTGATGATTTCCAGCGCGGGATAATCGCGCGCCATCTGCTGCAGGTTTTCCGGATTCGCACCGCGCCAGGCGTAGATCGACTGATCGTCATCGCCCACGCAGGTGAAGTTGCCCTTGCTGCCGGCCAGCTGCTTGAGCAGCCGGTACTGCGCATCGTTGGTGTCCTGGCATTCGTCGACCAGCAGATATCCGATGCGTTCGCGCCAGGCGATGGCGATCTCGGGATTCTCTTCCAGCACCTGCACCGGCAGCCGGATCAGGTCATCGAAATCGACCGCGTTGAACGCGGTCAGGCGCAGCTGGTAGCGCTCGTAGACGCTGGCCGCTTCCTTCTCGCGCGTGCTGCGCGCGGCCGCCATCGCCTGCTCGGGCGAAAGGCCGGCATTCTTGGCGCGCGAGATCAGGTTCTTCACGTCCTCGATGTCGTCCGGCTTGGCCCCGTACATCAGGTCCTTGACCTGCGCGGTCGAGTCGTCGGCATCGAAGATCGAGAATCCGCGCTTGAGTCCCACCGCGGCGTGCTCGATCTGCAGGAACTTCAGGCCCAGCGCGTGGAAGGTGCAGATGGTGACGTCGTCGGCGTCTTCCCCGCGCAGGCGCTTGGCCACGCGCTCGCGCATTTCCTTGGCCGACTTGTTGGTGAAGGTGATCGCCGCGATCCGCCGCGCCGGGTAGCGCTTGCTGGCGATCAGGTGGCCGATCTTCTCCACGATCACGCGCGTCTTGCCGCTGCCGGCGCCCGCGAGCACCAGCAGAGGACCTTCGCAGTGCATCACTGCCGCGTGTTGGGGAGGATTGAGACCGTGCATGCCATCTCCGGGGGAGGGGCATTGTAACGGGCCGCCCGGCCGGCGCGTGGCGATCGCCGGCAGCGGACGAAAGCGTCCGCTCCCATGGACCCGGCAGCCACGAGAGGCGGCCGGGCGTCTAGAATTGGCCGATGGCCAAGCTCTATTTCTATTATTCGGCGATGAACGCCGGCAAGACCACCACCCTGCTGCAGTCGGCGCACAACTACCGCGAGCGGGGCATGCGCGTGGCCATCCTGACCCCGCGGCTGGACGATCGGGCCGGGCGCGGCGTGGTCGCCTCGCGGATCGGCCTGAAGGCCGACGGGATCGCGTTCCAGCAGGACACCGACCTGCAGCAGCTGATCGCCGACGACATCGGGGCGCACGGCCCCTTGGGCTGCGTGCTGGTCGATGAAGCCCAGTTCCTGACCCGCAGCCAGGTCTGGCAGCTCAGCGAGGTGGTCGACCAGATGCGCATCCCGGTGCTCTGCTACGGCCTGCGCACCGATTTCCGCGGCGAGCTGTTCGAAGGCAGCCAGTACCTGCTGGCCTGGGCCGACGAGATGCAGGAGATCAAGACCATCTGCCACAGCGGCAAGAAGGCCACGATGACCGTGCGCGTGGACGAGCACGGCCACGCGGTGCAGGACGGCCCGCAGGTGGAGATCGGCGGCAACGAGCGCTACGTGTCGGTGAGCCGCGCGGAGTTCAAGAAGATCACGCGCGGCGAGGGAAGAATCGACCCGGCACAGGTCCCGTTGCCGCTTTGATCAGTACAGCGTGCGTTCCGGCGCGCCCTTCGGCGGCGGGCTGTACTGGTACAGCCACGTTTCGGTGAGGGTCTTGCCGCCGCTGCGCAGGTACAGGCGGATGTCGATCTGCTCGGTGGACTCGTCCGGCGGCACGACATCGAACATGGCGCGGTAGCCCTTGATCTCGCGCAGCGGACGCGCCGAGACGATCTCGGTGCGGCCACGGCTGACCTGGACCACGGCTTCGACCTCCCCCTTGTCGATCAACGCCGCCAGCTCGCCGCCTTCGAAATCGACCGCGAAGCGCCACGAGAAATACGCGCGCTTCTTGCCGATCACCCCGCCCAGGCCGGTACGGCTGGCCACGCAGTGCGCCAGCGGGGTGCGGGCAGGCGGCTCGGCGCCCCAGTACAGGCGGTAGCCCAGCAGCAGCTCCTGGCCGGGCTGCGGCTTGGCCTCCGGGTTCCAGAACGCCACGATGTTGTCGAAGGTCTCATCCACGGTCGGGATCTCGACCAGCTGCACCGAGCCCTTGCCCCACTGCCCCTTCGGTTCCACCCACAGGCACGGCCGCTTCTCGTAGAAGACGCCGTCGTCTTGGTAGTGATCGAAGTTGCGGTCGCGCTGGAGCAGGCCGAAGCCGCGCGGATTGTTGTCCACGAACATGTTGAAGCGCAGGTTGTACGGGTTGCACAGCGGGCGCCAGATCCATTCCCCGGCCCCGGTCCACATCGACAGGCCGTCGGTATCGTGGATCTCCGGGCGCCAGTCCCAGGCCATGCGGCGGTCGTTCTCGCCCACCTGGTACATGCTGGTGCACGGCGCGATGCCGAGCCGCTCGATCGCCTTGCGCGGGTACAGCGCGCAGTCGATGTCCATCAGCAGCACGTCACCGTTGGTGATCGCGAAGCGGTAGGCGCCGGTGGTGCTCGGCGAATCCAGCAGCGCGTACACCACCAGCGTGTCGGAGTCCGCCGCCGGCTGCTCCAGGTAGTAGGCGATGAAGTCCGGGAACTCCTCGGGCTTGCCCATGCCGGTGTCGATCGCCAGGCCGCGCGCGGACTGGCCGTACTGGCCTTCCTTGCCGACCGCGCGGAAATAGCTGGCACCGAGGAACGCGGCGAAGTCGCGGTTGGTGTCCTTGCGCGTGTTGAGGCGGAAACCGGCGAAGCCAAGGTCGGCCGGCAGGTGGCTGCCCTTCAGGCCGCTCTTGCCGTAATCGAACGCCGCGCCGTCATAGGCCAGCTCCTGCGCCTTGCCGTCGGTCACGTCGAACATCTGCACCGGCGAGTGGAAGTACAGGCCGAGGTGGAAGAACTTGGCCTGGTAACGGCCGGGCTGGTCGGCCCACAACGCATGGTCCTGGCGGTACTGGATCGACTGGTACTGGTCCCAGTCCAGCGCTTCGACCGGGCCGGGCAGCGTGCGCTTGTGGCTCTGATAAGCGGCCTGGGACAGCGCGCGGGCCTGCCCCTTCAGCGCGGCGAAGTCGAACGGCTGCGGCTGGCCGAGCCGGCGCAGGCCGACCTGGTTGCCCTGCGCGGCGCAGGCCGGCAGTGCAGGCAGGCCAAAGGCGGCCAGGGCCACGGAGGCATTGCGGAGGAAGTCGCGTCGTTGCATGCAGGCAGCGATGGCAGGGAAGGGCCGGCCATCATAGGCACGCAGACGTTAATTCGCCGAAGTGAATACGGCGCAGCGTTCAGGCAGCGCGCTCAGGGAGCAGCGGCCACCTGCGCCGATGCGCAGGCCTGGCGTGCCCGCTCCACCTCCGCGACCAGCTGTCCCCCCTGCGGGAACTGTGCCTGCAGCGTCTGCTGGAGCTGCCCCAGCGCCTCGCGGGCACGCGCCGGTGCGCTGCGGCAGTCGAGTTCGGCCATCGCCGCCCGGGCACGCCAGCGCAGCGCGCGGCTCCCGGGGTCGGCCGTGTCGCCCACCAGCAGGGGCGCCAGCGCGCGGCGGGCTTCCACGGTCTGGCCCATGCGGCCCAGGTTGCGCCCCCAGGCCAGCTGCAGCGCACGCTGCAGGGTCGGGCTGGCGGACCCGGCCCGGTCCACCCGGCGCATGAGCGCGGCCAGCTGCTCCCCGGCCTGGCGCGGGTCGCCGTGCGCACTGACCAGCTCGGCCATGCGGCGGTCGGCCTGCTGCACCGAGGCATCGTCATCGCCGCGCTGCGCGGCCTGCCACTGCCGCCCCTCGTGCAGGGCGGCCAGGGCGGCCTGCCAACGCCCGGCCAGGGCCAGGGCCTCGCCCTGGTCGTACAGGCCCTGCGGCAGCAGTCCCACGCAATCAGGCTGCCGCCAGATCGCCACGGCCCGGGCGAAGTCATCGAGGGCGGTGGCGCTGTCGCCGCGCTCCATGGCCAGCCGGCCCAGCGCGTGCCAGGTCAGCCCGGTATCGCGGTGTTGCTCACCCAGCGCCTGCCGGGTGAGGCGATGGATCTGCTGCAGCTCGGCCTGTGCCTGCTCGAGGTCGCCCCGCTGCATCGCCAGCAGGGCGCGCAGGCGGCGGATCGAGAGGGTTTCGGGGTGGTCCGGTCCATACAGCGCCACCGCATCGGCACCTGCCAGCCGCAGCGCCTGCTCGGCGGCGTCCACATCCCCCTGCGCGGCCAGGCTCTCGCCCATGTGCCGGCGCAGCGCGATCAGCTGCGGGTACCGCGTCGTGGCGCCGGCCTGCAGCAGCTGCAGCGCCTGCCGGTAACCGGCCAGCGCCGCCGGGGCGCGGCCATCGTCGCTGTCCAGCGCGGCAAGGTCGGCCAGGCTCTCGGCGGTGCCGGGCGTATCGCGGAGGATGTCGCGGCGCAGGACCAGCGCCTGGCCGAAGGCGGCGCGCGCGTTGTCGCGGTAGCCCAGCAGTTGCTGGCAGCGGCCGAGCTGGGTGTGGTACGCGGCCACGGCCGCCGGCAGCCGCAGGCGGTACTCCGTGGCCAGCGACTGCATCGGGGTGAGGTGGGTCACGCAGTCGCGCGAGCGGCCGAGCATGCGCAGCGCACGGCCGCGCTGGGTCACGGCCTCCAGCTGCAGCGTCGGCGGGACCTCGCCGACCTCCTCCAGCAGCGCGCGCTGGCGGTCCAGCGTCTGCAGTGCCAGCTGGTAGTCGCCCATGCCGATCCGGAGCCGGCCGATCACCCCTTCCAGCTCGGCCAGCGACAGCGGCTGATCCCGCAGTTCGGCCTCGCCGCGTTGCTGTCCGGTCGCCAGCAGCTGGCGGAGATCGAAGCTGCCATGGCGCACGCCGGCGGCGCGGTCGAACAACCCCACGGTGAAATCCTGCATGGCCTGGGCCCGCGCGATCTCGCGGCGCGCCTGCTGCATCTGCCACAGCGCGGTCAGTGCCAGGGCAAGCAGGGCCAGCACCGCGACGCTGCCCAGCGCCACCCCCCACCGGTGCCGGCCCAGGTATTTGCGCAACCGGTAGCCCACGTGCTGCGGACGCGCATGGATCGGCCGGCCTTCGAGGAAACGGCGCAGGTCCTGGGCCAGCGCTTCGACCGAGGGGTAGCGCTGTGCCGGCTCCTTCTGCAGGGCTTTGAGCAGGATGGTGTCGAGGTCGCCACGCAGGCGCCGTGACAGGCGCCTGGCCGCCACCGCGTGCTCGCCACCGGCGGCGGCCAGCCGCGCCATCACCGACGAGGCACGCGGTGCCTGCACCTCCAGGATCGAGCGTTCCCACTCGGCATCGCTGTGCCGGCGCAACCTGTAGGGTTTCTGGCCGGTGATCACTTCGAACAGCACCACGCCCAGCGAGTAGACATCGGTGAGCGTGGAGACCGGCTCGCCACGCACCTGTTCCGGCGCGGCGTAGTGCAGGGTGAAGGCGCGCGCTTCGGTGGGCGGATGCGCGGGCGGCTTGCCGTCGTCGTCGTCCAGCAGCTTGGCGATGCCGAAGTCCAGCAGCTTCACCTCGCCATCGGCGGTGACCAGGATGTTGGATGGCTTCAGGTCGCGGTGCACGATCAGGTTGGCGTGCGCGTGGCTGACCACCGCGCACACCTGCAGCATCAACTGCAGGCGACGCTCCAGCGACAGCGCCAGCCGCTGGCAGTGGTCGGTGATCGGCTCGCCTTCGACATAGGCCAGCGCCAGGTACGGCTGCCCCTGCAGGTCCACGCCCGCATCGAACAGCTGGGCCAGGTTGGGATGCTGCAGCCGGGCCAGGATTTCGCGCTCGCGGCTGAAGCGCTGGCGCAGGCCGGGGTCGGCGTAGCCGCTGCGCAGCAGCTTCAGGGCCACCTGGCGCTCGTACAGACCGTCGGCGCGCTCGGCCAGCCAGACCTCGCCCATGCCGCCCTCGCCGAGCGGACGCAGCAACCGGTAAGGGCCGACCCGGGTGCCGACCCGGCTGTCTTCGGGCGCGGCGGTCCACAGCGGCTGCGCCAGGAACTCGTGGCTGTCGCGCTCGTGGGCGAGCAGGCGCGCCACGTCGTCGGCCAGGTCGGGATCCTCCGCGCGCAGGCGCAGCAGCCGCTGCTCACGCGCCGGTTCGGGCAGTTCCAGCAATTGATCCAGCAGGCAGGACAGCTGCCGCCAGCGTGACGCCTCCATCGCGCCTCTCCCCGGACGATGCGTGGCTGTTCAGGACTCCCCGACCGAGGCCAGCAGGAACATGCGCGCCTTCTGCCAGTCGCGGCGGATGCTGCGCTCCGAGCGCTGGCACAGATCGGCGATCTCCTGCTCGGAGAGGCCGGCGAAGTAACGCAGTTCCACCACCTTGGCCAGGTGCGCATCCACCGCATGCAGCTGCGCCAGCGCGACATCCAGCGCGAGCAGGTCTTCATCCAGGCGCACGCCGCTGCTGCTGTTCTCGGGCAGTTCCACCCGTTTGAGATCGCCGCCGCGCTTGCGGGCCAGCCGGTTGCGTGCGTAATCGACGACCACGCTGCGCATCGCCGAGGCCGCATAGGCGAAGAAATGCGCACGATCCTCGAAGCGCGCCGCGCCCCGGGAGCCGAGCAGCTTCAGGTAGGACTCGTGCACCAGCGAGGTGGCATCCAGGGTGCGTCCCTGCTGCCCGGCCAGCTGCCGGCGGGCCATGCTGTGCAGCTCGTGATAGAGCAGGGTCAGGACCCGGTCGAGCGCGGCGCGGTCGCCCGCCCGGGCCGAATCCAGCCACACGGTGATATCCGGTCCTTCGTCCATCGCACACCCCCGCCGGTGATGTTGGGCGGACTATACCGCCGGGCGGGCGACTGGCGCGCGACGATTCAGCGCTGGCAGTGCCCGCACCAGACGCTGGCGCGCTGGCCGATGGTGGCGTGGCGGAGCAGCCGGCCGCACTGGCGGCAGGGCTCGCCTTCACGCCCGTAGACCAGCAGTTCCTGCTCGAAATACCCCGGCGCCCCGTCCGGATTGATGAAATCGCGCAGGGTGGTGCCCCCGCGCGTGATGGCGTAGGCCAGGATCCGCTTCACCGCGTCGGCCAGGCGCTGGTAGCGCTCGCGCGAGATCCGCCCGGCCTCGCGCAGCGGGTTGATTCCGGCCATGAACAGGCTCTCGGCGGCATAGATGTTGCCGACGCCCACCACGATGGCCTGGTCCATCAGGAAGGTCTTCACCGAGGCGCTGCGGCCGCGGCTGCGGGCGAACAGATGGTCGCCGTCGAACGCCTCATCCAGCGGCTCCGGGCCGAGCCCGGCCAGCAGCGGATGGGTCTCCCCGGCCGGCTGCCAGAGCAGGCTGCCGAACCGGCGCGGGTCGTTGAAGCGCAGCAGCCGGCCGTTGTCCAGGCTGATGTCCACGTGGTCGTGCGCCCGCACCGGGGTGTCGCCGGGCAGCACCCGCAGGCTGCCGGACATGCCCAGGTGCAGCACGGCGCTGCCCACGGCGGTATCCAGCAGCAGGTATTTGGCGCGGCGGCGCACGCCTTCGATGGCCTGGCCGGGAAGCTGCTCGCTGACCTCCGGCGGGATCGGCCAGCGCAGGTCCGGGCGACGCAGGATCACACCGTGGACGCGGCGGCCTTCCAGATGCGGCGCAAGGCCGCGGCGGGTGGTTTCTACTTCGGGGAGCTCGGGCATGGCGCAATTCTAAGGCGTCCCCCGATGAACCGCGGTGGAGCGGCACCCTGCCCCGCTACGGTCCGAGTGACGCTCAGCGCGGCGGTGCCGCCAACTCGCGCGCACTCAGATAGCCATCGCCATTGGCATCCTGTTTGTGGAACCGCTGGACCAGCGTCTGCCGCTGCTGCTCGCGCGTGATCGGCGGGCCCTTGCCACCGGGCAGCTCATCGGCGCCGAGCACGCCATCGCCGTTGCGGTCCATCCGATCGAAGGCGTACAGCAGCCACTGCACGTACTCCTCCCCACTGACCCGGCCATCGCCGTCGGTGTCCATGCGCTGCAGGTAACTGCCGGTGTCGGTGACCTGCGCATGGGCCGTCGCGCCGACCAGGCCCACGGCCAGGCCCAGACACGCAGAACGCCGCACGAGGCGGCGTTTCGCGGACACGTTCCCGGGCGGGAGGCGCATCGATCAGTGTGCCGTCAGTGCGTAGCCCTTCAGGCGCGCGGCGTAGTTCTGCAGCGCGGCGATGCCACTGGCTTCGGCTTCATGGCACCACGCCTGAAGCAGCTTGAGGCGCTCGGCGGCGTCGTTGCCGCGCGCTTCGAGCAGGGCGGCCAGGCGGGCGCGGTGTTCGACCAGCACGCGGATGCGCGGGCGCTGCTCGACCCAGGTGCTGAGCTGGGCGCGGCAATCCGGCTTGAGCCAGCGGCCGTCGTTGACCAGGCCACGACGCATGCGACGCGGCAGCAGCTTGCGCAGCTTGGCGCCGGCCATCGCGGCCTCTTCGCGCAGGGCCGGCACGAACACGTTGCGCTGGTAGTCGGTCATCGCCTGGAAGCGGTGCGACAGCAGGGCCTTGAGGGTTTCAGCATCCGGCACGGCGATGTTCGGTCGCACGTCCATGCTCGGTGCCACGCGCAGCACCTTGGCCAGACGCAGGGCCTGCAGGCCGCGGATCACCGCCCAGCCGATATCGAACTCCCAGCGGCGCATCGAGAAGCGCGCCGAGCTCGGGAAGGCGTGGTGGTTGTTGTGCAGTTCTTCACCGCCCACCCAGAACGCCCACGGCGTCAGGTTGGTGGAGGTGTCGGCCGATTCGAAGTTGCGGTAGCCCCACCAGTGGCCCAGGCCATTGATGACGCCGGCGGCCCAGAACGGGATCCACGCCATCTGGATCGCCCAGAGAGCCACGCCGGGCAGGCCGAACAGCACGCTGTTGATGACCAGCAGCGCGACCGGGCCGAGATTGGCGTGCGGGGTGTACAGGTGGCGCTCGATCCAGTCGTCCGGGGCACCACGGCCGTACTGCTCGATGTCCGCGCGCATCGCGCGGGCCTCGCGGTACAGCTCCACGCCGCGCCAGAACACCATGCCGATGCCCTTGGTCACCGGGCTGTGCGGATCTTCATCGGTCTCCACCTTGGCGTGGTGCTTGCGATGGATCGCCACCCACTCCTTGGTGATCATCGAAGTGGTCAGCCACGTCCAGAAGCGGAAGAAGTGCGCGATGACCGGGTGGAAATCCACGCCGCGGTGCGCCTGGCTGCGGTGCAGATACAGGGTCACGGCGAAGATGGTCAGCTGGGTGAACACCAGCAACACCAGGCCCATGCCCCACCAGCCGAGGCCGACGACACCGCCGGTCAGGAAGTTGAGGAGCGTATCGAACATCGCAGGACTCCGGGCCGCGGTCGGCCGTCAAGGAAACAGGGATACCTTCGGACATCATGGGGCCTGACGTTGCAAACTTCATCCCTCTGATGCCATTTTTGCGCAGTCATTCAGTTCCTCCCTTACCTTCGTGAGCATGCCCCCGCATTCATGACAGTCGCAGCCTCGCCGGTGGTGCCGGCCTCCCCCGTCCCCCTGATCGAGCTCGACCGCGCCTGTGTCATCCGCGGCCAGGTCCGGGTCCTGCACGATCTCAGCCTGCGCATCGAACAGGGCCAGCACACCGCCCTGCTCGGCCCCAACGGCTGCGGCAAGTCGTCCTTCATCAAGCTGATCACCCGCGAGCTCTACCCGCTGGCGCATGGCGATGGCACGGTGGCGGTGCGCGTGCTCGGCCAGAACCGCTGGCAGGTGGACCGGCTGCGCTCGCAGCTGGGCATCGTCACCGGCGATCTGAGCAGCAACCTCTCCGACATGCCCGGGCTGACCGTGGAAGAAGCGGTGCTGACCGGCTTCTTCGCCAGCTTCGTGGTGCCGGCTTTCCGTGAAGTGAGCCCGGAGATGCGCGACCGCGCGCGCGAAACCCTGGCCATGACCGGTGCCCTGCCCCTGCTGCAGCGTGGCTATGCCGAGCTGTCTGCCGGGGAAACCCGGCGCGTGCTGATCGCCCGCGCGCTGGTCAATCGGCCGCAGGCCCTGCTGCTGGATGAGCCCTCCACCGGGCTGGACCTGATCGCCCGCGAGCAGCTGATCGCCACCATGCGTGATCTCGCCCGCCAGGGCATCACCCTGGTGCTGGTGACCCACCACATCGAGGAGATCATTCCCGAAATCGAACGGGTGGTGATGCTGCGCGGCGGCAAGATCCTCGCCGATGGCGCGCGTGCCGAGCTGCTGCGCGATGCGCCGTTGTCCGAGCTGTTCGGCGGCCCGATCCGGGTGGTGGAGCAGGCCGGCCGGTTGAGTGCGTTCGCGGGCTGAGCCGCCCCGCTCCACGCCGGCCATGTGGGGTGCACGTGGGCACGCCATGCCGGATCTGGCCGGATGACGAACGGCCGCTGTCGTTGAAGGATGAAGCTGCGATCATGCCGCTCCCCTCTTCTTCGAGACCCGCCGATGTCCTCGTCCCTGCGCTCCGCTGCCGTTCGCCCGATGCTGGCGACCGCCCTGCTCGCCGCCCTCGCCGGCTGCTCGTCGACGGCTGCGCCGCGCACCACGGCGGTGGAAGCCTCGGTCACCACCAAGGCCGTCGGCTACCTGCAGGGCGCTGCCGTGCCGGCCAGCCTGGCGCTGGTACCGGCGCCGCCGGCCGCCGGCTCGGCCGGCTTCGCGCTGGACGAACAGGTCAGCCGTGAAGCCCGTGCCCTGCGCGGCAGCCCGCGCTTCGAGCAGGCACACCGCGACGCCGAACTCGCCTTCCCGGCCGGCGCCAACCAGTTCTCGTGCGCGATCGATGTCGATGTGGACGCGGTGAAGACGCCGGCACTGTACCGCCTGCTGGAACGCAGCCGGATCGATGCCAGCGCGGCCACCCGCACGGCGAAGAAGCACTACCAGCGCGCGCGGCCGTTCATGGTCAATGGTGAGCCCACCTGCTCGCCGGAAGACGAGCAGGACCTGCGCGGCAACGGTTCGTATCCCTCCGGCCACACCTCGATCGGCTGGGCGTGGGCGTTGATCCTGTCGGAGATCGCACCGGACCGCGCCGATGCGATCCAGGCGCGCGGCCGCAACTACGGCGAAAGCCGTCTGGTCTGCAACGTGCATTGGCAGAGCGACATCCTGGAAGGCCGTTTCATGGGCGCGGCCGCCGTGGCACGCCTGCATGACAACGCCGCGTTCAACAGCGACCTGTTGGCCGCGCGCAAGGAGATCGCCGCGGCGCGCAGGGCGGGGCTGCATTCGGCACGGGATTGCGCGGCTGAAGAAGCGGTGTTGAAGGTGCGGCCGGCGAGCGCGTTGTAAGGCGACACCTGCCGATGGCATGGCATTGTGGGTAGAGCCGGTCGCTGGCCGGCTCCTCGCGGTGCCCCAACAGGGTGCAGAGCCGGCCAGCGGCCGACACTACCGATACAACGGTCGGCGGTCAGCGGGACGATGGCGGCACACACAAGAAAACGGCGCGGATTTCTCCGCGCCGTTTCTGTTTCAACAGCGTGCCCACCAAGGGTGGGCACCTACCGCATGACGTGCATCAGAACTTTGCGGTGAACTCCAGGCCGAAGGTGCGCGGCTCGTTGAGGAAGCCGGTCAGGTTGTTGAAGTCGATCGCGCCGACCACGCGCACCTGGTCGGTCAGGTTGCGGCCGTACACGGCGACGTCGTACTGGCCGTAATCCCAGTTGTAGCCCAGGCGCAGGCCACCTTCCAGCGAGGAGCGGCTGCGGAACTCCGGCGACTCGTACAGGAAGAAGTTCACTTCGCTGCGGTACGCCCAGTCGGTGTAGACGTAGAACTCGCTGGCATCGTTGACCGGGAAGCCGGCGCGCAACGTCAGGTTGTGGATCCACTTCGGCGCCTGCGGCAGCGGGTTGCCGTTGACCAGTGCATAGGTGCCGCCATCGATGACCGTGGTCGGGTCGGTGATGGTGCAGCCGCCGCCACAGATCGCCACCGCCAGATCCTTGTCCTTGATCTCGGTGTCGTTGTAACTGCTGCCCAGGGTCAGCAGGACGTGGTCGGTCAGGTAGGCTTCGAAGTCGAGCTCGGCGCCCTGGCCGAGGGTCTTGTCGGCGTTGAGCAGCGTCGCGGTGTTGTTGGTGCCACCCACGGCGATCAGCTGCTGGCCGTCGACGTTGTAGCGGAACACGTTGAAGCCCAGGCGTGCACGGCGGTCGAACAGGTCGGCCTTGATGCCGGCCTCGTACGAGATCACCTTCTCCGAATCGGCCTGCGAGACGCCGCCGAAGGCCAGGCGGCCCTGGATCGACGGTGCGCGGAAGCCCTTGGCCACGCGGGCGTACGCGTTGAGGTTGTCGGTGATCTGGTAGACACCGCTCAGGTCCCAGCTGACGTCGTTGACGTCGGTCTTGGCGATGTACGGGCCGCTGACCGGGGTACCGAACGGCACGGCCTGCAGCACGCTGGCGCTGAAGTCCTTCTTGTCCTGCGTGTAGCGCACGCCACCGCGCAGCTTGAAGCGCTCGGTCACGTCAAAATCGCCGGAGGCGAAGGCCGCCCACGCCTTGTTGCGCTGCTGCTGCACGGCGTGACCGGTCTGCGGATTGCCCGGGGTCAGCGAGTCGTAGTTGAAGCTGTCGATGGTGACGTCTTCATCGAAGTAGAAGACGCCGGCCTGCCAGTCGAAGCGGCCCCACTCATTGGATTCCACGCGGAATTCCTGGGTCCACTGGCGGTGGTGCGGCAGGCCATCGGCCGATTCGGAGGCGAACGGGATGTTGCCCGGGCCGTAGTTGCCGGCGCCGAGGAAGCTGGCACCGTAACCGCCGTCGATGTCGCCATGGTTCAGCGATTCGGCGGTCTCGTAGCCGGTGATCGAGTGCAGCGTCACGCGGCCCAGGTCCCACTTCAGGCGCGCGCTGCCGCCCCAGGTTTCCAGGTCGGAGAAGTTCTGGCCATCGGTGGAGACTTCATCGCGGTCGAAGTTCTCGACCAGCTGGTTGGTGCCCGGCTTGAGGATGTTGGCGCGGAACAGGCGCGCGGTGCCATTGAGCTTGCGCTTGTGCAGGTTGAACAGCGCTTCGACGTCATCGCCTTCGTACAGGAACTGCACGCGGGCGGCGGCTTCGTCATAGCCTTCGAAGCCCTGCGCCGGTGCGCCCTGGCGGGTGTTGGTGACCCAGTCGTCGCGGCGCTGGTACAGCGCGGAGACGCGGGCCGACCAGCGGTCGGTCAGCGGGCCGCCGTAGGCGCCCTGCGTGTTCCAGGTGTTGTAGCTGCCGTAGGCGACCTTGATGTACCCGTCGGCATCCTGCGAGGGACGCGCCGAATCGAACTTCACCACGCCGGCCGGGGTATTGCGGCCGAACAGCGTGCCCTGCGGGCCACGCAGCACTTCCACACCGGCCAGGTCGAACAGCGGGAAGCCCTTCAGCAGCGGGCTTTCCTGCACCACGTCGTCATACACCAGCGACACCGGCTGCGACGCATTGAGGTCGAAATCGGTGTTGCCCAGGCCGCGGATGTAGAAACGCGGGAAGGCACGGCCGTAGGACGATTCGATGTTCAGGCTGGGCACACGCGCCGACAGGAAGCGGATGTCATCGCCGGCCGAACCGAGCACGTCGAGCTTTTCACCCTGGATCGCCGAGATCGAGACCGGCACGTCCTTGGCGTTTTCGACGCGGCGTTGCGCCGTGACCTGCAGCGTATCGAGGGCGACCGGATCCTTGGTGGCGGGGGCGTCCTGGGCTGCGGCCGTCAATGGCAGCAGGGCGGCAAGCGCGACAACGAGCGGGTGCACGGACGGGAAACGGCCGTGGGCAGTGCGGTTCGGGAACATGGCGTTTAGGCTGTGTTGGGAGGGGTGGTGGACCGGCGCTACCAGACAATTGTTGCAGTACAGCAACAGAGCCGCAAACAACCGCTATTCATTACCCCCTTCCGGCAGCGCGCGTTGTGACGGCGGTCGCGGCCCGGCATCCCCGGTCATCGCCTGAATGCCCGGCCCCGCCGTCCTGCCGGGCCTGCCGTCGCTTCGGTATGCTGGCGGCCCTCGATGCCCATTCACGTTGCCACGCCGATGACCTCACTGCGCCGTACCCGCCTGACGCTGTCCGTTGCCCTGCTCGGCCTGCTGGCCGGTTGCGGCGGTGATCCCGTGCGCCCGACCCCGCCGCCGGCGGCCGTTCCGGTGACGCCGGCCAAGCCGGTCAAGATCGGCATCGCGCTGGGCGGCGGCGCGGCCAAGGGCTTCGCCCACATCGGCGTGATCAAGATGCTGGAGGCCAACGGCTTCGAGCCGGTGGTGGTGTCCGGCACCAGCGCCGGCAGCGTCGTCGGCGCGCTGTATGCCAGCGGCATGGACGCGTTCCAGATGCAGTCCAGGGCGGTGGCCCTGGATGAAGCCAGCATCCGCGACGTGCGCCTGTTCTCCGGCGGTCTGGTCCAGGGCCAGAAGCTGCAGGACTACGTCAACGCGCAGGTCGACAACCGCCCCGCCGAAAAGCTGAGCAAGCCCTTCGCCGCGGTCGCCACCCAGCTGGAAACCGGTGAGCGCACGGTGTTCGTGCGCGGCAATGTCGGCCAGGCGGTGCGTGCCTCCAGCAGCATCCCGGGCGTGTTCGAACCGGTGAAGATCGGCAAATACAACTATATCGACGGCGGCGTGGTCAGCCCGGTGCCGGTGGATGCGGCGCGCCAGCTCGGCGCGGACATCGTGATCGCCGTGGACATCTCCAGCAAGGCCAGCGGCAAGGCGCCGACCGGCATGCTCGGGATCGTCAACCAGTCGATCTCGATCATGGGCCAGCGGCTGGGCGAACAGGAGCTGGCACGCGCGGACGTGATCATCCGGCCCAAGGTGCTCGACATCGGCGCCGCCGATTTCGGCCAGCGCAACAATGCGATCCTGGAAGGCGAGAAGGCCGCGATGGCGGCGATGCCGCAGATCCGCGCCAAGGTCCAGCAGCTGCAGAAGGCGCGTGCTGCCGCGCTGGCCCCGCCGCCGCCCAAGCCGAAGTGCGATGAGCCTTCGCGCGTGGGCCGGCTGATGGGGCGCAAGGAGAAGTGCGAGGGCTGAGCGCCGGGTAGCGGCGACGGATGGCCGGCCCTGCCCGGCCCTCCTCAGATGTGCATCGACGGCGCGGCGTGTACAGCGCTGTCCTGCTCGCGCTGTACCTGCTGGGCCTGCTCACGCTCGCGCTGCTGATCCACCACCACCAGTTGCTGGAAGGACTGCTCCGGCGGCGTGGCGATCGCCTGTCCGGTCGGCATGTGCGCGCGCTGATGCGCCGGGTCGCCCGGATCGCCCTGCACCACGAATACCTGCTGGCCGGGCGCGATACCGCTGCCTTCCAGGCTCAACAGCACATGGTCCACGCGCTCCAGGCCGCTGCTGGCGGCCAGCGTGGTCAGGCTGGCCGCCATGCAGGCGCTGTGCGCGTCCGGTGCCCGGCCCAGACGTGCATCCAGCGCGTGCACGCCCTCGACGCACTGCTGATACAGCGCGTGCCACGGATGCCCGGCCTGGGTCGGATCGGTTGGCGCCGCGGCGCGGGCCTGCAGTGCCTGGTTCGCAGCTTCCTGCGCTGGGCCCGCATCGGTGAACAGCCACGGGCTGGCCCGGATCGGACGGTCGCGGTAGGGGTCGTCCGGGTGGAACTGCGTACGCAGCTGCTCGCGCTCCTGGCGCAGGGCACGGCTGTCGTTGAGCGCGTCGATCAGTGCCGGGTCGGTCACCGGTACCTTGATCGGTATGCGCGACTCGATCGGTGCCGGCCCGCGCCACGTACCGGACTCGGCGTGGAAACTGTAGGTTTTGCCGTCGCGGTCAATCGTGTCCGGATCGGAATTGGGCGTGGGAAACAGGCCTGCGTTGGCCCGGGCCAGGCCCATCGCCGCGACGTATGCGTTAGCGTCCAGTTCTTCATCGTTGTAGCGGTAGGCAAGGTTCTCCGTGGTATTTGCGCCACGGGTGAGCCCCAGCAACTCGTTGTCCAGCATCATCGACCAGACCTTCTCCGCCTCGGGCTCGCCGCCATGGCGGCGGGCGGCTTCGAGAAGTTGGCGTGGCGTCCAGGCGTCGGGGTTGATATCACGGCGGTCGAAAGCTAGATCGTGTGCCGTCTGAATGTCCTTTACCGGCAGGTTGAGAGCCAGATCCGGACGCCTTGCCGCAAATTGAGCCTGACGTAATGCGACGTCGTTTCTCATCAGCTCAACTCCAAACTCCTGCCAGTCTCGCTCACCGTAGGCAAGGCCATCCTTGCGGGCTTGATCTTGCGCGAAGTGGTTGGCAGTCGCACCAGGTGCATTGTCATTACGGACGACACCTAAAGCCAGCAAACCGTACCCATCGCTGCCATCCTTCTGTGCGAGATAATTGAAGTACAGCTCGCGGTTACCGGCTTTGGCGTAATCCGCAAGAACATCCATATCTCGTTGACTCAGGCCTGCCATGGTTACGCTTCCTTGCCGGGTTTAATGAAGGAGTCCTCCAATAACTGTCGAGCACGTTGCTCAATCTGCTGCCACTGGCTCCTGCCCTCTCTGGGATACTTGATTCTGATGATGACATCCAGATCAGCAATCATGAAGGTGTGATCGCATCGCGCAACGCCGACGCCCTTGCTCTTGACCATTTTTCCATCCCGATATTCCACGCCCGACGCAGCGATCTCATCTGGCGTGCATTTGATTACAGTGCTCACCTCACCTTTTCCGTCGCGAGCAATGAACCAATCCGTGTGCCAATTTATGCTCATCACAGGCGCGTTTTCTCGGAATCCTTTCGCGCGATAGTGCGAACGAACCTTATCCATGTCCACATGGTAGGGTGTCAATCCATCCACAGATTTTCCTTGAATTCGCGACTCCAGCGCCTCTTCGGGATCGCCTTGCAAGTACTCCATCGGTGTATATTCTCGGCGCAGGACCTCGCGGACATCTATTCGGTCAATGTAGGTGTAATCGACAGTTACGGTACGCACGGACACATCCACTTTCAGGTGCATCCGCTCACCCGGCTTGAACGGTTGCAGCGACGGATACTCCAACGCCAGCGCATAGCTGCCATCGTGCTCGGTGCCGATCTGGTTGTAGAAGTAGTTCTGCGG
>Ga0182005_1000502_pt1 | contig 20012 bp, 6 predicted proteins | sample Sormic07211103_1_FD_123021 | JGI IMG/M metagenome (GOLD analysis project Ga0182005, IMG submission 123021) | Rhizosphere microbial communities from Sorghum bicolor, Mead, Nebraska, USA - 072115-103_1 MetaG | ecosystem: Host-associated > Plants > Roots > Rhizosphere | place: USA: Nebraska...
CAATAACTACCAGCAGTCCGCTCCGGCCCCACGCCAACAGGCTCCGCGTCCGCAGCAGTCGGCACCGCAACAGTCGCGTCAGGCTCCGCCTCCACAGCAGGCAGCGCCGCAACCGGCTCCGGACTTCGACAGCTTTGATGACGATATACCGTTCTGACCTACATAATATTTAGTTGTAAAGGTAAGCGGGGGCTTTAGGAGTTAAAACTCCTTACTCGCTGATACCTTTAGAGTTAGATGAAAACTAGAGTTAGATGAAAACCCTCTTCGCTGTAAAGCTAGGAGGGTTTTTTTTCGCCACGTGTAAAGCTGATCTACAATTTGTTCCACAATCAAAGAATGTACAGATAAAAGCCGACTGTTGCGTTTTCCGGGGGGGGCCGACCACCTTGTAAAAATGCCGCGCAGGTGAAAGTCAGTTGGTGACCAACAGTTCCGGGCCGAGGTAGTCGTTGATGTGGTCGATATCGTCGTCGCCCAGACTGCCCACCGAAGAGGCCAGGCGCAGGCGCGACATCAAGTAGCGCAGCTTGGCCTCGAACAGATCGTGGCGCGCAACGAAGAGCAGTTCTTCGGCATTGAGGACATCCGAGTTGGTGCTGGTGCCTCCTTCTTTGAAGCCTTTGCGTGTCGAAGTCAGTGAGCGTTCGTTGGACTCCACTGCCCTCTCCAGCGCGCGAATACGCTGGGCGCCGCTCTCTACGCCGCGATACTCACGGGTGGTGCCGGTGATGACTTCCTGGAGCGTGGCGTCGAGTTCGTCCAGGGCCTTATAGCTATTGGCACTGGCTTGGCGTGTCAACGCGCTGGTGCCGCCACCGCTGTACAACGGGAAGTTTACTTCCAGTCCGATTGAGCCGTAGCGGTTGCGTTGATTCAACTCGGAGATTGATTGGCTCTGACCCGCGGTGTAGCCGGCCACGAAATCCAGTGTTGGCCAGTGGCCGGCCTTGGCGCGTTTCACTTCTTCTTCGGCGAGGTCACTGCTATGACGGCGCGCATGGATCAGCGGGCTGTCGGTCTGGGCTTTGACCAACCAGTCTTGCAGGTTGCTTGGTAGCAGCGGTGGTGTATCGAAGCTCGGACGCAAGGTGGTCAGCGATTCGGGGGTTTCACCGATAAACTCCTCAAGCTTGCGACGCGCGTTGACCAGGTTGTCCTGCGCTTCGATCAGCTCAACCGCGGCGAGGTCGTGGCGAGCAGCCGACTCGTCGATGTCAGTGATGGTGCCGGCCCCCAACTCCATGCGCCGTTTCGCCGAAGCGAGTTGCTCGTCGAAGGCGTTCAGTTTGGACTTGGCGAGGGTGATGGTTTCGCTGGCCAGGAGCACGTCGAAATAGCTTTCGGCCAGGCGCACTGCGGCGTCCTGACTCTTGGCATCGAACACCGCGATGCTGTAGTCGGCACGCTGTTTACCTTGGCGGTACTCGGCCATTTTCTGTTTGTTGAACAGCGGCTGGCGCAAGCGCACGTTAGCGCCCTTGGAGTCGTAGTCGAGATCCCTTTCGACGCCGCTCTGACGTTGGGTGCCATTGACCTTGTTGTCGTAGGCCGAGGCATTGATCTGCGGTAGCAGGCCGGCCATGCCGATGGCGCGGTTTTGCTCACCGGCCTCCTTTTCATGCACGGCGGCACGATAGATGGGGCCTTGATACTGCAACAGATCCCAGGCTTGTTTGAGGTCCATGGCGCTGGTCGGGAGGGACAGCGCCAGCAGGCAGAAGAACAGGCGATGACGGTCCATTTCATTGTTCCTTGAAGGAGCTGTCAACACGCTCAAGCATCGGTTTGAGAAGATAGCTCATCATGTTGCGCTCGCCAGTCTTGATGGTGACGCTGGCGGGCATACCGGGACGAATGTGATTGCTGCCAAGAAGGCTCATGCCATCGGGCGTGACTTCCACCTGAGCCAGATAGAACGGTTGCTTGCTTTCCTCGTCGAGCAGGCGGTCGGCGGAGACGGTCTTCACGCGACCGGGTATGTTGGGCGTCCGGGCATGGTTGAAGGCAGGGAAGGCGATGTCCACGGCCAGGCCGGGGACCATCTTGTCGATGGCCTGCACGGGAATCATCGCGTCGACCTGTAGCGGTTCGTTGTCCGGAACGATTTCCATGATCTTGAAGCCGGGCTGAATGATCCCGCCGATGGTGGCGATACTCAGGGACTGGACCATGCCATCGATGGGCGAGCGAATCACCGTGTGGGTCACTTCATAGTCCAGCGCACGCAAGCGGTCGGCCAGGGTGGTGTTTTCCTTGGCGGTGTCGGTGAGCTGCGATTCGACTTCCTTCAGGTAATCGTGCTGACGCTGCAGGATGCGCAGCTTGATTTCGATGGTCTGGCTACGCACGCGAGCGATGTTGTTGAGGTTCTCGGCCTGGCCGGCGGAGAGGTCGGCATTGCTGCGTTCCAGCTCAAGCAGACGGTTGCGCGGGACATAGCCTTCGGCCGCCAGCGCGCGGGTGCCTGTTAGTTCCTGGCTGAGGAAGTTGATCTGCGAGGCGCGGGCGCCATAGACCTGCTGCAGACCCTTGAGCTGCACCGCCGACGCCGCGAGGTTTTCCTGCAGGATGCTGATTTCGCCAGCGAGGCCGGCACGCCGGGTGTCCAGCAGGCGTTGTTGCAGATCCATGGCGGCCACGAGGCGCTGGTCATTACCGAAGCGCTTGAACAATTCGGGATCGTAGTTCACCACGTCGCGGCCATCACGTTCCGCTTCCAGGCGGTTTTCCACAGTCTTGCTGACGATGTACTGGGCGCTGACTGCACCCTGTTCGGCAGCGGCACGCAGTGAGTCGAGGCGGACCAGCTCCTGGCCTTTTTTCACTGTATCGCCTTCGCGAACAAGAATGGCCTCCACGGTGCCGCCGCTCAAATGCTGCACGGCTTTGCGATTGCTGGTGACTTTTACCGTGCCTGTCGCTACCACGCCGGCATCCAGCGGCGCCAGCCAGGACCACAGGAGGAAGCCGCCGAAGCCGGCGAGCATCAGCAACATCCCCCAGCGCACGGGTTTACCGACGTCCAGATCCACCACGTTCCTGGGATCGGTGAGAATCGTGTCGGTGTGTTGGCTCATTTGCATGATCGTTTACTCCCGTGCTTTGACGGAGGCCAGCGGAGTTGACGCGCCTGCAGGCATCACACTGGACTTGCGCAGCGCTGCGAATACTTCGTCGCGAGTGCCGAGCATCTGCACGCCGCCGTCGCGCAGCATCAGCACCTTATCGACGGCGCACAGCACAGTGGGACGGTGGGAAATCAGAATGACGGTGGCGCCGCGGTTTTTGAGTTGGGCCAACGCATCGACCAAGGCCTTTTCACCGACGTCGTCGAGGTTGGCGTTCGGCTCATCCAGCACAATCAGATTGGGTTCTCCATACAGCGCGCGGGCCAGGGCGATGCGTTGCTTCTGGCCTCCTGAAAGCGGGCTGCCATCGGTGCCCAGACGGGTCTCATAACCCTGTGCCAAGCGCAGGATCATCTCGTGCACTCCAGTAGTCCTGGCGGCGCGGATGACCGCGTCGCTGTCCACTTCGCCAAAGCGCGCAATGTTGTCGGCGATGGTGCCCTCGAACAGCTCCACGTCCTGTGGCAGGTAACCGAGCCAGGGGCCAAGTTCGCCCTTGTTCCAGGTGAATATGTCCGCGCCGTCCAGGCGCACCTTGCCGGCCTGAGCCGGCCAGACGCCGATCAACAGGCGGGCGAGGGTGGATTTGCCCGAGGCGGATGGACCGATAATGCCCAGGCTTTCACCGGGGGAAAGATTGAAGCTCACCCCGCGCAGAATCGTGTTGCTGGTGCCGGGGGCACCGGCATACACATTCTCCACCGCCAGCATGCCCAGCGGCCGCTGCAGTGACATGCTCGGTGGCCGGCGCGGATAGTCGTTCAGCATCTCGTTCAACCGGCCCCAAGCCGAACGGCAGCCAAGCAGCTGCTTCCACGACGCGATGACTTGCTCCACCGGGCCCAGCGCGCGGCCGGTGAGGATCGAGCAAGCAATCATCATCCCGGGGGTGATCTTGCCTTCGATCGCCAGCAGCGCGCCGGCACCGAGGATCAGCGACTGCAAAGTGATACGCACGAAGCGCCCGGTGCTGCTGATCAGGGCGGCACGGTCGGAGGCCAGGGTCTGCATTTCCAGAATGCGCAAATGGCTTTGGTACCAGCGCTTGCCGATCGACGGCAGCATGCCCATGGCTTCGATGACCTCGGCGTTGCGCAGGTTGTTGTTGGCGTAGCTGGCGGAGGAGAGGGCGGCATGATTGGCTTCGGCCAGCGGCTTTTGCGTCGCCTTCTCGGTGAGATAAGCCAGGCCCACCAGAATCAGCGAGCCGATCAGTGTGACCAGCCCGAGCAGCGGGTGGATCAGATAGGAGACCAGCAAGTAGATCGGCGTCCATGGCGCATCAAAGAAAGCGAACAGGCCATTGCCGGTGAGAAACTGACGCACCTGCGCGAGATCCTGCAGGGCCTGGGCCGGATTACCACCGGCGCGGCTCAGGTTGCGCTCAAATGCTGCGGTGAAAATGCGTCGATTGAGGTCCATGTCGAGGCAGTTGCCGACCCGGATCAGCACGCGGGTGCGGAACAATTCCAGCGTGGACATCAGCAAGAACAGGCCTATTACCAAAATGGTCAACATCGTCAACGTTGTGACGTTGCGACTGACCAAGGCCCGATCATAGACCTGCAGCATGTACACGGCTGGCGTCAACATCATGACGTTGATGACGCCACTGAACCCTGCCAGCGAATAAAAGCTGCGGCGCAGGCGAAAAATCGCGTCAGCCAGTTCGGATCGGGTGCTCGAGAGCTTGTGCATTTGATAGTCCCTCACCGAAAAAGCCGGTTGTGCTTGCGGCAAAAAAGCAGCAGCAAATGTTTGGCAAGCCATAGATGTAGTTGCTAATGCTTATCGTGCACACAAGCGATAGCGTTGTTGGAAAAGTTCAATAAATTTTTATGTTCACATGCAGCAGCGTAGGTGGCGTTTGTCTCTCTAGCGATACAGTTTGAAATAACATTTCGCTCTAGTAGTTCGTCTGAATTTATATATCTCGTTTAATAACAGTAAGTTGGCGTATCAAATGCTAAGTATCTTTTTTTACGTCGTAATATTGACAGCGCCTTGCTATGGAACTTTAGTCATGTGCAAGGGCGCCCGTCTGAAGCCTGCCATCGCTTCGAAAGTGCAAGGCACGGTGGTCCTGAAGGAGCACGGCATGTTGATCATTTCGTTCTGTAGCACCGTGACGGAGCTGTTCATGAAGGTCGCTTCGACTTCCCGATTCCATGGCCCGCCAGCGGCCCGGAATCGCTCTGCCTAATCGCTCAGCGACCTTTCATTTCGCGAATTCCAGGCGCGCATTACCGGGCGCACGGGACGGCTTTGCCTGACCCACGCCTGCTCTCGCCAAGCGACCGAACCAACGAACTGCGCAAGCCAGCACCTGACTGGGCGTGGGAGGGTTTCATCGTCCCGTGCCTTTCTCCCAATTAGATCGAGGACACCGCAATGGCCAATTTCAACAAGTCGGACCTGGAATTCATCCTCAAGCAAATCTTCATCGCAGAAGCGCATGCCGAAGGCGCCAGCCTCAGTGATTTGCTACCCAACAGTCAGGTGCCATTCGGCCTGCGCACCGTCGATGGCAGCTACAACAACCTGGTCGCCGGGCAAAGCGAGTTCGGCGCCGCGGACAATTCCTTCCTGCGCGTGCTTGATGCCCAGTATCGAGCGGCTTATGCCGCGTCAGGGAATGTGGTCGACCCGCAGCCACGGATTATCAGTAACCTGATCGTTGACCAGACAGCCAACAACCCGGCCGCAGTAGCAGCGAACGGCGGTGCAGACCCGGTGATCAGCCCCGGTCTGGATGGCGTGTTCGGCACGGCCGACGACAAGGAAGTGTTCTTCATCCCCAACGTGTCGCCGGACGTGGGTCTGACCGCCGGCTTCAACTCGTGGATGACCTTCTTTGGCCAGTTCTTTGACCACGGCCTCGACCTGGTCACCAAGAGCAGTACCGATTTCGTGTTTATTCCGCTGCAGCCAGACGATCCGTTATTCGTACCGGGCAGCCCGACCAACTTCATGGTGCTGCCACGTGCCGTGCATACCCCCGGTGCGGACGGAATACTCGGCACTGCCGATGACGGCCAGCCCAACACCACCTCGCCGTTCGTGGATCAAAGCCAGACTTACAGCTCGCACCCCTCGCATCAGGTGTTCCTGCGCGAGTATGTCCTCAACGCGGCAGGTGACCCTGTTGCAACGGGGCGCTTGATTACCAACCGCGATCTTGGCGCCGACGGCAAGTTCGGCACTGCCGATGATGGCGACGGCACAAATGGCGGCATGGCGACCTGGGCAGTGGTCAAGGCGCAGGCCCGTGACATTCTCGGTATTAACCTGACCGACGCCGATGTGCACAGCGTGCCGCTGCTGGCAACCGATGCGTATGGAAACTTCATCCGCGGGCCGAGCGGCATGCCGCAGGTGGTGATGCGCGTCAGCAACGGTGCTGACGGGATCGCCGGAACAGCGGATGACATCACTCAACTGGTCGAAGGCAATCGGGATGCTCCGATCAGTCTGGCCAGCGCCGTGAGCGCCGGGCATGGCTTCCTCGACGACATCGCCCACAATGCCGCGCCAGTAGTGGTTGGCGGGGTTCTGCAGGCGGATGCTGACACCGATATCGGCAATGCGCAGCCGGTGGGCGCGGGCGGCAACAACCTGACCTACGACAACGAACTGCTCGACGCTCACTACATTGCCGGCGATGGCCGGGTGAACGAGAACATCGGCCTGACCACCGTGCACCATGTGTTCCACTCCGAACACAACCGCCTGGTCCAGCAAACCAAGGACACCCTCCTTGCCGCCGGCGATCTGGCCTTCCTCAATGAGTGGCTGGTGGACGACGTGGCGGCGATACCGACTACACCCGCCGGAATCGCGGCGTTGGTGTGGGACGGTGAACGCTTGTTCCAGGCCGCCAAGTTCGGCACCGAGATGCAGTACCAGCACCTGGTGTTCGAGGAGTTCGCACGGACCATTCAGCCGCAGATCGACGGGTTCCTTGCCCCCAATGGCTATGACACCTCGATCAACCCGGCCATCCTCGCCGAGTTCGCCCACGTGGTGTATCGCTTCGGTCACTCGATGTTGACCGAGACCGTCGATCGCTTCGACCCCGAGTTCAATCCGCTCCTCACTGACCCGAACAATCCGGACTCGCAAATGGGCCTGATCGCAGCCTTCCTCAACCCGCTGGCGTTTGCCGGCAGCGGGGCGACTGCGGACGAAGCGGCAGGGGCGATCATTCGCGGTGTGACCCGTCAGCTCGGCAACGAGATCGACGAGTTCGTCACCGAGGCGTTGCGCAACAATCTGCTCGGTCTGCCGCTCGATTTGCCGAGCCTGAACCTGGCGCGTGGTCGCGACACTGGCATCCCCACGTTGAATGAAGCGCGCCGTGAGATGTACGCATCAACCGGCGACAGTCAACTCAAGGCGTACATCAGTTGGGCTGACTTTGCGGACCACCTCAAGCACCCCGAATCCCTGGTCAACTTCATCGCCGCCTTCGGCACCCACGGGGCATTGACTGCGGCCGACGTGGATACGCTGGTGGAGATGCGTGCGATCGCCGCTGCCCTGGTGTTCGGCGGCAGCGCGGTGATCAACGCTGGCACTGCCGATGAGCGTACCTTTACCGCCACTCAAGCGGATCGTCTGGACTTTCTTAACAGTTCGGGCATCTACGCCATGGTCAACGGCGTCACCACCACCGGTGTGGACGACATCGACTTCTGGGTCGGTGGCCTCGCCGAGCAGAAAATGCCGTTCGGCGGCATGCTCGGCTCGACGTTCAACTTCGTGTTTGAAACCCAGCTGGAGGCGTTGCAGAACGGCGACCGCTTCTACTACCTGTCGCGTACCGCGGGACTGCACTTCGGCACCGAGTTGGAGAACAACTCCCTTGCCAAGCTGATCATGCTCAACACCGATGTCACCCACCTGTCGAATACCGTGTTCCTGACGCCGACGTTCAGCCTCGAAGTGAATCAGGCCAATCAGTTCACTAACCTTGGCGTGGATGGCAAAGCGGATCCGACGGGCGGCATCATGATCAACGGCGTGGAAGTCGTGCCGCTGGTGATCCGCGATAACCCCGACACCGCGGGTGCAGACAGTAACTATCTGCAATACACCGGTGAAGACCATGTTGTCCTGGGCGGCACGGCCGGCAATGACATCATCATCTCCGGTGACGGCGATGACACCCTTTACGGCGACGGCGGTAACGATCGCCTCGAAGGCGGCGCCGGGAACGATGCGGTACTAGGTGGCGCGGGCGATGACATCATCACCGACTCGTTCGGCGATAACCGTCTGGAAGGCAATGCCGGTAACGACGTGATCGTGGCCGGTAGCATGCTGGTTGCAGGCAACCTGATTCTGGGGGGCGATGGCCAGGATTTCATCGTCACCACCGAAGACATCACCACGACCTTCGGCGGTCAGGGTGACGATTTTATCCTCGGCGCCAAGACCAATCTGCCACCTACCGGCAACGAAGGTGATGACTGGATCGAGAAGGGCACGCAGGACGGTGCGCCTGGCGATAACTTCTCGCCGTTGCTCAATGACGATGTGGTCGGCAACGATATCTTTGTCGGTGGTGGTGGCTTCGATGAAATGATCGGCGAGGGTGGCGATGACATCTTTGTCGGCAGCGATGCCCAGGACAAGATGGACGGTATGTCCGGTTTCGACTGGGTGACCTACAAGAATGACAGGGTTGGTGTGACCGTTGATCTGTCCTTGGCCGCGCTGGCGCAGCCACACGGCAATGCGCCAAACCAGAACGCCGGGGTGTTCAATCCGGTCGGCGCCTCGCCGGCCTCGATTCTCGACCGTTTTGCCGAGGTCGAAGGTTTGTCCGGTTCGAAATACGGCGATGTGCTCAAAGGCGATGATGTTGATGCGGTCACTATCGTCAACCATGGCGGTGCCACGGGCGGTGCGCTGACCAATGTGGCGTTGATCCACGGACTGGAGCAGTTTCTGGCCGATGCCGGTTTGCCGACCACCGGCTTTGCCACGGGCAACATCATCCTCGGTGGCAATGGCAGTGACCTGATCGAGGGCCGGGGGGGCGACGATCTGATCGATGGCGACAAATGGATCAACGTCAGAATTGCGGTGTATGCCGCCGACGACGTCAACCATACCGGTCCCGAGATCGCCTCCTTCGACAGCATGGTCGATATGATCCCGCTGATGCTGGACCGCACGTATAACCCGGGTCAGCTCAAGGCCGTGCGGGAAATCATGTCCGGCACCTCGACGGGCGGGGCGGCCTTCGACACCGCCATTTTCTCCGGGCTCCAGTCCGAGTATACGGTGACACGTGACACCCGCGGCACGCTCAATGTGGCGGACGATGTCTGGACGGTGGCCGATACCGTAGCGGGCCGCGACGGCACCGATACCTTGCTGCATATCGAACGCCTGCAATTCGCCGATACCCAGCAAGTGCTGGTGACGGGGCTGAACGCACAACCGGTGGGCAGGCCGACCGTCACGGACGGAAACGGCGGCGCGATCACCGTGGGCGACACACTGACGGTGAGCATGGCCGGTGTGCGCGATGACAACAACATCGCAGTGGGTAACCCGCAGGGTTTTGTCAACAACACCTCGGTGTCCTACTATTGGCAGTTCGAGGCAAATCCAGGCACCGGCATATTCGAGGACATCATCCTGTTGCCGGCCGGCGACCTGGCGTTCCAAAGTGCCGACGGCACCGCGTTCAAAGTCTCCCCGGACCTTGCCGGGCTATCACTGCGGGTCAAGGCGATCTACCAGGATGGTCATGGCACGACTGAAGTGGTGTTCTCGCAGCCGACGGCCGTGGTGGTTCCCGGCGCGCCGGTTGTGCCGACGGCGCCGACACCTGTCGTCGATGCCACGGCGGGTGGCGAGGGCCTTCACATGGTCCGTTCCGACCTCAACTTCATTCTTGATCAGATCAAGATTGCGGAGGCAGATGCGGCCGGCCAGGACATCCTCTCGCTGATCCCGAATATCCGCGCGCCATTGGGCCTGCGTGCGGTCGATGGCTCGAACAACAACCTGATGAACCTCAACGGCATTAACAACACCGAGTTTGGTGCCGCCGATAACACATTCCCGCGCTTGAGCGATCCGGTCTTCAATCCAGCGGAAGGTGCTCCTGCCGGGTTCTTTGGCCCCGGCTCGCCAGCCATCCCGGGATCGTCGTACCAGCAGACCAGCGGCTCTGTGTTTGACTCGCAGCCGCGCACCATCAGTAATCTGATCGTCGACCAGACGTCGAATAACCCGGCGGCCTATGCCACGGCTTACGACCCGGGTGCGGACGGTGTGCTCAACTTCGGCGAGGTGGGTAACGACGACGTGCTTAAGGATGGCGTACGGATAGTCGCCAGCCCAGGCATGGATGGTCAGTTCGGTACTGCCGACGACCACGATGTGTACCTGTTCGAGAACACCACGGCGGATGCGGGGTTGTCCGCGCCGTTCAACGCCTGGATGACTTTCTTCGGGCAGTTCTTCGATCACGGTCTGGACCTGGTGACCAAAGGCGGTTCGGGCACCATTTTCATCCCGCTGCAACCGGATGATCCGCTGTATGTGGAAGGCGGCAACGCCAACTTCATGGTGCTGACCCGCGCGACCAACCTGCCAGGGGCGGATGGCGTTCTCGGCACGGCCGACGACATCCATGAGCACACCAACACCACCTCACCGTTCGTGGACCAAAACCAGACCTACAGCTCGCACCCGTCGCACCAGGTTTTCCTGCGCGGTTATGAGCTGACCGACAACGGCCCCATCGCGACCGGCAGGCTGATCACTAACGTTGATCTGGGATTGGATGGCAAGTATGGCACCGCAGACGACACCGAAATCGGTGGCATGGCGACCTGGAAGGTGGTCAAGGCGCAGGCCAACGACATCCTGGGTATCCACCTCACCGATGCCGACGTCGGCAACGCCCCGTTGTTGGCGACTGACGCCTACGGCAATTTCATCAAGGGGCCGAACGGCTTCCCGATGGTCGTGATGAAGGGTGCTGACGGTCTGGGTGGCACGGCTGATGACGTCCTTGTCGAAGGCAATCCGCTGTCCCCCATTAGCCTGACCAATGCGGTGCGCACCGGTCACCAGTTCCTCGTCGACATCAACAACAATGCAGCGCCGGTCATCGTCGGCGGGGTTCTGCAGGCGGATACTGACACTGATGTCGGCAATGCGCAGCCAGCGGGCCCAGGCGGCAACAACCTGACCTATGACAACGAGCTGCTCGACGCTCACTACATCGCTGGCGACGGCCGGGTCAACGAGAACATCGGCCTGACCGCGGTGCATGCGATCTTCCACTCCGAGCACAATCGGCTGGTCGCACAGACCAAGGACACCGTGCTCGATTCGCATGACGTGGCCTTCCTCAACGAATGGCTGCTCAACCCGGTGAGTGCTTTGCCGGTCAACCAGGCTGAGATCGATGCGCTGGTGTGGAATGGCGAGCGCTTGTTCCAGGCTGCCAAGTTCGGCACTGAGATGCAGTATCAGCACCTGGTGTTCGAGGAGTTTGCGCGGACCATCCAGCCCAGGGTCGACCTGTTCTTCGCACCGACCCAAGTCTATGACGTCGACCTCGATGCCTCGATCGTCGCCGAGTTCGCCCACACCGTGTACCGGTTTGGCCACTCGATGCTGACCGAGACCGTCGATCGCTTCGACGCCAATTTCAACGTGATTGGCGATCCGAACAACGGTGATCCGAATCAGCAAATCGGCTTGATCGCGGCGTTCCTCAACCCGTTGGCGTACGCCGCCAGTGGGGTGACGCCAGAGGATGCGACCAGTGCGATTATTCGTGGGGTGACTCGCCAGGCCGGTAACGAAATCGACGAGTTCGTCACTGAGGCGCTGCGCAATAACCTGCTCGGTCTGCCGCTCGACCTGCCGGCGCTCAACCTCGCCCGTGGCCGCGACGTGGGGATTCCCTCGCTCAATGCGATCCGCCGCGACATCTTCAGCCAAACCGGTGATACCCAACTCAAGCCGTACAGCAGCTGGGTCGACCTGGTGCAGCACCTCAAACATCCAGAGTCGTTGATCAACTTCATCGCGGCCTATGGCACGCATGACACGATCACCGCGGCGACCACGCTGGAAGGCAAACGCGCTGCAGCCATGGCGCTGGTATTTGGTGGTGTTGATGCGCCGTCTGACCGCCTGGCCTTCCTCAACGGCAGCGGTGACTGGGCCAACGTGACGTTGGCCGGCAAGGATGGGGTGATGGGGACTGCCGACGATCTGAAGGGAGTGACGATCACGGGTGTCGATGCCATTGACCTCTGGATCGGCGGCCTGGCCGAAGAGAAAACTCCGTTTGGCGGCATGCTCGGCACGACCTTCAACTTTGTGTTCGAGAACCAGCTGGAAAAACTGCAGGACGGTGACCGCTTCTACTACCTGGAACGTACCGCTGGCCTGTCGATGAACGCCGAACTGGAAAGCAACTCGTTCGCCAAGTTGATCATGGCCAACACCTCGGCCACGCACTTGCCGGGCCTGGTGTTCTCGGACCCTGCGTTCTATCTGGAAAGGGACCAGAGCAAGCAGTACAACGATGGCCTGGGCAACGCCGATCCGCTTTCCGATAACAACCAACAGGTGGTGTTCCGCGACAACCCGCTGACCGTGGGGCCGGACGCCAACTACATCCGGTACTCGGGTGACGAGCACATCGTGATGGGCGGCACCAACGGCGCAGACATCCTCGTCTCGGGTGGTGGCGATGACACGGTCTGGGGTGATGCCGGCAACGATCGCATCGAAGGCGGTAACGGCAACGACCAACTGCGCGGTGGCGCCGGCGACGATATCATCACCGACCTCGGTGGCGACGATAACATCCAGGGTGGCGACGGCAACGACGTGCTGCATGGAGGCAACGGCGTCAACCTGATCATTGGCGGGTTCGGCAATGACTTCATCGTGACCGGTGAGGACGCTTCCGAGGCCATTGGTGGCCAGGGCAACGACTTCATTCTGGGCAGCAAAGCCAACGAACAGGACATGGGTAACGAAGGCGACGACTGGATCGAGAAGGGCACTTCGGACGGTGCACCTGGCGACAATTTCGACCCGGCTGGCAATGACCCGGTGATCGGCAATGATGTGTTCATCGGCGGCAACGAGAACGACAAGTTCAATGCCGAAGGCGGCGACGACATCATGGTCGGTAGTCTTGGCATGGGTGACCGCTATATCGGCGGCTCCGGCTATGACTGGGCAACCTTCAAAGACCTCGCCCAGGGCGTGACCATCGATTACAGCGACCGCTTTTTCGATGTTCCACCGGTGCCGGGTTCGGGTGCTTCAGCGCTGGTGCGCTTCGACATCGTGGAAGGTCTGTCGGGTTCATCGCACGGTGACTTCCTGCGCGGTGATAGCGAAGATGCCACATCGCTGCCCACTGCGGGTGCAACCGGCAGTGTGTTGACCAACATCAACCTAATCAACGGCCTGGCTGATTTGCTGCCAGCCGGAGCGACGTTCTACGACGGCGGCAACATCATCCTCGGCGGTAGCGGTAGCGACCTGATCGAAGGTCGCGGTGGTGACGACATCATCGATGGTGACAAGTGGCTGAACGTGCGCATCAGCGTACGGGCGAACGCTGATGGCACTGGCCCGGAAATCGCTACGTTCGACAGCATGGAGCCGATGGTGCCGTTCATGCTGAACGGTACTTACAACCCAGGCCAGTTGGTCATTGTGCGGGAGATTAAGAGCGGCGATAACAGCTTCGACACCGCGTTGTTTACCGGTAATTTGGGCGAATACGGTATTGAGATCGATGGCGACACGGTCATCGTGACCGACTCGGTGGCGGGGCGTGATGGCGTCGATCGTCTGACGGGCATCGAGCGTCTGCAGTTCGCTGACGGTGCGCTGCCGTCCGGAGTGGGGACCGCCCAGAACGCCGACCCATTGGGTCATCTGGCAATCCTTGATGCTGCCACCGGTGTGCGTGACGAAACGCCGGTTGCTGGCCAGTTGCTGCGTGTCAGTGATTCGGCGGTACGCGACGCGGACAACCAGAGTGTGGCCAATCCGGCCGGTGCTGTGACCGGCGGAGTGGCTTACTACTGGCAGGTCGAAAACATTCCTGGATCGGGCGTCTTTGAAGACATCACCTTTGTCGCCGCTGGCGAGGTATCGCGGGCGATCGGCGCCACCTACCGGGTGGCGGACGATGTGGCGGGGCTGAACATCCGCGTCCGTGCGGTGTATCAGGATGCCAAGGGCACGCTAGAAATCGTCGAGTCGTCCGGGAACAGTACACCGACCGAAGGGCCGACCGTTCTCGGGCTTGCAGTGCAGAACCAAGTGTTGACCGCTGACCCGTCGACCATCGTCGACCTCGATGGCGTGAGCACTACGCAGTTCACCTACCAGTGGCAGGCGAACGACGGGCTTGGCTTCGTCAACATCGGCGGCGCTACCGGTAGCACGTTTGCGCTTGGCCAGGCTCAGGTCGGCCAGGAAGTACGCGTGGTGATCGGTTATGTGGATAACTTCGGTGTGGCCGAAAGCGTTTCGTCGAACATCCTCGGGCCGGTGGACAACGTCAACGATGCACCGACTGCAGGGCCGACCGTAACCGGGCTTGCAGTGCAGAACCAGGTATTGACTGCTAACCCGGCGAGCATCATCGACGTTGATGGCCTCAGCAATCCGCAGTTCACCTACCAATGGCAGGCGAACAACGGGCCTGGCTTCGTCAACATCGCCGGCGCTACCGGTAGCACGTTCGCGCTTGGCCAGGCTCAGGTCGGCCAGGCAGTGCGCGTGGTGGTCGGTTACGTGGATGACTTTGGTGCGGCCGAAAGCGCTTCGTCCAACATCCTGGGGCCGGTGGCCAATGTCAACGATGCACCGACAGGCGTATTGCTGATCAGCGATACGACACCGGATCAAGGGCAGGTGCTGACCGCGCTGACGGCCGGGATTGCCGATGCCGATGGGCTGGGCACCTTCAGCTTCCAGTGGCAGCAAGGTGTCGGTACGTCCTTCACTAACATCAACGGCGCGACTGCTGCGACCTTCACCCCTGGTGCGGCGCAGGTCAATCTGCAACTGCGAGTGATCGTGCGCTACACCGATGGCTTCGGCACGCTGGAGTCGGTGACCTCTGCGGCGACGGCGGCGGTGGTGATACAGGGCGTGGTACTGCAGGGCAACGCTTTGGCGAACACCCTCACCGGCACCGCAGGTAACGATGTGCTGCTTGGCCTGGGCGGGAACGATACGCTGAATGGCCTGGCCGGTATCGACCAGTTGTTTGGCGGCACTGGCAACGACATCCTCAACGGCGGAGACGACAACGACGTCCTCAATGGCGAGGACGGCAACGACACTCTGAACGGTGGGCTCGGTGCGGATGCCATGAACGGCGGTGCCGGCAACGACACGTTTGTGGTCGACAACGTCGGTGATGTTGTTACCGAGGCGCTGGGTGGTGGTACCGATCTGGTGCAAACCAGCCTGACGAACTACCTGCTCGGTGCCAACGTCGAGAACCTGACCTATACGGGAGCCGGTAACTTCACCGGTACCGGTAACGCGCTAGCCAACACCATCACCGGCGGGGTGGGTAACGACTTCCTCAATGGCGGTGCAGGTGCTGACCGGTTGGTGGGGGGGGCCGGCAACGATACCTACGTTGTCGATGCCGCCGCAGACGTGGTGGTCGAGGTGGCGGGTGGCGGTACGGACACCGTGCAGACTTCGCTGGCCAGCTACACGCTGGGCGCTAATGTCGAGAACCTGACCTACACCGGAGCCGGCAACTTCGTCGGCAACGGCAACGGGTTGAACAACTCCATCACCGGCGGGGTGGGTAATGACACCCTTAATGGTAGCGACGGCAACGACATCCTCACCGGCAACGGTGGCAACGACACACTGAATGGCGACGCCGGTAACGACCAACTGTTCGGTGGCCTTGGCACGGATACCCTGAGCGGCGGGACAGGCGATGACAGCCTCGACGGCGGTGATGGGGCGGATGTCTTGAATGGTGGAGCAGGCAACGACACGCTGCTTGGTGGTGACGGTAACGACACATTGTTGGGTGGTACCGGCAATGACTTTATCGATGGCGGTACTGGCAACAACACGGTCACTGGCGGTGCCGGCAACGACGTGATGGTTGCCAGCAGTGGCAACGATATCTTCATGTTCGCAGCGGGCTTCGGGGTCGATCAGATCATCGGCTTCGATGCCAACGCGGCGGGAGGCCAGGATCGGCTCGATATTTCCGCGTTCGGCGTCACTGCTGCGACCTTTGCCGGCAGCGTCATCATCACCGATGTCGGTGCGGATACCTTGATCAGCTCCGCAGGAATAGCTGACTCCATCCGCCTGGTCGGTGTGGCCGATGCAACAACCGTCACTGCCGCAGACTTCATTCTCGCCACTTGAGGTACTGATCAGTACTGTCGCAGACGCGTGAAAAGCAGAGGGGAGGGCATGTATGCCCTCCCTTTTTTCTTTAAAAAAACGGGCTGTTTGTTGAGCTGAAAATGGGTGAACCAGCCTGGCAGGTCGGTATGTCGGACCGTAGGAAACGCTCGATCAACATTTAACAGGGGAGTGGAATAAGGGGCGCACAGCCTTGAACATTTCAGCCGCCTTGGCCGTGAGCCGCTTGTTGGTTTTGCTCACCGCTTCTGCTACCGGGATTATTCCGGTCTTCGACCTGGACTTTACCCGATCCGCAACAAAAAACGCTGCAAAAACCGGGCATCAACAACGTTTGTATTCTCGCCGGCTCAAATCCCGCTGCGTTTACTTCTGCCGAGAAGGATCGTCAATGCTCTGGAAGTATCAGGCGTTGGATCTAGAGCAGCATGCAGCGATCCAAATTGGCTGAATGCGGTCTTCGACGGATTATCAGCGGATGACTCTTAACTGCTGAACAAAATGATAAGACTCCAGGCTGCCCCCATCGAAAAAATGAAAAGGGTGAGTGCCAGCGTGAGGATTAGCGGTTCGATGCGCATGAAAGTGACTCCTCAGAAGGGCAAGCAATGCACGCCTGAGAGTGCCCCGGGAAAGCCGTTTTTCCAGGGGCAACAACTTTAAACTCTCAATTAATGCGCTAGTGAACTCACAGCATTCTCTATGCCAATAAATTCAACAGTTTATAATTCCCCGCCGACGGGGTCGTCGGATTCTGTGGCCAGTTATCCCTCAGAAAAGTTGAAATGGGATGCGGGTAATACAACCCGTTAATGGGGAATTTCTCTCCGCGTGGATATAACAATATTATTGGTAACTTTCGGTTGGTATTGGAGGTTGGTTCTGCCAGTTGGGCCTTGAAGTTGAAGTACCCAATCACTCTACTATTTTCCAAAAATAGACATGGCCGTTTCCGGTGCAGTGGTTTGTTTCGCTGGTTCCTTAATGAAGTGCTGTGTTGTGGCATGGCCCTGAATAGCCGTGAAGGAGAGGGCGCGAGTGTCCGAGTGTCGTTCAAATGGGTCTCCTGAAAACGGGGGTGAACTTTGCCCGTTAGCGGGTGTCAGGCCCCAGTCGCTTTCCCCGGTCACGGCACAGTGATGCTGAAAAACCATTGGTTTGTTCAGTATTAATACTTTCGTAAAAAAGGTTACAAGTCTGGCGAGGTCCTTGCACAACCCCCATTACCCCTTCACGACTTCGAGGCGGCTGGTGATGGACAGAAAAGCGCGGTCCCCCTTCAAATGGTTTGGCCTGATGACGCCCTTGAGCGTTCTACTGACAATGACGCTGGGCACCGCGACACTGCGCGCCAGCCCCATCGATGACGAGCGACAGCCAGAACCTTCCGACCCCTCGGCTTACTACGACGAACCGGCTGACAAAGCAGGAGCCTTGAACGCTATTTTGACCATGCCCCCAGCTAACCTCGATTCCTTCGACTTGCCGGCTGGCGTCAAAGGTAGCAAAGGCACCACACGCCAGGAAAACATCCTGCCGCCGGCGGTGCAGACCAGTTTCAATTACCCTACTAACGGAAAACCCAGCCCACTGTACGGTGCTCTGCCTTTCACTCAGCAACTGGTGCTGTTCGAAGAATTCGGTCCGGAAAAGCTCGACCCCACCACCCCGGCGGCGCTGTTGCCGTTTCCACCGGCTGCCATTGGCCCGCTGCCGCAACAAGATCCCACCAGCGCCGCTCGTAGCGCCCCGCCGAGTGCGGCGCTCGACGCTTTCATGCGTCAACCTGGCTTGACCCCGTTCCCGAGCCAGTACTCCAACGTGGTCGACCGTAACCCGTGGCAGAAGCAGATCGAATTTTTCCTCAATCGCCGTATCGGCTCGTCGGCCGAAGGCCGTCCGCCAGGAAAAGGCTGGTCGCACCAGCGTTGGAACGAGTTTTACCCGCAAGTGGCCTACAAGACCGTGCAAACCGGCGCACGGTTGAATACCGGTGGGCGTGATAGTCGTCAGATGCACGGCTATGCCGTGGGCGAGTTCGGCCCCGGGGGCCTCTATCACAACGTGGCGGGCGTGCCGGCAACGGATGGCACCGCCAAGGGCGTCGATGCGCGTTTCCACCCGAAAATGCCGGTGCAGAATCACAACTCGGTGTGGACCTTCGACGGCACCTTGCCGCCCAAATTGCTCATGGTGCGTTACGGGCAACCCGTGTTGATGCGCCACTACAACGGCTTGCCGATCGACCCGTCGGCCAACATGGGTTTTGGTCTCCACACCATCACCACCCACGAACACAACGGTCACGCACCGGCGGAAAGCGACGGTTATGCCAATGCGTTTTTCTTCCCAGGGCAATTTTACGACTACCGCTGGCCGATCCAGTTGGCCGGTTACGACAGCATCAACACCAAGGCTGAAGACCCGCGTGCAGCGTTTCCGTGCGCGCCGGGCGAAACCCTGTGGACCAACGACCTCACTCCAAGCCGCAAGACGTGCCAGAACGGCACGATCAAGATCCGCGGCGACTGGCGCGAAACCATGAGCACCCACTGGTTCCACGACCACATGCTCGATTTCACCGCGCAGAACGTCTACAAGGGCAACGCGGCGATGATGAACTACTACAGCGCCCTGGACCGCGGCAATGAATCGGTGAATGACGGCGTCAACCTGCGTTTTCCCAGTGGCAGTGCTCTGCCCTGGGGTAATCGCGACTATGACGTCAACCTGCTGTTTGCCGACAAGGCCTGGGATAAGAACGGTCAACTATGGTTTAACCCGTTCAATACTGACGGCTTCCTCGGTGATCAGGTGCTGGTCAACTGGCAGTGGAAACCGAGTCTGGACGTCCGTGCCCGCAGCTATCGGTTCCGCATGCTCAATGGCTCAGTGTCGCGCTACTTCAAACTGGCACTCGTACGCGAGATCAAGGGCACCAGCGGGGAGTTTCAAGGGCCTGCCGGGTCGGGAGTGTCGTTTGCCCGCGTGCCGTTCCACATGATTGCCAACGACGGCAACATCATGGAACACAGCGTGCCGTTCGACGGCAGCATGGACCTGGATGCCGATGGCGATAAACAGAACCACAACGCGATCCTGCCAACCATGGGCATCGCCGAGCGTTTCGACATCATCGTCAACTTCGCGAAAAACGGGATCAAGCCGGGCGACAAGCTGTTCTTCGTCAACCTGCTGGTGCACGAAAATGGCAAAGGCCCGGAAGACCCCGCCTCCCTGGCTGACGTGCTGTCCGAGAAATACCGGGCGATCCTCAAGCAAACCAGCAAGGGGCCGAAGTGGGAGGACGGTGATCCGGCGGTAGGCAAGGTCTTGCAGCTCAACGTCAAGGCCTACACCGGTCAGGACCTGGCCATGGACCCTGCGGCGTACGAACCGGCCAAACCGGGTAAAGCCGAAGGCCTGGTGATGATTCCGCTGAAGATC
>Ga0182005_1000503_pt1 | contig 19948 bp, 21 predicted proteins | sample Sormic07211103_1_FD_123021 | JGI IMG/M metagenome (GOLD analysis project Ga0182005, IMG submission 123021) | Rhizosphere microbial communities from Sorghum bicolor, Mead, Nebraska, USA - 072115-103_1 MetaG | ecosystem: Host-associated > Plants > Roots > Rhizosphere | place: USA: Nebraska...
CTGACGGACCTGAGCGCCAACGACGGCAAGATATACGGCTTCAAGGCCAGCCCGACCAGACGCTCCAACATGCTGCGCCTGTTGGCCGGCGTGCGCGAACGGATTGCCGCGGGCGAGTTGCCGACGGTCGATGGCAGCATCCCGGTGGTGGTGACTTTTCATGATATCAACAGCTACACCGCCGGCCACATGGCGGAATACCTGCAAATACTGATGGATTGCGCGCGTGCGGTCCAGCTGCCGACTGCGGCCAAGCCGTTTTACGACGACAAGGGCGCGCTGGAGCGCGCCGCCCTGGCAAGAAGCCTACGGGACGGCGCCCAGGCTGCCCCGCTGCCCGGATTCTGGAACTGGCTGTGGGAGCTGATATAAGCAACCGTTGTTAGCCGGCGGCACAGCAGCTATAGTTGCGATTTGCCGACAAGGACTCTCATGGTTACCTGCTACCTGCGTTACGTCATCGATCCATACAAGCTCAAGGAATTCGAGCACTACGGGAAAATCTGGATTCCGCTGGTAGAGAAATTCGGCGGGATACACCATGGGTACTTCCTCCCCTCCGAGGGAAGCAGCAACGTGGCGCTCGCGATGTTCACGTTTCCTTCGCTCGCGCTGTATGAGCAATACAGGACCAAGTCGATGCAGGATGCGGAATGCCAGGCTGCCTTCAGGTATGCCGAGGAAACCCGTTGCATCCTCAGCTACGAACGCAGCTTCTTCCGCCCGCTCTTCAAGTAAGGCCAGGCGCTTTTCAAATCTTCTTCTGGCCTACGCGCTTGCCGAGTTCTTCGGCGCTTTCCCTGCGCTCGCTGTAGCGGTCGACCAGGAATGAAGAAACATCGCGGGTAAGCAAGGTGAACTTGAACAGCTCTTCCATCACGTCGACCACGCGTTCATAGTAAGACGAAGGTTTCATGCGGCCTTCGTCGTCGAACTCCAGGAACGCCTTGGCAACCGAGGACTGGTTAGGAATCGTGATCATCCGCATCCAGCGGCCCAGTATGCGCATCTGGTTGACCGCGTTGAACGATTGCGAGCCGCCGGATACTTCCATCAGCGCCAGCGTTTTGCCCTGCGTCGGCCGCAGCGCGCCGATGGACAAGGGAATCCAGTCGATCTGCGCTTTCATGATGCCGGTCATGGCGCCATGGCGCTCGGGCGAGGTCCAGACCATGCCTTCGGCCCATTGCGCCAACTCTCGCAATTCCTGGACTTTAGGATGGCTGTCGGGTTCGCCGTCAGGCAACGGCAATCCGTGCGGATCGAATATGTGAACTTCGCCGCCCATCGCTTCCAGCAAGCGCGCAGCCTCCTGCGTGAGCAAGCGGCTATAGGATCTCTCGCGCAGCGAACCATATAGCAGCAGGAAACGCGGTGCGTGCGATGAGCGCCCGACCTCCTCAAAGTCCGATGCAAGCGGCGTACGAAAGAGTCCTGCGTCAACGTTCGGCAGCTTAATCAGATGTTGTGACACGGCGCCCCTCCGAATCAATGACGACTTCGCCGTCTTCCTTGGTGAACGGTCCCTTTTGCGGCAACGGCAAGATGTCGAGCACCAGTTCGGACGGGCGGCACAGGCGAGTGCCGTTGGGCGTGACCACAAATGGCCGGTTGATCAGGATCGGATGCGCCAGCATGGCGTCCAGCAATTGGGCCTCTGTCAGGCCTGGCGCGTCCAGGCCCAGTTCTGCATAAGGCGTCCCCTTTTGCCGGATCGCCGCTCGCACCGTCAAGCCTGCATCTGCAATCATTTTGGCCAGTGTTTCCCGCGACGGCGGCTGCTTCAGGTATTCGATCACTTCAGGCTCGGCACCGGTATTGCGTATCAACGCCAGTGTGTTGCGAGACGTGCCGCATTCAGGGTTGTGGTAAATCGTGATGTGCATGGTTCGACTTTCTTGAAAGCCGGCAGCCGGTCTGCCGGTCGTGGATCAACGGCCTTCGTACCAGCCTTGGGTGCGGTTCACGATGCCGACAATCAGCAGCATGACAGGCACTTCGATCAGTACCCCGACCACGGTGGCAAGCGCGGCGCCGGATTTGAAGCCAAACAGGCTGATCGCCGCCGCCACAGCCAGCTCGAAGAAATTCGAGGCGCCGATCAACGCAGAGGGACAAGCGATGGAATGCTTCTCGCCGACGATCTTGTTGAGCCAATAGGCCAGCGCGGAATTGAAAAAAACCTGTATCAAGATAGGAATCGCCAGCAATGCGATGACCAGCGGCTGCTCGATGATCGCATTGCCCTGGAATGCAAACAGCGGCACCAGGGTCAGCAACAGCGCCGAGACCGACCATGGCTGGATCCGCTCCATCAGCTTGTCGAAGCTGGCCTGGCCGCGGCGCAACAGGGATTTGCGCCAGATTTGCGCGATGATCACTGGAGCGACGATATATAAAACCACTGAAGCCAGCAGCGTCGCCCACGGTACGGCGATGCTCGAAACACCCAGCAGGAGAGCGACCAGCGGCGCAAATGCGAACACCATGATCAGATCGTTCAGCGCCACCTGCGACAGCGTGAAGTACGGATCGCCGCCGGTAAGGCGGCTCCACACGAACACCATGGCCGTGCACGGCACCGCCGCCAGCAGGATCAGCCCGGCCACGTAGGAGTCCAGCTGTCCGGCTGGCAGGTACGGCGCGAACCAGTGGCGGATAAACACCCAGGCAAGCAACGCCATCGAGAACGGCTTGACCGCCCAGTTGATGAACAAGGTCACGCCGATGCCGCGCACATGCCCCTTGACCTGGTTCCAGGCGGAGAAATCGATCTTCAGCAGCATCGGGATGATCATCACCCAGATCAGGAGACCGACCGGCAAGTTCACCTTGGCGATTTCCAGCGCACCTATCGCTTGCACCCCGGCAGGGAAAAGCTGCCCGAGCAAAATGCCGGCAACGATGCATGACGCCACCCAGACAGTCAGGTAACGCTCAAAAAAATTCATGGGTACCGGCGCGGCACGTTTGCCGATAACTTCGCATTGGACAGACATCGGCGGCCCTCAGATAAAAACCGTCATGACGAAGCGCCCTCGGCAACGCCGCATGCGGGACTGCAGGTGGCCACGCAGGGATTCCCTCCGCAGCAATTTTCGGTGAGAAATGCCAGCAATTGATTCATGGTGGCGAAGTTGGCGGAATAGATCACGAACCGCCCTTCGTTGCGCGACGCCACCATGTCGGCATGGAACAGTTCCTTCATATGGAACGACACGGAGGATGGCGAGATGCCAGTGATTTCCCCGATTTTTCCGGCGGGCAGTCCTTCTGGCCCGGCCTGTACCAAGGCACGGAAAATCGCCAGGCGAGAATCTTGGGCAAGCGCCGCAAGGGCAGTAACAACAGATTTCGTTTTCATATTTCAATGATAGTTGAAATATTGAATAAATCAAGGGTTTTCTGCTCCCATAAAGCAAGCAGGCGGACCCTTGCCCGCCTACCTGCTTCCATCCGGACTAGGATGCCGCAACATGCTTTTCGATATTCTTCATCTGCGCGTCCCAACCGCCGCTGTTCATGCTGAACGCTTCCTGGCGCCGCGCGGCCGGGATATTGTCAAACCCGGATTCGACCACGCGCAGCAAAGTGCCCTCTTCGACGGCAGTCAGCTCGAACACTACCAGCGTGGTCGGTTCCTGCGAATAGTCGACGGCAGCGTCAACCGCATAGGGATGCCAGCGGAAAGACAGCAAGCCTTCCGGCTCCACGCGGTCGATCACCACGTTCCAGGCCAGGTGTTCGTAGCCTGGATAAGTGATCTGTCCCTGCACGGCCTGGCCGGCGGCGAAAGTTTTTCCCTTCAGCGCCACGCCGAACCAGTCGCCGAATTCCTCGGCATTCGATAACGCACGCCAGACCCGCGAACGCGCGGCCTTGAGCACAACTTCTCTTTCAATCCGATCCGTAGAATTATTTATATTCATTTGTCGCCTCCTGGCTGCATATTAGTCCAAGCCGGGAAAATGCAGCGCATAAAGTTACGCTCATTTCTTCCCGGTCCGGAGCTGGCGGGAATGAACGATGCGGCGGCATTTCAAGCAGCGTTGACTGATCAGGGCTGGATCGAGTTCGCCCCGGACCGACGCGCAAAGGGGCAGTGACGCTCAAGACGGTTTTAAAGGATTTGCTGGCGGCTGAAGGATAGCAAGTTTTTGCCGGGCAAAAAAAAACCCGCCTGACCTTGCGGTAGCGGGTTGAATCCAAACCTTAGGAGGTGTTGGAGGAGACAGGTGTAACTATATGGCAGCGCAGCATCGGTGTCTGCTTTATTATTCGTATAACTGTTATAGATAAAACACATATCTGCTGCACTGCAATAGTGCTCCTCTGCCCTAAATCGGGCCGCGATCGATGCGCTTGCTGAGGATGATCGAGGTCGAAGTATGGCGCACGCCCTCCATTGCACCGATCTGGTCCAGCAGGCGGTCCAGCTCATCGGTCGACTGGCAGCGCAAGGTCAGCATGTAATCGATCGCGCCGCTCACCGCGCACAGGGTTTCCACCTGCGACATCTGCTGCAGCTGCTGGACCAGCAATGGTGCATTGCGGGAGTCAATCGAGATGCCGACGTAAGCACGCACTGCGGGCTGGTAAAGCCCGAGGTCGAGGCGCACGCCGTAGCCGGCGATCACGCCCTTCTTTTCCATCGCCGCCAGGCGCGCTATGGCGGTGGTCCTGGCAATCCCGACGCGCTTGGCGACGGTGGCCATGGACAGGCGCGCATCGTCCATCAGCAGTGCCAGGATTTTATGGTCGACTTCGTCGAGTTTATCTCTCATCGCTACAATCCATGCTTAATGTTCGTCAATATGTATCGTTATTATACATTTTGACGACTATTTACACTCTATTATCTGACTTCACTCGAATTTACAATGGTTGCAGCAGCAACATTGACTAAAACGACAAGCGAGTGACGACATGACTACCAAACTGATCCTTCTGGGCGCCGGCAAAATCGGCGACGCCATCCTCAACCTGCTGTCCCATACCGGCGATTATGTACTGACCGTGGCCGACCGCGATCCGCAACGGCTGGAATACGTGAAGCACGCAGGTTTTCCCAATGTCACCACGATCCTGGCCGACATCTCGCACGCGCCCACCGTGACCAAGCTGATCAGCGGCCACGACGTGACGCTGTCGGCCTGCCCGTATTTCCTGACGCCGGTCATTGCCGCCGCCGCCAAGGCAGCGCACTCGCACTACTTCGACCTGACCGAAGATGTCGAAAGCACCCGCTTCGTCAAATCGCTGGCGCTCGATTCCAGCACCGCCTTCGTGCCGCAATGCGGCCTGGCGCCCGGCTTCATTTCGATCGTGGCGAACGACGTCGCGAGCCGCTTCGAACAGCTGCATGACGTCAAGATGCGCGTCGGCGCGCTGCCGACCTTCCCCAGCAACGCGCTCAAGTACAACCTGACCTGGAGCACCGACGGCCTGATCAACGAGTACTGCAATCCTTGCGAAGCGATTGTCGACGGCGTGCTGCGCGAAACCTCGCCGCTGGAAGAGCTGGAACACTTCTCGCTCGACGGTGTCGATTACGAAGCGTTCAACACTTCCGGCGGCCTCGGCACCTTGTGCGAAAGCCTGCGCGACCGGGTGCAGAACCTGGATTACAAGACCGTGCGTTATCCCGGCCATCGCGACATCATCAAGATCCTGGTGCGCGACCTGCAGCTGGGCAAGCTGGAACGCCGTCCGATCCTGAAGGAAGTGCTGGAGACCTCGATCCCGATCACCAAGCAGGACGTGGTGCTGACCTTCGTCAGCGTCAGCGGCATGCGCGACGGCCGCCTCGAACAGGAAACCTATGCTCAAAAGACCTATAGCCAGCAGGTCAACGGCCAGCTGCTGTCGGCGATCCAGCTGACTACCGCGGCCGGCATCTGCGCCATGGTCGACCTGGTTGTCACGGGCGTGCTGCCGCAAAGCGGTTTTGTGCGGCAAGAGCAAGTCACGCTGGCGGATTTCCTGGCCAACCGTTTCGGCCAGTTCTACGCCGGCCACGCACCTGCCCACGGCGGCTTCGCACCAGCCAGCAATACCGATTTCAACAAACTGAAAGCGGTTGCTTAAGCGCACGGCGCGAAGTACCCGGCAAAACGGCCTGCATGACTCGCGCGAGTCATGCAGGCCGTTTTTTTTATCGCTGCCGGATCACGCCGGCGCCGGGATCGTCAAAACGATTTGCGCATGCCGACCGAAAATACATTGTTGACCAGCCCGCCCTTGCCGAACTGCGCATCGTAGTTGCCGTACCAGCTCCAGTTGCCGGCCAGCACGCTGGAGATGCCGATGCCGGCCCAGCCGCTGTTGCGCGCCAATCCTATGCCTTGCACCGAAAACCCGGCAGCCGGAGCACCGACGAAAGCCGCGTTGAAATCCAGCTTGCCATCGTTGAAGCCGTGCTGCCAGGCCGCGTAAGCTTGTACATTTGCATGGCCGCCCAGCCAGTCGAAACCTGTGTCGCCGCGCAAGCCAAGTACGCTCGCAGCCTGGCGGTAGGTGCTGCTGCCGGCGGTGAGGCCGAAGGGGCTGCCGGTTTCCGTAAATGCGCCGCGCTTGAGGCGGTCGTAACTGATGCCGGCAAACGGCGTCAGCGTCGAGGCCGCCGACAGCTTGCGCACGTAGCCGGTTTCGGCATAGGCCGAAATCATGCTGTCGGCATGGTTGGAGGACAGGCTGTCGACCTCGCTGCCGAGGATCACGCTGCGATTGATCTTGCTGGTCACGCGGGCGATGCCGGCGCGGCCGGAAACGTAGATGCCGTCATGGCTGAGCGCATAGCGGCCATACAGGGACAGGCCGCTATCCTGGCTGTTCGCGGCGCCGCCGAAACGGTCGAAGCTGGCCTTGCTTTCCGAGTAGGACAGCGCCGCGCCGACAATCGCCTGGTCATTCAAATGCGTATCGAAACCGAACTGCCCGCCCCAGGTGGATGTGTCGGCAGACGCATAACCCGATTCGCCCAGCTTGCCGGTGGCGCCGATCACGCTGGCCCACAAGCCGGCCTTGGCGCTGCCCGCAACCGGATTGGCCAGCAGCGACAACCGGTTCGACAGATCGCGGTTGACTGCTTGCGACTGCTGGAAAGTCAGCGCCTGCGAAGAGGCATGGATCTGCCCCGACAGGCTGTCCAGCACCTGGGCGGCGGCGGCGAGATCCGCAGTGCGCTGCAGCGCTGCGGCGCTGTTCAGGAAGGCGCTGTTGCTGCCGCCGGTGTTGCCGCCAGCGGCCATGGCGTCGGCTGCCTTGAGTCCCGTCTCGAGGTTGGCGGCGCTGTTGTTGCGCGTAGGGTCGGCGGCAAACGCTTGCGCTGCCACCACCTTGACATCGTTGCGCGCTATGCTCAGGTCCACTTCGTTGGCGGTATATGCCAGCGTAGCGCTCAAGAAGGTGCCCGGGTTGAAAACCGTACCGTCGTGTTCGAACGACACATCCTGGAACACGCCAGACACACCGCTGGCAGCAGTCAGCACCTTGCCCTTGACGCCCACTTGCTGCGCCACGTAGCCGGACGGGTCGCTGCTGCCGGCGGGCGTGGTCGCCACCAGGTGCGAATTGCCGAGCGCGGCGCTGCCGCCTACCGCCAGGGTCGCATTGAACTGGTTGGCCAGCACCGCGCTGGCCGAGGCCGTGTAGTTGCCGGCAATCGTCATGCCGCTGCCGGTATTGCTGAGGCGGCCGTTGTTGGAGACGCTGCCGCCGATGCGGCCGCCGTCGCCGGACAACACGCCAGCGCTGTCGATGGCGACTGAGGAAGCAACCGACCCGGTCACGTTCAGCGTGCCCTTCACGATTTCACTGGCGCCGCTGTAGGTGTTGTTGCCGGCCAGGGTCAGCGTGCCGCTGCCGTCTTTCTGCAGCCCCGCATTGCCGCCGATGTTATTGGCGAAGGTTGAACTGACGGAATCGAAACTGGCGACGAAATTGCCGCCCAGGGTCAGCCGGGTGTCGAACAGGGCAGGACCGCCGGCGGCTTTGCTGGCGTTCAGCAAACCCCAGCCGTACGTGGCGGTGTCGCCCATGGCGGTCGCGGTCGACAAGATGGTTTGCCGGATCTGGTCGGCGTTCATCCAAGGGTAAGCTTGCTGCACCAGGGCAGCTGCGCCGGTCACCGCCGGCGCGGCGAACGAGGTGCCGTAGACACGGTGGCCAGCTGTGGCGGACATGAAATCCCCCGGCGCCGCCAGGCACCAGTTGGCGGCCTCGCCGCAGCGGTTCGAGTAACTGGAAATCACGCCCGGCGTGGTGTCGCTGCTGCTGTATCCCTGGGCGCCGCCGGCGGCGTTCACCGCCACCACCGCCAGCCAGCCTTTTTGCAGGTCTGGATACAAGGCCGGCAGCCCTGCCGTCAGGCTGGGATGGGCGCTGCCATCGTTGCCGGCGGCCCAGATGAACAAGCTGCCTTTGCTCACGAAAGGCTGGTAGATATTGTAGAAAGTCGGGCCGCTGCCGCCAGGCGCGGCGATCGAACCAAACGTGTTCGACTGGTTGAAGAGGCGCGCGCCCTTGTTGAACAGGTCCTGGTAGACCGAGGCATTCAAAGTGACGTTTTCGCCGCCGGTGCCGACCGCGGCACCCAGCATGCTGACAGCCGGCGCCACGCCGTAGCTGCTGCCGCCCAGCGCTTCCGCCGCTTCGCTGCCGTGGCTGTCGCCGGCGCCGCCGCTGGAATACACGGTCTTGCTAAGGCGTCCGCCAAATTCAGGATCACCGGCATTGAAATCCGTATCGACCACCGCCACCGTTACGCCGGCGCCGGTAATGCCGCGTGCATGGGCCGCGCCGGCATTGCTTGGATCGTTGGGATTGAGCGCAGGGGCTGCGCTGCTGGTCGATACCGGCGGCAAGCTGGCTGGCCCGCTGGAGCCGCCTCCACCGCCGCCGCATGCGGATAGCATGGTGATGGCTGCGGCAGACATGACGGATAAAGGAAAACGATTTGCAGGTTCTCGGTGCATGGACTTACTCGGGCGGTTAACTTGCAGCAAACGCCTGGCGAGCGCAGTCGTAGTCGTTCTTGCGTCAAATTACTGGATTAAAAAGTGAGTGCACGATACTCCCGGCGGCTGGCCGATACAATGCAAGGCCGTCATGAATTGCCAGAAAAATGAACAGATAATTTGTAAATTTCGTGATTAATGGCAAGTAGTTGTCAACAAATGACGGCAGATGAACAACTAAATGCCACCTTGATAACCCCCGTCATTCCCGCGAACGCGGGAATGACGGGGCGCGTAGCTGGGGTCGCCTAGACGGGGTCGTCGAGACGAGGTCGCCGAGACGCAACGGTGGAAATTCGCGCCTCCTAACTGAACGGCATTACGCGCAAGCGCAGGCTTTTTTTCGGCCAGTCGCCGCCTGCCTATGCGAGCATCGGCTCAACGTCATCCAGCGTCACATGGCCGCGGAACCGGCCGCCGCTTTTTGCTTCGATCTGCCGTTCGATCGCATCCGCAAAAATCACGGCCGGATCGGTCCGCAGTTTTTGCAGATGGCGCGACAGGTGCGGATGCTGCCGCACATCCAGCACCTTGTGATATTCCGCCCAGCGCGCAATCGCCGCGAAATACGCGTCGGCCACGGTACGCTTGCTGCCGCCGTCAATCCATTCCCGCTCCGCCAGCAGGCCGTCGAGATAGGCGCATGCCTGCTGCACCCGTGGATTTCCCAGGTTGCGCAACATCTCTTGCACCGGCGGGTTGGCCGCCATTTCGCAGGCGATCCAGAGCGGCCTGAAGGCTGAGAAAAATTCCGTGTTGAGATAGGCCAGCATCCGGTTGAGGCGATCGTATTCCGGCGTGCCTTGCGCATAACCCAGCAGGTTGTTGCGGCGCGCCGCCAGGTGCAGCAGGATGGCTGAACTTTCGTTGACGATGTTGCGCTCGGCGGTCAGGTAGGCAGGTGTCAGGTTCAGCGGATTGATGCGTGCGAACGCGGCCGGCCACGGGTGTTCCAGCATTTCTATGCGAGACAGCCGGTACGGCTCTCCCAGCCATTCAAGGGCGACGATGCTGCCCAGCGAACAGCCTTGCGGTACGCCATAAAACAGTATGGGTTCCATGTTCTTCCTTTGCTTTGACAGGTTTCAGCGGATGCTGCTGCACGACTGCAACGGCATGGGGAAGAAGATAAAATCAAAGGCGGTCATAATCCGTCCGCATTTACCCGGCACCCTGAAAAACATGTCAAAACCAGCCATCCGCATGCTCGCAGTCCTGGAACTGCTGCAAACCCATGACCGCATCTCCGGCGTCGAACTGGCGCGCCGGCTGGAAGTAGACGGCCGCACGCTCAGGCGCTACATCGCCGGGCTGGAGGAACTGGGGATTCCGGTCATGTCGGAACTGGGGCGCCACGGCGGCTATTCGCTGGTGGCCGGTTTCAAGCTGCCACCCATGATGCTCACCAACGACGAGGCGCTGGCGATGTCGCTAGGCCTGATCGCGGCGGAAAGCATGGGCATGGCCGCAACCGTTTCGGCAGTGGCCAGTGCGCAGGCCAAGCTCGAACGTGTGCTGCCGGCGCAGCTCAAGCAGCGCGTGCGCGCCCTCAGTGAAACAGCCACTATCGATAAGGCAGCTGCCGCTCCCGGCGCCAGCCAGGAAACGCTGGCAGCGATTGCTTCAGGCGCGGAAGCCCGCTGCAGCGTGCGCTTCGCGTATCAGTCAAGGCTGGGGGAAGCCAGCACACGCACGTTCGATCCCTACGGACTGGTGTTCCGCGGCGGCGCCTGGTATGCCAGCGGCATGTGCCAGCTGCGCCGGCAGCTGCGCTCGTTCCGGCTCGACCGCATGCAGCAGGTCGAACTGACCGCGGAGCGTTTCAAACGGCCGGCGGATTTCGATAGCGCCGCCTACCTGACGCACAGCATCGCCACCATGCCGCGCGCCCACGCGGTCGAAGTCTTGCTGCACACCGACCTGCAGGCCGCGGCAGCCGAGCTGGGACGCAGCGTCGGCTTGCTGGAGCCGTGGCAAGACAGCGTACTGCTGCGCACCAGCACCGACAGCATCCCGTGGTTCGCGCGCCAACTGGCGCGCTTGCCGTTTTCCTTCGAAGTGCGCGAACCGCAGGCGCTGCTGGCCGCGGTGCACGCCCACGGCCAGCACTTGCTGCAAATCCGGGCCGGCTGAAATCCTAAGCGCCCAACGCAGCTTTCCAGGCTTGCGCCTGGCCAAAGAAACGGCCGGCGTCGAGCACTTCGATTTGCGTTCCACGCTGCAGTGCGAAGGTAGGAAAGCCTTGGCCGCCGACACGCGCCAGCAAGCTGCGGCTGGCGGCGATATGGGTTTGCGCGGCAGCGCCGCCGAGCTCGGCGAACTTGCTGTCGAACAGTGCTGGATCAAGGCCCGCCTCCATTGCCAGCGCATGCAACACCGCGGCATCGGCAACCCGCAAGCCGCGCACATAGTGCGCCGCCTGTATCCGCGCCAGCATGGCCAATCCCTGCCCGGCGACCGCTTCGGCCGCCAGGATCGCGGTAATCGGCGGCGCAGAATCAAAGATCGCCGTGGTGTCCAGCAGCAGGCCGTTGAAGTAATCGTCGCCGAACAGCTGGCCGGTCATTGCCGCGATCCGCTGGTCGTGCTGCATCACGTAGTTGCGCAATTGCGGACTGACCTGCCTGCGGTTGCTGCCGGTCATCATGCCGCCGCCGTGCAGCACGATGTGCAGGCCTTCGATCTCGCGGGCAGCCTGCAGCAAAGGCGCTGCGCCGTAGCACCAGCCGCACAGCGGATCGTAGATGTAATGCAGCACCGTACCCTGCGCCGCCGCCGGCGCCGCTGCGTCCTTGCTTTCCGCGGCGGCGGGCAGCGCACAGCTGCTGTCGCCGCAATCGTGGCCGGTTACCATTTCATTTCACCTTTGCTGACCTTGGCGCCCAGTTCCAGCGACGATACGCCTTCCAGGTTCGGATAATGCTTCTTCATCGCCTCGATCAACGCCGCCGAATCCTTGGCTTTGGCGGTTTCCGCTTCATAGGTCTTCAGGTAGTTCTTGGTGAAGCGCACCGATTCGATATTTTGCGGCGCACCGGCGCTGAAATGCCCGGGCACCACCACCTTCGGATGCAGGGCTGCAATCTTGTCCAGCATCTTGATCCATTGCCGGCGCGAAGCCAGGGTCTGGGTGTCTGCGGTCCAGACATGTTCGTTGCCGGCCACCAGCACGCCGCCAACCACCGCTTTCAATGAAGGAATCCAGACGAAGCTGCGGTCCGGGCTGGCGCCGTCCAGGCCGATCACTTCCAGCTTGCGGCCTTCCAGGGTCAGCGTGCTGCCTTCCAGCGGTTCCGGCACGATCAGCTGCCTGGGCGCGTTGGCGCCCAGCTTGGGGCCCCAGAATGCCAGCTTGTCCTGCATGGTGGCCTTGATGTGGGCGATCACCGGCGCCGGCGCCAGCACCTTGGCGTCCGGATAAGCTTCCTTCAGCACTTCCAGGCCGAAGTAGTAGTCGGGATCGCCGTGGCTGATGTAGATCGCGGTCAGCTTCTTGCCGCTGTCCTGGATCTTTTTCAGCAGCTGGCCGGCATTGGCGCGGTCAAACTGGGCATCGATCACGATGGCCTCGGTGCTGCCGGCAACCAGCTCGGAAGACACCGGGAACATGCCGTTGGCGCCGGGATTGTAGACCTCCAGCTGCAAAGGTTGCGGCGCCGCCGCAGCCGAGCCGGCGATCGTCAGGCCGGCAGCGGCAGCCAGCAGCGAACGGAAAAATTTGCGTTTCAACATGGAATCTCCAGGGGTGATGAGAAAGAACCATCATCATAGTTGACTGAAATGAGTCAAAAAACCGCATAATGGTGCCTAGTTAGTTGCACAAATCGATCTAATCGATCTAATAGATAACACGCCATGGACAGACTGGTCGCAATGCAGGTATTCGTCGAAGTCGCGGACCGGGGCAGCCTGACCGCGGCCGCCGACAAACTCGACATGTCGCGCGCCATGGTGTCGCGTTACCTGGCCGAACTCGAAACATGGGTGGGCGCCCGCCTGTTCCATCGCACCACGCGCAAGCTGAGCCTGACCTCGGCCGGCAGCGACACCCTGCCGCGCTGCCGCCAGCTGCTGGACATGGCCGGCGGCATCCAGGCCTCCGCCGCCAATCCCGAGAATACTCCGCGCGGCACGCTGCGCCTGACTTGCAGCATGTCGCTGGGACAGGCCTACCTGGCGCCGCTGCTGGCGCGTTTCTTGAAACGCTATCCCGGCACCGCGGTCGACATGCTGCTGGTCGACCGCGCAGTCAACCTGGTCGAAGAACGGGTGGACCTGGCGATCCGCATCACCAACGCACTCGATCCCAACCTGATCGCGCGCAAGCTGGCGGTGTGCCGCTCGGTGGTGTGCGCCTCTCCAGCCTACCTGCAGGAACACGGCACGCCCGACAGCGCGGAAGACCTGGCCCTGCACAATTGCCTGACCTACTCTTACTTCGGCAAGAGCCTGTGGGAATTCGAGAAAGACGGCGCGCCGGTGGCGGTGCCGGTGGGCGGCAACATGAGCGCCAATGAATCGTCGGTATTGCTGGAAGCGGCAGTCGCCGGCGCCGGCATCAGCCTGCAACCGGTGTATGCGGCCACAGGATTGCTGCGTAGTGGTAAACTACGCGCGCTGCTCGGAGAATACCAACCGCGCGAAATGAGCATTTACGGCGTCTACGCTTCGCGCCGCCAAATGCCTGCCATCCTGCGCGCCATGCTCGATTTCCTGGTCGAGGAATTCAGCGCAGACCCAGACTGGGCAACACCAGTCATTTAAATCAAGCAAAGAATCAAGCAAATCCGTCCGTGACACCCGTAAGGCAGCCACTGCCCGCGCGTTAGCCAATGCTTCCAGCCGTCACAGCTTCACCTAGTAAAAAAATGCAAAAAATCTCGACGCTTACCCGTAATACCCTGATGTTTCCGCTGGCTCTGGTGCTGTTCGAGTTTTCGGTCTACATCGCCAACGACATGATCCAGCCGGGCATGCTGACGGTGACCCGCGAATTCGGCGCCAGCGCGGCCTGGATGGCGTCCGCCATGACCGCGTTCCTGGTCGGCGGCGCCGTGTTCCAATGGCTGTTCGGGCCGCTCTCCGACCGCATCGGGCGGCGCCCTGTGATGCTGGGCGGCACCGTGTTCTTCATCCTGTCCTGCCTGGCGACGCTGTTCTCGCAAAGCATCGAGAGCTTCATCGTCTTGCGCGTGCTGCAAGGCGTGGGCCTGTGTTTCATTTCCTCGGTCGGCTATGCCGTGGTGCAGGAAGCGTTTGAAGAAAAAGCCGCGATACGCGTCACGGCGCTGATGGCCAATGTCGCCTTGATTGCGCCGCTGATCGGTCCGGTGGCGGGTGCTTTCATGATTGAAATCCTGCCTTGGCGCATGGTGTTCGTATTCATCGCCGCCATCGCCACCGTTTCCCTGGTCGGCCTGGCGCGGCACATGCCGGAAACCGTCAAGCAGCGCAAAGAGAAACTGCCGCTGGTGCAGATCTGGCACGACTACCGTGCGGTGGTGGGCAACCGCCATTTCCTGAAGGCCGCGATGTGCATGCCTTTGCTGGCGATTCCGCTGATCGGCTGGATCGCCATGTCGCCGGAAATCCTGGTAGCCGACGGCCACCTGAGCGTGATCGAATACGGTTACTGGCAGATCCCGGTGTTCGGCTGCCTGATCGCCGGCAACCTGGTGCTGGCGCGCCAGGTCGACCGTTGGCGCCTGGGCAGCTCGACCAGGATCGCGCTGTATCCGATCGCCCTGGGCGTGCTGATCATGCTGTTCGGCGCGGCCTTCCTCGACAAGCCCTATTTCCTGGTGGCGGCGATCAGCGTGATTGCTTTCGGCGAAGGCCTGTCGGCGGCGGTGATGATCCGCTTCACGCTGACAGAAAGCACAGTCTCGAAGGCTACCGTGGCTGCCACCATGGGCATGATCAACATGACCTTGTACGGCGTCGGCATCGAGCTGTACAAGGTGTTTTACCAGCACGCGGGCATGATGGGTTTTGCGCTGTTCTCGCTGGCCGTGATTGCGCTGTACTGGCACCTGTCGCGCAGCGTGGTGGCGCGCGCCATGCTGGCCCGGGTTACCGGGCATGAAGAGAAAGAGAATGGACCGCTGATCTGATGGATGCTCCCGATCCGGCCGGCGCCGGGCCGGGAGCGGCAATGCAGTTGTTATTCGCCGTGTTTCTGGCTGATGATGCTCATGAATTCGCGCCGCGTCGACGGATCGTCGCGGAACGCGCCGAGCATGCGGCTGGTCACCAGGCTGGTGCCCGGTTTATGGATGCCGCGCGTGGTCATGCATTCATGCGATGCTTCGATCACCACCGCAACACCTTTCGGCAGCAGCACTTGCTGCAAGGTGTCGGCAATCTGCACCGTCATTTTTTCCTGGATCTGCAGGCGCTTGGCGAAGATGTCGACCAGCCGCGCCAGCTTCGAGATGCCGACTACGCGCCGGTCCGGCAGGTAAGCCACGTGCGCCTTGCCGATGATGGGCGCCATGTGGTGCTCGCAATGGCTCTCGAAACGGATGTTGGTCAGCACCACCATCTCGTCGTAGCCTTCGACTTCTGAAAACGTGGTCGACAGGATTTCCACCGGATCCTTGCTGTAGCCGGCAAAGAATTCTTCATATGCCCGCGCCACGCGCGCCGGCGTGTCCAGCAAACCTTCGCGGTCAGGATCGTCGCCGGCCCAGCGCAACAGGGTGCGGATCGCCGATTCCGCCTCGGCGCGGCTTGGACGTTCTGACAAGGCGCTAGCCGCCGGCACTGGATCTTTTGAAGCCATCTGTTTACCTTTTTCTGAAAAATTTTACTCGCCGTCGTGCAGCGCTGCGCCGCGGCTGATGCCGACAGTGTAATTCAGCTATCGCATTACTGCAGCGCATTCCTCAAAGGCGGGCGTATTGCGCAACGCAGCATCGAAACCTGGGCAGGTAATAGCCAGCTATTACCTGCCGCATCCCCGCTGTTCCATACTCGACCTTCCCTGCCCCCCCACTTCACTGAAGGACCTATCATGAGCGCAAAGAAAATCCTGATCCTGGCCGGCGATTATGTCGAAGATTATGAATTGATGGTGCCGTTCCAGGCGCTGCAGATGGTCGGCCACCAGGTCGACGTGGTGTGCCCGGACAAAGCCGCCGGCGCCAAGGTCCGCACCGCCATCCACGATTTCGAAGGCGACCAGACCTATAGCGAAAAACCCGGCCACAACTTTACCCTGAACGCCGCTTTCAGCGATGTCGATGTCAGCCGTTACGATGCATTGCTGATCCCGGGCGGCCGCGCGCCCGAATACCTGCGCCTGAATCCGCGCGTGATCGAAATCGTCCAGCAGTTCCATGCCGCCGGCAAGCCGATCGCTGCAGTCTGCCACGGCCCGCAACTGCTGGCCGCAGCCGGCGTGCTGGAAGGAAAAACCTGTTCCGCCTATCCGGCCTGCGCCCCGGAAGTCAAGCTGGCGGGCGGCAAATATGCGGAAATCGACATCACCGCCGCCCACCGCGACGGCAACCTGGTGACCGCGCCGGCATGGCCGGCCCATCCGGCCTGGCTGGCGCTGTTCCTGGCCGCCTTGGGAACCCGCATCGAGTTATGATGGATCTGATGCGGCCGGCCGCACGGCGGGCCGCTCACCGCGACTGTTCAAGAAACGAGGTATCCGATGTGTCAGATTTATGCCCAGGCCGATCCCATCCTGTACGAATCGCGCGCCCGTTCGGTGCGCATCATGGGCGTCATCACCACCATCAAGCTGGAAAACCTGTTCTGGCAAACCCTGGCGGAACTGGCGGCGGATAACGATTTGACCACCAACCAGCTGATCGCAAAACTGCACGACGAAGTCACTACGCACCTGGGCGAGGCCAGCAATTTCGCCTCCTTCCTGCGCGTCACCTGCCTGCGCTACCAAGCCTTGAAAGCGCACGCCGGATTCGAATCGAAAGCGGTCAGCGCCGCCACCAAGATCAACGCCGCCGCCTGAAAAGATTAGCCCGCGGTCGACAGTTTCAGTCCGACCAGGCCCAGCACGATCAGGCTGACGCTGGCGACGCGCGCCAGGCTCGCCGTTTCGCCCAGCAGCACGATGCCGGCGATGAAGGAGCCGACCGCGCCGATGCCGGTCCATACCGCATACGCGGTACCGAGCGGCAAAGTGCGCATCGCCAACGCCAGCAGCCAGATGCTGACAGCCATGCCGGCCACCGTGATCACGGACGGCCACAGGCGGCTGAACCCTTCGGAATATTTGAGGCCGACAGCCCAGACGATTTCGGCCAGGCCGGCGAGAAAGAGAATGATCCAGGCCATGCGGCCTCCAGGAAGATGGGGTCGTCCCCGGATAAAGATACGGCGCCGGGTCGTCCCGGCGCCGAGATGAAAACAACAACATTATAGGGCGTTTTGCTTCAGCTCAGTGCACGCCGATCCACCCCAGGCCGGCGGCAAATACCAGGTACAGCAAACCGAACACCGCCAGCCGGCCGCCGCTCAGCATGCCTTTGCGCAGCAGCACGTAGAGGCCGAACATCGACATCATCGTCACCGCCGCCGCCCACACCAGCGCCGGGCCCAGCATCCACGGCGTAAAGATCAGCACCAGCGCGGTCGGGATAGTCGCCTGGATCATCATGGCGCCGCTAATATTGCTCAAGGCCAGGTTCTGCTTGCCCTGCCTGACCCAGATTACCGCATTCAGGATTTCCGGCAGCTCGGTCGCGACCGGGCTCAGCAGCAGCGCAGCCAGTTGCGGCGAAATGCCCAGCCATGGCGCGATATCGCCCAGCTGATGCACGAACAGCTGCGAACTGAGGAAAATCACCACCAGCGCCACCAGGGTCTGCAGCAGGGCCCAGCCGATGCCCGGCTGGGCATCGTGCGGCCGGAATTTCAAGGGTTCCAGGTCGTTTATCTCGGCATCGGCGTCTTCTTCCTTGCGCATCTCGCCCCAGATATATGCGCCGTAGGCCAGCAGGAAAAACACACCGAGCCAAGGCTTGACCGCAAACGCCACCAGCCCCAGGCCGACCTTGACCACGAAGATCCCGATGAACCAGGCCTGGTCCCGGCTCAGCCGCTGCGCAGCGCTGGCCGACAGCAGCATGCCGCCGATTTTTTTGCGGTTCAGGATGAACATCAGGCCCACCACCGCATAAGCAATGGTCGCCAGCACCAGCGGCCCGCCCAGCGCCGCGCCGACGCCGATTTCCCGGTGCGCCGCATCGCGCCCGAACACCACGGCGACAAATGTCACCACGCTTTCCGGCAAAGCTGTGCCGAACGCCGCCAGTACCGTGCCTACCGCGCTTTGCGCGATGCCGAGCCGGCGTCCGACCCATTCGATGCTGTTGACGAAATATTCACAGGAAAGATAGATCACTACGGCCGAACCGAGCAGCAGAGCGAAACTGAGCGTCATGAGCGCGCCTCCGTCGGATAAACCATGGATGCCGGCGAAAGGAAAAATGAGGGGAGAAGCGGTTTGGCGGAACTGGCTGCGGCAGCATCCTGGCGCTGCCATTGGCGGTGAATAAGCATGTGGACATCCTGAGGGCCGGGCACTGACGAATGGCGCAACGCCTTCGCCCGGCCGGGTAAAGGGAAGCACCATAGGTCTTGCCAAACCGTGCGGTCGCGCATGCCATGGCGTAAATCAGGTACAGCGCCAAGTATGTTGACATGCGCTCTTCGAAAGACGAAGGCGGCTACTCCCCTAAGGAGGTTGCATTATATGGCTTTTATAGCCATTTTAAAAAAATTTATTTCCACAATTTACTTTCCAAAAAGGAATAAATTATATCGATTTAGCAAATCATAACAATACTGATATATGAAATTGAAAACAATTTTGCTATATTGAACATTGTCTCTGTGTTAATGATTGTAATGTTTAGTACAACATAAGGAGTCACTTGCCATGAACACCACCTCCGCCTCAGCCGATCCAGGCAAAAACAAGGTCAATGAGCAGGAAACCTATGATCCAAATCACCTGCTTGATTCTTTGATTGAGAAATTACATTTGAAAAATGATGCGGCCCTGGCGCGCGCGCTCGAAGTCGCACCACCAGTCATCAGCAAGCTTCGCCATCATCGTTTGCCAGTCGGCGCGTCGCTTCTGATCCAGATGCAAGAAATCAGCGACCTCAAGATCAAAGAATTGCGCGCCTTGATGGGAGATCACAGAGATAAATTTCGTATGGGTGGCCATCACCTCAAATCAAAGGATGTTTGAAGTCAATTACGCAGGATTTGCGAGCGAACGGGATCCAAGCATGCGGTAACCAGCGCGAAAATGACGTCATTGTCAATTCCCTTCTTCATTCTGCCAAAGCATTTATAGCCGCCCCCGCTTCTAAAAAAAACCTTCATCAAGTGGCGACGGCGACCGGCATGAAACAGGAAATTCTGCATTCAAATTTTCTGCCAAGTTTAGAAAAATATCACGTATCCGCGTGTATTTTCTGGCATCTCCCGGTAAATTTTGACAATATTCGTCGCTAAACATTGATTAATCCGTTCTGAACGATAGCTAGAATAAATTCCTGAGACGGTAGTGTTAGGTATACTTCGCCCATGGAAAAACAATATGAAGCCCCCTATTGTTCCCAAGGCCGATTTTCGCAAGCTGTCAAGAGGATTATGGGAAATGCAAGCTCTTGTCACGCGGCAAGCGTCACTGTTGTTCGATCTACGAATACACGGAAGAACGCTAAGTGGCCGGTGGTTGAAACACCACCCCTACACTCGCTTGCACATTCAACCGTAAGGCAGTTTGTGGCATGACGCGCTGGGACGTTCGCTTCACGGCGCAAACTCGAACTGCAGCCGTGGCCGAGGCGCGCCGAATAGCTGGATTTTCTTCCCTAGCTTCTGACCTAGCCGCGCTTCTTCACCCTCAAGCCAAAGATCTCTGCGGAGACCATCTCAGC
>Ga0182005_1000506_pt1 | contig 19933 bp, 19 predicted proteins | sample Sormic07211103_1_FD_123021 | JGI IMG/M metagenome (GOLD analysis project Ga0182005, IMG submission 123021) | Rhizosphere microbial communities from Sorghum bicolor, Mead, Nebraska, USA - 072115-103_1 MetaG | ecosystem: Host-associated > Plants > Roots > Rhizosphere | place: USA: Nebraska...
CTCCAGGCCGGACCATCACGGCATCAAGGAGCAGCCAGCCTGCTCCCTGGCCGGAATGTAGCACGGTGATTTTCGCGCTTCCGTGCAGAGGCCGGCGCAGCATCCGGCGCCGTGGCGCCACCGCGACGGGTGGCGCTGCAGCGGTCAGTGTGCCGGCCGGGTCATGGCGATGAGGGCATCGCGCACGCGCACGGTCGCTCCGTCGGGTGTCGCGTCACAGCCGAGCACGCAGGCGCGGAGCAGGAATCCATCGGCGGCGTGCCGGGCGGCGGTCAGCTGCGCATCGCGACGGTCCAGCGGATGCTCGCGCAGCACGGCATCGAGCCACGCACGTCGCGCGGTGACCCAGTCGCTGTCGACGTGGTGCGGCCGGCACTCGACGCTGATGGTGCGCCCGATGTCGAACAGCTCGGCGATATAGGCGCGCGAAAACCGGCCGTGGGCCTGGCTGTCGCGCTCCATGCGCTGCTGGATCGCACGGTGGAGATTGGCCACGATCGCATGCGCGGCGAGATCATCATTGGCTGCTTGCAGCAGCGAGGTATCGGTTGCGTTGTGCATTCGCGCCTCCAGGACACCGGTGGGGGAAAAACGAGGAATCAGCCGCGCGGCAGGACCGGATCACCCTGCCGCAGCAGGGTGTCCAGCAGCGCGACGACGCGCTCGCCCTGGCCCTCGCAGGCCAGTTCGAACGTGGTCTGCCCGTCGAGTGCGGGCAGCGGGGAATGCAGAATCCATTCAAGAACGGCGGCGCGGTCCGGCTCGATCTGCAGGGCCAGATCCGCGACACGACGTACGATTCCCTGACGCATGATCAGAATCCGTAACTGAGGGAGAGGGCGGCGGTATCCATGTGGTCGCCACGGGTCATCGGGCTGTCACGCACGGCATCGGCCAGCGAGGTGCGGCGGATCGAGGCGGTGGCGGTCCAGCGCGGCCCCAGCGGCATCACTGCGGCGATGTCCAGGTAGGGCGACACGCCGCTGCCGGCGGAGTAGTGCGCCAGGCCGCTGCGGGCGGCTTCGCGTTCGCTGACACCGAAGTAGTAGTCGTTCAGATCGGCGCTGGCGTAGTTCAGGCCCACCGCAGGCATGAAGGTCACGCGGCCGGCCGGGATCGGGTAGGCATAGCGGGCGTCGGCCGAGAAGCCGCCGCCGTGCCCGGTCACTTCTGCCTGCGCATTGGCCTGCAGCACGCCCCATTCGGCCTGGTGCCACCAGGAGACACCGAGCATGCCGGACAGGCTGCGGTTGTCGAGCTGGCGCAGCTGCGGGTCGTGGCTGTCGCGGCGCTTGAAGCGCATCACGTAGGGCGAGGCGGTCAGGGCCAGCTCGGACTGCGCTGTCTGGTGCAGGCGATAGCCCACGCTGCCCCCGCGGAAGAAGAACGAACGGCCTTCCCAGCTCACGATCGGGGCGGCCAGGCGATCGGTGTCATAGCCGGCGTAGGGGGCCTTGAGCGCGACGACGGCAATGCCGACGCTGCTTTTCCTGCCCGTCTCGGGTGCATCGGCTGCCTGGGCGGCCGTAGCGGTGAACGCACTGGCCAGGGCCAGGCCAGTCAGGGTGGAAAGCGGACGCGAAAAACGGAAACGGACGTGCATGGACCTGCCGAGGGGGAACAACCGGAGTGTCATGGTGGGCGCCCTACATTGTCGGAACGTTACGTCCGGCTGCGCGGTACCATCGCCTCCTTCGTACCCGCAGGCACCGCTCCCATGCGCCTTCTTCTCCTGGAGGATGATCCGGAAATGGCCAGCGCGATCCAGGTCAGCCTGGCGCGCCACGGCATGGTGGTCGACGTGGTCGGCACGATGGCGCAGGCCGATGAAGCGCTCAAGGCCGGCGTCCACCAGATACTGCTGCTGGACCGGCAGCTGCCCGATGGCGATGGCGCCAGCTTCGTCCGGATCGCGCGCGAGCACGTGCCGAACCTGCCGGTGATCATGCTGACCGCGCGTGCGTCAGTCGCGGACCGGGTCACCGGGCTGGACGTCGGCGCGGACGATTACCTGACCAAGCCGTTCGCCGTCGAAGAGCTGCTGGCGCGGATCCGCGCGATCTCGCGGCGGCCCTCGCAGATCACCTTGCCGGTGTTGTCGCTGGGCCGGCTGCAGTTCGATTTCGTCTCGCGCGAGGCGCGCGTGTCCGACGTGCTGCTGGCGCTGCCGCGACGGCAGCTGCTGGTGCTGGAGGCGCTGGCGCTGCGCCAGGGGCGCACGGTGGGGCGCGCTTCATTGCTGGAGGCCGTGTATGGTTTCGACGACGCGATCCAGTCCAACGCGCTTGACGCGCATGTCTCCAAGCTGCGCAAGGCGCTGCTGGAAGCGGATGCGGGCGTGGAGATCCACGTCATGCGCGGGATCGGGTATCTGCTCAAGGACACGCCATGAGATTGCTCAAGCCCGATTCCCTGGCGTTCAACCTGGTGTGGAAGGTCTGCCTGATCCAGGCCGCCACGATCGCGCTGGCATTGAGTGCGATGGTGCTGACCTACGGCGATCGCCGCTCGGCCTACATCGACTGGAAAACCAGCGACCAGATCGCCTCGGCGATCACCGTCGGCCGCCAGGGACTGGAAGCGGATCTGCCGAAGGTCGCGGCAGTGGTACCACGGCCGCCGGCGACCTTCTGGTTCGCCGCCGCCGATGAGCAAGGCCGACGCCTGGTGCATGGCGATGTTCCCGTGCAGTACCGTCAGTTGGTGGCACGGCTGGATCAGATCGAGCAGACCGACATCCGCACCCGCATCAATGCCGATGCGCTCGCCGTGCGCGTGGTGGTCGCCGATCGGCCGGAAGGGCGACTGCACGTGGCGGTGGGGGGCATTCCCGAGCGCAGCATCGTGCGCCAGCTGCTGTTGATCTTCCGCTATCTGGGCGGCTGGATCGCGCTGCCGGTGCTGGTGATCACCCTGGTGGTGGCACCGTGGGTGATCCATCGCGCGCTGCGCGGGGTCAACCGTGTGGCCGCGCAGGCGGCCGCGATCCAGGTCAACGAGCGTGGCAGCGGCCTGGATACCCGGGCGGTACCGCTGGAAATCTACCCGCTGGTGGATGCCTTCAACGCGGCCGTCCGCCGCATCGGTGAAAGCTACGACGCGCAGGACCGCTTCCTGGCCGGTGCAGCGCATGAACTGCGCATGCCGATCGCGATCCTGGCCACGCGCCTGGCTGACCTGCCGCCGGGCGATGCGCGTTCGCGCCTGCAGCTGGACCTGAGCCGCCTGAGCAACATTGCCGAGCAGCTGCTGGATCTGCAGCGGCTGGACCGGCATGGCAGCCAGTCCCAGCGCATCGACCTGTCCGCGCTGACCCGCGAGGTGGCCGCCGATGTGGCGCCGCTGGTGGTGGATGCCGGCTACGGGTTCTCGGTGGATGCCCCGGAGCAGCCGATCTGGGTGCGCGGTGACCCGCATGCGCTGCACCGGGTGATCGCCAGCCTGCTGCAGAACGCCATTGCCCACGGCGGCGGGCGGGGCATGATCGCGGTGGCGCTGCACGACGACGGCTGCCTGTCGGTCAGCGATGAGGGCCCGGGCGTACCGGAGGCCGAGCGGCTGTCCGTGTTCGAGCCGTTCCATCGCTTGCGGCCCAGTGGCAGCGGCAGCGGCCTTGGTCTGCATCTGGCCCGGGAAATCGTGCTGCGTCATGCCGGGACCATCGCCGTGGACGGCGCCCCCGGTGGCGGTGCGCGGTTCCGGGTCGTGCTGCCGGTGGATCCGCGGCCGCAACCGGGGCTGGTCCCGGCATGACCAATGGCAGGTGATCGGGCCCGGGCATCGTGGGACAACGGGTGCGTCCCCTTTCAGGTGCCGGTTCGATGCGCGTACGTTCGCTGTTCCCTGTGATCGCGGTATCCGGCCTGGCCCTGTCCGCCCTGTCCGGGTGTGCCACCTATGACGATGTCGCCTCGCGCCCGCAGTGCGAGGATTCGCCGCTGGTGAAGGATCTGCCGGCGCAGGTCGCCAGCCGCGAAAGCCGCTGCAATGAGTTGAACATCCGGTTCAATGATGACCGCGGCCGCGACAGCAAGCCGCTCGATTTTGGCGGCAAGAACAAGGACGGTTGATCCCGCGTTGGATCAGCGTTTCGCCGGCCCGGCCGGCGGCGCAGCACAGCAGGCGGCAGGATGCAGGGTTCACTCCTCCATCACCGGGCGTGGGCTGATATGACGCTCGACGATTCTGCCGATGCTGCGTTGTAGTCCGTGACGAGCACCGCGGAACGTGATGATGCGTTGAAGCAGGATGCGTGCGACCTGCCTGCGTGGGCATCGCCGGTATCAGGTTTGACGCCAGGTTGTCAGCGCCACTGCCAGGAGGCACGTCATGGAAGCCCTGTTTTCGCTGCGTCACATCGCACTCGCCGCGGCGCTCACCTGTGTCTCCGCCCAGGCCGATGCCTGTACGCGCGTGGTCTACCTGGGCGACAAACAGGACGTCATCACCGCCCGATCGATGGACTGGAAGAGCGACGTCGCCACCAACCTGTGGGTGCTGCCGAAAGGCATCGCCCGCGATGGTCAGGCCGGCCCGCGTTCGATCCGCTGGACCTCGCGCTATGGCAGCGTGGTCGCCACCGGTTATGACATCTCCACCACCGATGGCCTCAACGAAGCCGGGCTGTCGGCCAACCTGTTGTGGCTCGCCGAATCCGAATACCCGCAACAGCGTGGCAGCAGGCCGGGGTTGGCGATTTCGTTGTGGGCACAATATGTACTCGACAATTTCGCTACCGTCGCCGAGGCCGTCGCCGCGCTCGAACGCGAGCCGTTTTCGATCGTGACCGACAAGGTGCCCGGCGAGTCGCGGCTGGCCACGCTGCACCTGTCGCTGTCCGATGCCAGCGGCGACAGTGCCATCGTGGAGTACATCCATGGCAGGCAGGTGATCCACCACGACCGTGCGTATCAGGTCATGACCAACTCGCCGGTGTTCGATCAGCAGCTCGCCCTCAATACTTACTGGCAGGACATCGGCGGCACCGTCATGTTGCCCGGCACGAACCGCTCGGCCGATCGTTTCGCGCGCGCGAAGTTCTACATCAACGCCATTCCCAAAAGCGAGGATCCGGTGGTGGCGCTGGCCAGTGTCTTCAGCGTGATCCGCAACGTTTCGGTGCCCTATGGGATCACCACGCCGGGTGAACCGAACATCTCTTCCACGCGCTGGCGGACCGTGGCCGACCACAAGCGCAGGCTGTATTTCTTCGAATCGGCGATGACCCCCAATACCTTCTGGGTGGACCTCAACAAGGCGGACTTCTCGCGCGGTGCACCGGTGCTGAAACTCGATCTGGGCCCGGACCAGCGCAATGTATTCGCCGGCGACGCGCTGCCCCGGTTCCAGCCGTCCGAACCGTTCCAGTTCCTCGGCACCGGCGGCTGAGCAGAATCAGACTAATCCGATACCGGCAGGCTGCGGCCTGCTCTATCGTTCCTGGCGAGGGAAGGATCCCTCCCGTCCTGAGCTTCCCGCCCTGACACGCCGCAAAGGAACGATCCACATGGTGATCAAACTGCAACACATCGAACGCCGCTGGCACGTCGTGCACCCGGCCAAATCCGCGCCGATTGCCTTCCGCAGCGGCGCCATCGCCTTCGATTTCGCCGATGCGCTGGCGCGCGCGCACTACGCCGAGACGGGTCACAGCAGCGCGGTCCGCGTGCAGGTGCTGGAAGCCTACGTGGACGCGGTGCGGTACGGCTGAGCCGCCTCGCCACCGGGAGGATGTGACGCGCGGCACGCTGTGCCGGTCAGCTCCGCGTCGGTTACCTAAATAGGGGATGAAATCAGCGACTTCTGGCCTATGTCGCGCGCTGGAACGATCACCGATCCTGTGCGCCTCCCCACACGGTAACGAGGAATGCATGATGAGCAACAGGAAGCCCACGGGGTCGAACCGCTGGCTTTGGGCCGTGGTGCCCGCACTGATGGCACTGGCCGGTGCGGCCCAGGCGCAGGATTACGACCGCTATTACGACGACGGCTACAACGGTGGCCCGGTGCGCTGCGAATCGATCAAGAACCGCACCCAGCAGTGCGCGCTGCCCGGTCGTGCACGCCTGGTGCGGCAGATCTCCGGCTCGCCTTGTGTTGAAGGCCAGACCTGGGGTCAGGGGCGCGGCGGTGTCTGGGTGACGCAGGGGTGCCGGGCGGAGTTCGTCGCCGAGCGCGGCCGGCCCTCACACGGTGGGTGGGGCAACAATGGTGGCGGCTGGAACAACGGCGGCCACGGCAATGGCCGTGGCGAGCTCATCACCTGCGATTCCAACGATCGTCGGCAGCGCCGCTGCAACGTGACCATCCGGCGCGATGCCCGCTTGGTCCGGCAGACCTCCAAGACCGCCTGCATCGAAGGGGACACCTGGGGCTGGGACCGCAACGGTGTGTGGGTGGCGGGCGGTTGCCGCGGTCAGTTCGCGGTGAATTGATCGGCCTCGCCGATCCTGGCGGCCTGCCATCCAGAGATGACAGGCCGCGTGCCGCCAGCGGTCAGCCCGCGGCACTGAGCGGCTGGCCGCTCTTGACCAGCATCGGCCAGCGCTTGAGCACGGCCTGGCGGATGCCGGCGGCATCGATGCCGGCCTCGGCCAGCAGGTCTTCGCGGCTGGCGTGGTGCTGGAAGCTGTCCGGCAGGCCTAGGTGCAGGAATGGCCTGAGCACGTCTTCGGCGTTGAGCAGCTCGGCCACACCGGAGCCGGCACCGCCGGCGACCACGTTGTCCTCGATGGTCACGAAGCCTTCGTGGCGCTGCGCCAGTACCAGCAGCAGGGCGCGGTCTAACGGCTTGATGAAGCGCATGTTGACCACGGTCAGGCCCAGCTCGCGGCCCACCTCTTCGGCGGCGCTCACGGTGCTGCCAAAGGCGAGCAGGGCGATGCGGCTGCCCTGCAGGCGCAGGTCGGCCTTGCCGATCTCCAGCGTGGACAGATCCGTGCCGGCGGCGATGCCGGTGCCACTGCCGCGCGGATAGCGCACGGCGGCCGGGCCGGCGTAGCGCAGGCCGGTGGTCAGCATCTGGCGGCACTCGGCCTCATCGGACGGCGCCATCACCACCATGTGCGGCACGCAGCGCAGGAAGCTCAGGTCCAGGTTGCCGGCATGGGTCGCGCCGTCCGGGCCGACCACGCCGGCGCGGTCGATCGCGAACAGCACATCCAGCTGCTGCACGGCCACGTCGTGGACCAGCTGGTCATACGCACGCTGCAGGAAGGTCGAATAGATCGCCACCACCGGCTTGGCGCCCTGGGTGGCCATGCCGGCGGCCAGGGTCACCGCGTGCTGCTCGGCGATGGCCACGTCGAAATAGCGCTCCGGGAATTCCTTGCTGAAGCGCACCAGGCCCGAACCTTCGCGCATCGCCGGGGTGATCCCCATCAGCTTCGGCTCGGCGGCCGCAGCATCGCAGAGCCAGTCACTGAAGACATCGGTATAGGTCGGCTTCTTGGCCCCGCCCTTGGCAACCAGGCCCTTGTCCGGATCGAACGGTCCGACGGCGTGATAGCCGATCTGGTCGCCTTCGGCGCGCTCGTAACCCTTGCCCTTGGTGGTCATCACGTGCAGCAGCTTCAGCCCCTTCAGGCTCTTGAGCGTCTTCAGCGTGGCGACCAGCGCCGGCACGTCATGGCCGTCGATCGGACCGGTGTAATGGAAGCCCATTTCCTCGAAGAACGTGGAGGGCACGAACATGCCTTTCCAGTGCTCTTCCCAACGCTTGACGAAACGCGCGGTCGGGTTGTGCTTCTTGTCGCCGAGGATCTTCTTGCCGCCTTCGCGCAGCGCATTGAGCGTGCGGCTGCCGGTGGCGCGGCCGAGCATCTTGGTCAGCCCGCCGACCGCCTCGGAGATCGACATATTGTTGTCGTTGAGGATCACCAGCAGGTTCGGCTCGCTGTCCATGCCGCCGGCGTGGTTGAGCGCTTCATACGCCATGCCCGCGGTCATCGCGCCGTCGCCGATCACGGCCACGACCTTGCGGTCATCGCCTTCGGCCTGGCGCGCGATCGCCATGCCCAGCGCGGCCGAGATCGAGGTGGAGGAATGGCCGACGCCGAAGGTGTCGTACTCGCTTTCCTCGCGCTTCGGGAACGGCGCGACGCCGTCCTTCTGCTTGACCGTGTGGATCTCGTCGCGGCGGCCGGTCAGGATCTTGTGCGGGTAGGTCTGATGACCGACATCCCAGACCAGCTGATCGACCGGCGTCTGATACAGGTAATGCAGGGCGACGGTCAGTTCGATCACGCCCAGGCCGGCGCCGAAGTGGCCGCCGCTCTTGCCCACCGATTCAATCAGGTAGGCACGCAGTTCATCCGCGATCGCGGGCAGTTCGGATTCATCGAACCTGCGCAGGTCATCCGGTGACTGGATGCGCGCAAGGCGGGGATAGCGGGCGGAGTCGATCATGTTTATCGCGCTTCTTCTGAGCGCCTATTTTCCCCCCCAAATGGGGGTGGGGCAAGCAAACCGCCTTTTCAGTGAGTAAACGGTGATGGTGGCTGCGACAGAACGTCGCAGCGCGCTCAGGCGGAGAGCTTGGAACGCTTGGGAAGCTGCGCCTTCAGGAACGCCATCTGATCGGCCAGGATGTTGCGGTTGGACAGGATCATGTGTTCGATCCAGCTCGGCCGGTACGGTACGGCCAGCAACGGCATGCCGGCCTGCTGCGGGGTCCGGTTGCTCTTGCGCGAATTGCAGTGGAAGCAGGCGCTGACCACGTTCTCCCACACGTCCAGGCCGCCCTTGGAGATCGGCATGACGTGGTCGCGGGTCAGCTGGGGGCGATTGAACTGTTGCCCGCAGTACAGGCACAGGTGCGAATCGCGCGCGAACAGCGCGGGATTGGACAGGTTCGGGGTGGGATCGATCGCGCGGGAGCGGGCGTGGCCGCGGGCGGCGATGATCGGGTGCAGGTCCAGGCCACTCTGCAGGCCGGTGGTGCGGCAGATGCCGCCATGGATGTGCAGGCAGGGGTCACCGAGGGTCCAGGCCACCGCGCCACGCGCGTAGAGGCAGGAGGCGTCCTGCCAATTGATCCAGTCGAGCACGCGCCCGTGGGCGTCCAGGGCCAATAACCGTACCGAACCGGGCCGATGCAGCGTAACGATCGGCGACACCTCGGCGACCGGGGCGGACGAGGCTCCGGTATCGATCAGACCCAAGCGTGTAGTGTCTGTCTCCATCGGGAAAACAGCTTATACCCGAATCGTTACCAAATGGGTATAGGCGGCAAGCGCCTCTACCCATTTGGTAACGATTCGGACAGGCATTCCACCTTAACCCCGCGCCTTCGGCGCGCGCCCTTCAACAAGAAGGGGGCTTTTCTCCAGACGGTGTATCGGGGGGCCGACCAGCGGTCGGCACCTAACGACCATCAGGCATCGGTGTTCCGATTGGCGGTCGGCACCTGCGTGGCAATCAGGTAACCACCGACCGTTGGTCGGTGGTCTGGCGACCGATCAAGCTTCGCCGAAGTGCGCGTCGGTCATCGTCATCAGCGGCTCGGCGCCGGCCTGGATCGCGGCGGCGTGGCTGAGCGTGCGGGGCAGCACGCGGGCGAAGTAGAACCGGGCGGTTTCGCGCTTGGCCTGCTTGAACGCCGCGCTCTGCGCGGAGGCATCGGCGGCGGCGACGCTGCGCGCCCACCAGTAGGCCAGCACCACATAGCCCGAGTAGAACAGGTAATCGAAGCTGGCCGCGCCGAGCTCATCCGGGTTGCCGGCCGCGCGCTGCAGCGTTGCCATGGTCAGCTTGCCCCATTCGTCGGCCTTGGCGCGCAGCGGCGCGATGAACTCGGCCAGCGCCTCGTTGCCTTCATTGGCCTTGGCGAAGGCCTCGATCTCGGCGAGCATCAGCTTCAGTCCGGCGCCCTGGCTGGACGCGGTCTTGCGGCCGATCAGGTCCAGCGCCTGGATGCCGGTGGTGCCCTCGTACAGCGTGGTGATGCGCGCATCGCGGGCCAGTTGCTCCATGCCGTGCTCGCGGATGTAGCCGTGGCCACCGAAGCACTGCAGGGCGTTGTAGGTGTTCTCGATGCCCCATTCGGTCTGGCAGGCCTTGGAGATCGGGGTCAGGAAGCTCACCAGCGTATCGGCGCGCTCACGCTCGCCGGCATCCTCGGCATGGTGGGCGATGTCGATCAGGGTCGCCGCGTGCAGCGCGAGCAGGCGGCTGCCTTCCACCAGCGATTTGATGGTCAGCAGCATGCGCCGCACGTCCGGGTGGACCAGGATCGGGTCGGCCGGCTTGTCCGGGTTCTTGGGGCCGCTCAGCGAGCGCGACTGCAGGCGCTCGCGGGCGTACTTGAGCGCGTTCTGGTAGGCCCGCTCGGACAGGCCGATGCCCTGCAGGCCGACCCCCAGGCGTGCGGTGTTCATCATGGTGAACATTGCCTGCAGGCCCTTGTGCGGCTGACCGACGAGATAGCCTTCGGCACCGTCGAAGTTCATCACGCAGGTGACGGAGCCCTTGATGCCCATCTTGTGTTCGATCGAGCCACAGCGCAGCGCGTTGCGCTCGCCGACCTTGCCTTCGCGGTCGACCTTGAACTTCGGGGTGACGAACAGCGAGATGCCCTTGGCACCGGCGGGGGCGTCGGGCAGCTTGGCCAGCACCAGGTGCACGATGTTGTCGGTGAGGTCGTGCTCACCGGCGGTGATGAAGATCTTGGTGCCGGTGATCGCGTAGCTGCCGTCCGCGTTCGGCTCGGCCTTGGTCTTGAGCAGGCCCAGGTCGGTACCGCAATGCGGTTCGGTCAGGCACATGGTGCCGGTCCAGCGGCCTTCGATCAGCGGTTTGAGGAACGCGTCCTGCTGCCACGCCTCGCCGTGCTGCTTGAGCGCTTCGATCGCGCCGTGCGAGAGCAGCGGGAAGTTGCCCCAGGCCAGGTTGGCGGCGTTGATCATTTCGTTGAGCGGCACGCCCAGCGTATGCGGCAGGCCCTGGCCCCCGAGTTCCGGTGCGGCAGTCAAACCGGTCCAGCCGCCGTCCACGAACTGCGTGTAGGCCTGCTTGAAGCCCGGCGGGGTGGTGACTTCGCCGGTGGCCTGGTCGAGCACGCAGCCGATCTCGTCGCCCACGCTGTTCAACGGTGCCAGCACGCTGGTACTGAAGCGGCCGGCTTCTTCGAGCACGGCATCGACCACATCGGCGGTGGCATCGGTCAGGCCGAGGCGCGCGAACAGCGGCTCGACCTTCAGCACGTCATGCAGGGCGAAACGGATATCGGAAAGCGGGGCGGTGTAGCTGCTCATCGGGTGCGGTCTCGATCAGTGGCAAAGGAAGGCGGAAAGCCGCCGGTCAGCGCAGGACGCCGGGCAGGCCGGGGGCCTGGTTGAGCGTGCTGCGGCTGTCAATCTCGAAGGTGCGTTGCTTCTTTTCCTGCGGAGTCGCGCTCACCGTGCCCTTGAGCGAGTAGCCCAGGGTGCGGTTGCCGGCCAGCGCATCGGCCATCACCAGGCGTGCGCCCGAGCTTGGCTTGAGTTCCACGTTGACCACATCGGCCGACACGCCGCCGATCGACAGCGCTGGCTGCAGCTGCAACTGGCCGGCGTCCTGATCACTCACCTTCAGCTGCAGCGAAACGGTGTCGAAGGTCATCGGCATCGAGCTGAAGTTCTGCAGGCGCAGCGCGACCGTCCAGCTGCCATCGGCACGCACCGTCAACTCCTGAACGCTGGCGGCCGGCTCGGAGACACGTTTGACCGTCTTGTTGCAGGCGGTCAGGGCCAGCGAGGCGATGACGATCAGGGCGAGGGCAAGGCGGGGACGGAAGCGGTGGGACATGGCGCGATCCTCAGGCGGGTGTTGCATGGGTATGAGCATACTACGGCGTATGGTGTTCGCGCTGCCTGCGGCAGCGTGACGCAAGGGTAGGGCACCGGGATGACCGGGCCACGTGCTTTCAGTCGGGTGGGAGGGGCACGTCAGGCGCGCCCACCGGGCCGCGCGGGCGGTTCAGTCCAGCGGCGCCATCACCCGCAGCGGGGCGAGGTCATAGCCCATCGCCTCCGCGCGGGCCTTGAGCTGCCCGAACAGGGCGGTGTCCATGCTCGGCGAGCGCGACAGGATCCACAGGTACTTGCGGTCCGGCTCGCCGACCACCGCCCATTGGTACTCCGGGTCCAGTGCGATCACCCAGTAGTCGGCCCAGACCAGCGGTACCCAGGACAGCCAGTCCGGCACGAAGCGCACCTGCAATTGCCCAGGGTGGCCCTCGACCGGGCGCGCCACGCCATCGGCGGCCACGCGGTCGCCATCGGCCACGCGGCAGGCGTTATGCACGCTGATCCGTCCATCGGCACGCAGGCTGTAGGTGGCAGTGATGTCGCCGACGCACTTCTTCTGGAACGAGACCGGCAGGTGCGCGATTTCATGCCACTGGCCGGCATAGCGGTCCATGTCCAGCGCCTCCACCGAGGTCACCGGCGCGGCGGCCCAAGTCGACCCGGAGGCGGCGAGGGCGAGCAGGGTACTGATCAGATAGCGGCGGCGCATTGTCGACACTCCACACAAGACGCAGCGAGCTTAGGCACAGGCAGGACGGAAATTGTGAATATTCCGTCATTCGGTGCGGGGAGATCGCGCTGTCGTGTACCTGCAGTGCGTTGCGGAACGCCTGTTGGATCATTGCGTCATCGTCGGGTGCGCTGACGCGTCGAGTGCAGGTCGTAGCACGCGATCACGCAGCGGACAGGCGAGTAATGATCGGCGCACGACGCCGTGCGCACACGGCCTGGTTGAAGGACGCGATGTGGCTGTGCCGAACGACAGACAAAAAAAATGACCTGCATTTCTGCAGGTCATCTGAAAGTGTGGTGGCCGGGGACGGAATCGAACCGCCGACACGGGGATTTTCAATCCCCTGCTCTACCAACTGAGCTACCCGGCCACTTCATCGCTGCGTTGCCGCTGGCGAGGACGCGAATAATACGGAGGTATGCAGGGTTCGGCAAGCGTTTCGCGAAAAAAATTTCACATTTGTTTCCGAGCCCTTGTCCGCAGGCGTCCAAGTGCTTGATCCAGCGGGTGAGGGCGCATCACCCGAGCGCATGAACATCGGTTCAGGCGGCTGCGCGGCGTGGCTGCCATCGATCACGCCGCGCTCGATCCTGCATCGTCGGGCATGCACCACAACAGCACGATGCCGATCGCCATCATGATCGCCGCCAGCACCAAGGCGCCCTGGTAGCTGCCGCTCTCGCGCGCCAGCGTGCCGGCGATCGCGGGGGCGATGATCTGGGCGACGCCATAACTGAGCGTCAGCGTCGCCATCGCCTTGGCCGGATTGTGCGGATAGTGGCGGCCGACCACGGTCAACGTCAGGCTGACGATGCCGGCGAAGGTCAGGCCGAACAACACCGCGCTGCCCGCGCCCGCTGCTATCCCATCATCGAGCAGGGGCAGCACGAACGAGACCGCCTGCAGTGCATACGCGAGCATCAACGCGCGGATCAGCCCCAGCCGTACCGCCACCCGGTCCCAGGCAAACGTCGAGGGAATCGCGGTGATGCCGACCAGTACCCACACCCAGCTGCCGCGAGCGGCGAAGGCCGGGGTCTGCACCAGGATGGCGACGATGAACGTCGCGCTGACCACGAAGCCGAACCCCGCGCAGAAATACGATGCGATCAACAGCCCGCGCCAACGCCGGCCAGGCGCAGGAGGAGCGGCCGCACCGGTCGCGGTGGAGATCGGTACCGGCGCAGGCATCCAGGCCCAGGCCGGGACCAGGAAGACGATCGCCACTGCGCCCAGCGCCCTCCATTGCCCGGACGAGGCCAGGTGATCGGCCATCGCCGCAGCCGCCAGCCCCGAAACCGCGATTCCCAGCCCAAGGCCGGCGAAGTGCAGGCCCAGCTGCGGCCGCCGCTGGTGGGCGAGCAGCCAGTTGAGCACCAGCCCCGAGGCGAGCAGCAGGCCGGCGGTGCTGGACAGGCCCGCCACGAAGCGCAGCACGCCCCAACTGCTCATCTGGCCGCTCGCGCCCATCAGGCCGGTGGAGACCACCGCAAGTACGAGCCCGATGCGGTAAAAGCGGAACTTCAGCTGCATGTCCCCGACCCGGGCGACCAGCAGCGTGCCGGCCAGGTAGCCCAGGTAGTTGAACGTCGCCAGCCAGCCGCCCCCGGCGGCCGACAGTCCCGCGTCGGCGCGCATCACCGGAAGCAGGGGCGTATAGGCGAAGCGCGCCAGGCCCACCGTAAGCACCAGGGCACAGATGCCGGCAGCGATGACCTGCCAGGCATGACGGGGCGGAGGGGCGACAGGGGACATGTGCGTCGGCGGCAGCGGGGAGACCCCTATCGTGCGGCGAAGGCAGTGACGGCGTCTTTCGATAGAATGACCGCTTATGTCGATGAGGCGTCACATGGCCGCGATCGAGCGAACTGCCCCGGGCTGGCGTGACGTCGCCGTGCCGCCGCTGCGCCGGTTGCCCTGGCCGGTGGTGGCACGCAGCCAGCGGCTGGACGTCGGCGAGCGGTTTCCGCCGCACGTCCACACCTGGAACCAGCTGGTGTACGCCAGCACCGGCGTCCTCCAGGCCAGTGCCGGACAGGCCCGCCATGTGATCACGCCGCAGCAGGCGCTGTGGGTGCCGACCGGTACGCTGCATCACACCGGTGCATTGAGTACCTCGGCCTTCCGTAATCTGTATGTGGGTGACGATCCAGCGCTGGGGATGCCGACGCACTGCGTGGTGCTGGACGTGTCACCGCTGCTGCGCGAGTTGATCATCGAACTCGACCGCACCGTACCCGATCACGACCGCACCTATTACGCCACGGTGTGCACGATGATCACCGTGCAGCTGCCGCGCCAGCCGCAGCACGCCCGGCATCTGCCGTGGCCGCAGGATGCCCGCCTGCAGCGCTGGTGCCAGGCGCTCTACGAGCAGCCTGCCGATACCCGCAGCGTGGAGGACTGGGCGCGGCTGCTGGGGGCATCACCACGCACCCTGGCACGCCACTTCGAACGCGAGACCGGCATGCGCCTGCGCGACTGGCGGTTGCGGCTGCGCCTGCTGCGCGCCATCGAGTGGCTGGCGCAGGGGCGTTCGCCGACGGTGATCGCGCACGCGCTGGGCTACGCCTCGGCGTCGGCGTTCAACCACATGTTCCGGATCGAGATGGGCATGAGCCCGCTGCAATGGAAGCGGGCACGCACTACGGCGTGACCGGGCAGGCCAGGCTGACCAGACGCTCGTTCTCGAAGCGTGCGTGGATCATGCCGTTGTCGGCTTTGCCTTCAGGCCACTCTGCCTCGTCGCCCGCACCGGGCAGAGGATCGCCCAGGTGGAAATACACGCGGCCACGGCTGTCGCCGATCCGCACCTTGTCGCATGCCGCGGCCGGCGAGGCCATCTCGCCACAGTCGCCCTGCAGCAGGCACAGGCGGGTATGGCACTTGCCTGCACCGGACGACCAATGGCCCTGCGCGGCCAGGCAACCGGGCTCGGTGGACAGGATCGCCCAGCATGCCAGGCCGAACACGGTCGTGGCGGACATCAATACCGGCAGCAGGTAGCGACGTCGGCGGGAAAAGGATGCGTTCATGACGCGATGATGCGCCCTGGCCGACGGCGCGGGCAACGCATGCGCGGTGCAGCGTACGGATGGAATGCTGTGACGCCATCCGGATCATCGGTCGCTGTCGCACAAGGCGATGGCACCGCCGCGTCGTCCTGCACCGATGGAACGCTGTTTTACCCCTCCTCCTGGACGGGTCCGGAAGGCTTACTGTCGGGGTTCCTTTTTCGTCTCCCCGGAGCGATCCGCCGATGAACACGCTTACCAACACCCGCATCGTGCTCGCCTCGCGCCCCAGTGGTGCCCCCGTCGCGGCCAACTTCCGCGTTGAACAGGTGCCGGTTCCCGCGGCCGGCCCGGGCGAGGTGGTGCTGCGCAATCGCTATCTGTCGCTGGATCCCTACATGCGCGGTCGCATGGAGGAAGGGCCGTCCTACGCGGCGCCGGTCGCGCTGGATGCGGTGATGGAGGGGCGCACCGTCTCTGAAGTGCTCGCCTCCAACCACCCCGGTTTCTCCATCGGCGAGCACGTCCTGGCGCCCGGCAACTGGCAGACCCATGCGGTCATCCCCGGTGATCAGGTGAGCCGCACGCTGGAGGACGACGGCCTGCCGATCAGTACCGCACTCGGGGTCCATGGCATGCCCGGGTTCACCGCCTATGTGGGCCTGCAGGAGATCGGCAGGCCGCAGCCGGGCGAAACCCTGGTGGTGGCCGCTGCCAGCGGACCGGTCGGCGCGACGGTGGGGCAGATCGCCAAGCTGCAGGGCGCGCGCACGGTCGGCATCGCCGGGGGCGAACAGAAGCGTGCGTATCTGGAAACACTGGGCTTCGATGTGGCACTCGATCATCGCGCCGACGATTTCGCCACGCAGTTGCGTGCGGCGGTTCCCGACGGCATCGACGTCTACTTTGAAAACGTCGGTGGGCACGTCTTCGATGCGGTCGCGCCATTGCTCAACGACTTCGCGCGCATTCCGGTCTGCGGCACGATCGCCACCTACAACGCACGCGGCGCGGTGTTGCCAGGGCCGGACCGGTTGCCGGGTTTCATGAGCCAGGTGCTGCGCCAGCGGCTGACCGTGCGCGGCTTCATCCAGTCCGATCTGCACGCCTTCTTCCCCGCGTTCCTGCGCGACATGCGGCAGTGGCTGAAGGACGGCCGCGTGCAGTATCGCGAGGACATCGTGCAGGGACTGGAACGCGCGCCGGAGGCCTTCTTTGGCCTGCTGAAAGGCCACAACTTCGGCAAGCTGGTGGTCAAGCTGGATTGAGCCGCCCGGCGCGTGTGAGTGTGACGTGTGCAGGAGCGCGCCGATCATGATTCGTGCCTCACGATCGGCTGGTTACTCTGCCCACGAACGCGCCGCGCCGGCGCCCGCACGAGTGAGTAGACCCATGGCAGACACCAAGCCCAGCGAACAGGGCAAGCAGGAAGGCATCGAAGAGAGCCAGCAGGACCGCAAGCAGGATGAAACCGCCAAGCAGCGGCCGGGGCAGACCGATCAGGCGATCCACGATGCGGGCACGCGTCGGCCGGAGCGCAAGGACACTCCCGAGGGCGCGTAAGCAACGGCGCGCAGGCGGTGAAAACGAGAACGCCCCGGGAAGCTGCTTCCCGGGGCGTTCTGTTGAATAGTGGTGGAGCCAAGGAGGATCGAACTCCTGACCTCGTCGATGCGAACGACGCGCTCTCCCAGCTGAGCTATGGCCCCACGGGTGGTGCAACTGCGTGGCGTACCCGACCTCGGCCGTCCCTCGCGATGGGCCTAGTCTAGCGCCGACCGGCGTTGCCTGCCAAGTGGGGCCGGGTCCGGATCAGGAACCCGGCCCGGTGGAGATCGGCGCATTGCCGAAGCCCGCCCTTCCGGCGCGTGCGCCGGACGGGCATAATCCGCGCCAGAAGACACGGCCGCATAGCCAAGTGGACCAGGGGGGCCGGACAGCCGTCGCCCATAACGCCCTGACACCAATCTGCAACATCCAGCCAATACCGTGCCGCATCGCTGTTTCCACAGCGATGTCGATTTCCTATGGTGCCCGGCCATGTCGCCGGCTGCCCCGATCTGTACTACCTGAGACCTCTGCATGCCCGCTCTACGCCACGCTTCAGTGTCGACGCGTCTTCTTTCCCGTTCCCTGCCGCGCCGCCGCGCCCTGGCGCTGGCCTGTGCCTCGGCCGCGCTGATGCTGTCCGCCGCCGCCTCGGCGCAGGACGCCCAGTCCGCCAGTGCCACCTCGCTGGACACCATCACCGTTACCGCCGACCACCGCGAACGCAACCTGCAGGAAGTGCCGGTCTCGGTCGGCGTGGTGCAGGGCGAAAAGATCCGCGACTACACCGCCGGCGGCGATGACACCCTGCTGGCGCTGTCGGGCAAGGTGCCCAGCTTCTACGCCGAAACCACCACCGGCCGCATCTTCCCGCGCTTCTACATCCGCGGCCTGGGCAACATCGACTTCTACCTGGGTGCCTCGCAGCCGGTATCGATCATCCAGGACGACGTGGTGCTCGAGCACGTGGTGCTGAAGTCCAACCCGGTCTACGACGTGGACCAGATCGAAGTGCTGCGCGGCCCGCAGGGCACGCTGTTCGGCCGCAACACCACCGCCGGCATCGTCAAGTTCGACACCATCAAGCCGAGCCAGGACTACAGCGGCCGCGTGCAGGCCAGCTACGGTTCGTACGGCAGCGTGGCGATCGATGGCGGCTTCGGTGGCCCGATCAACGACATCGCCTCCTTCCGCGTGTCGGCGCTGTACCAGCACCGCGATGATTACGTCGACAACACCTACAGCGGCCCGAGCGCCGATGGCACGGTCTCGCCGAAGAAGAACGCCATGGGCGGCTTCGACGACCGCAACGTGCGCGCGCAGCTGCTGCTGCAGCCGAGCGACAACTTCTCGCTGCTGGCCTCGGCCCACGCACGCGATTACGACGGTACCTCGACCCTGTTCCTGCGCAGCGCGCTGACCAAGGGCTCCAACAAGACCGACGTGGCGCGCGACAAGGTCGCCTACGACGAAGCCGACAACAACCCGCAGGCCTACAAGACCTACGGCGGCTCGGTGAAGGCCATCTACGATTTCGGCAATGTCTCGCTGACCTCGATCACCGCCTACGAAACCACCTCCGGCTACAGCCGGGGTGACACCGACGGCGGCGCGGCGGTGAACTACCCGGTCAACGGCGTCCCGAACGGCTACGGCCAGTCCATGGGCCAGATCCGCGACCTGGACCAGTGGACCCAGGAAGTCCGCCTGGCCAACGCCGATGACAACCGCCTGAAGTGGCAGGTCGGCGCGTTCTACTTCGACGGCCGCGACACCACCGATTTCTACCAGCGCGCCTGGTTCCTGAAGACCGCTGCCCGCAACCCGAACAACTGGGTGCGCCTGCGCAACGTCAACACCTCCTGGGCCGGCTTCGGCCAGGTCAGCTATGACGTGACCGACAAGTTCACCCTGACCGCCGGCCTGCGCCAGACCAGGGACGAGAAGAAGACCCGTCTGCTCAAGACCGCCGATACCGCCGCCGGTGCCGTGACCTACAAGGGCCGCACCTACGTGGAAATGTCCGACACCACGCCGAGCTGGGACCTGAGCGCGATGTATGCGTTCAACCCGCAGCTGAGCGTGTATGCACGCGTGGCCCGTGGCTTCCGCGGTCCGACCATCCAGGGCCGTTCGGCCGTGTTCAATGCCGATTTCACCACGGCGGACTCGGAAACCATCCTGTCCTGGGAAGCCGGCATCAAGAGCAGCCTGTGGGACAACCGCCTGCGCGTGAACGCCGCCGCGTTCACCTACGTGGTCAACGACATCCAGCTCAACGGCAACGATTCGGACGGCAACGGCGTGCTGTTCAACGCCGACAAGGCCAAGGCCTACGGCCTGGAAGCGGACATGGAACTGCGTCCGATCCCGAACCTGGCCCTGAGCGCCGGTGTCAGCCTGCTGCACAGCGAAATCCAGGACGACCGCGTGTACGCGCAGGTCTGCGCCCTGAACGGCGCCGTGGTCTGCACGGTGAACGATCCGACCATCAAGGTCGGTGCCAACACCTTCGCGCAGATCAACGGCAACCCGCTGCCGAACGCACCGAAGTACAACATCAACCTGGCCGCGCGTTACGACATGCCGGTCAATGACGCCGATGTGTTCTTCGTCTCCACCGACTGGAACAAGCAGGGCTACACCAGCTTCGTGCTGTACGACTCGGCCGAGTTCAACTCCAAGGGCAGCTTCGAAGGCGGCCTGAAGCTGGGCTACTCCGCCAACTACGGTGCCTGGGAAGTGGCGCTGTTCGCGCGCAACATCACCAATGAGAAGAACCTCAAGGGCGTGATCGAGAACTACATGGCCGCGGTCTACAACGAACCGCGCACCGTGGGCGTCTCGCTCAA
>Ga0182005_1000507_pt1 | contig 19925 bp, 14 predicted proteins | sample Sormic07211103_1_FD_123021 | JGI IMG/M metagenome (GOLD analysis project Ga0182005, IMG submission 123021) | Rhizosphere microbial communities from Sorghum bicolor, Mead, Nebraska, USA - 072115-103_1 MetaG | ecosystem: Host-associated > Plants > Roots > Rhizosphere | place: USA: Nebraska...
CTCGCCAAGTCCCACAGCCGGACGCAAGATCCGGGTGTACGTTTTGAAGGCTGGCGCGGTTTACCAAAAATGATCCAAGCCAGTCCCCGAGAAGCCGGCCACAAGCCGGCTTTTTAATGTCTGTAGAAAAGTCCTATGCCCCACCAGATGGACTGCGAGGGCGGCTCAGACTTGGCTAAAGCTCAAGTGGTGCTCACTCAGCCGATGATATCGGAGTCATTGCGCCTTTTGCGCCTGCCAAGCCATGCGGCGCAACATCAGGTTGCATAAGACCCCGACTCAGTCCTCCAACTCTTCCTCTTAGTTAACCTGCAATTCCACCCACTCATCCCACACGTCCAGCGTGACGCACTTAGCGCGATGCCCCTGTCCGCGAGGCTGAGTGAAGAACGAAATACCTTCAGCCATGCTTACCGGTTCTTCTTCATCGCCATTGTCGCCGAGTACAAACGTCGGACTGAAACACTCGATGCCCTGCGCCAACAAATGGTTGATGCTTTCGCGGGTCTGGAAGTCCTCTTCTTCGGCATGAAGCATGGTGCTGATGATGGACATGTCCACCATGGTGCTGGCTTGCCAGTAGGCCCTGCAGTCATACGCGGCTACCCAAGCGATGTTGGATTCCTGGATCATGGCGTTGATGACATCAGCCTGGGAGTTTTTGGCAGTACCGGCGGAAAAGCAGGAACCGAGCAGCACACCAGTAATGTTCGCGCGCACCGAGTCGACACTGCACTCGACCAGAATATCGATGATTTTCGCGCCGCCCACTCGATGCCCATCTCCGTGACCGGCGACATAGACGATTGCGTTCTGGTAGTTGTGCTCAATCAGCGCGGCGAAGGCCAGACGAAAGCTGTGCACATCGTAAAAACGCGAGTGGAGAATTTCCACGTTGTCGAACTGTTTGGCCATGCCCTCAAAAAACGGCTCGACGGAACTGCGGTTGATATCACCGTCGTAGATGTTCCAAGGGCCTTCCAGAATAAGTACTGCACTTTTTTCTTTCATAAGTTTGATGACTACAGTCCATGTTGGCGAATGCAGGCGAGGATTGCCCAGCTGCTGACGTAGCCTACTTTAACTGAGTAGTGGCAAGAAGCCTTTACTTACTAATCCTCTTCCGCCCTTTGCAGATGATTGTCAGGCATCGATGTCAATCCGGGGGCAGCGGGTGACCCGATCTGCCCTCACAGGAGTTTCCTTCCATGGAAACAAGCAGGATTAAACGACGGCGGATTTTTTGCTGACGCGCTTGGCCTTTGGCGTAGCGGCGCGTTGGGCTTTGATGCGAGCGAGCAGTTCGCTGGCAGGTTCGTCGTTGGGGTCTTGCGGGACGAGTTCACCACGGAAGGCTTTGGCGAGGATGCTTTGGGTTAAGCTGTCAATTCGTACCTTCGCGCCGCGAACTTTATCGTTGATCTGATCAGCACATGCAAATAGATACCTTATGCGTGTAACCGCTTCAGCTTGTTCATCAAGTGACGGAATTCTCATTTCGAAGCTTTTTAGGAATCCGAGATTAATCCTCGGCCTTGTGGCCCCATGCACCGCCTCGCGAATCTGAAGATAAGTATCTCTAGCCGCCAGCATATACATGACAAAAGAAGCATTGGCCAATTCGGGATTCAAACGAAGACAAAAACAGTCGGCCTTGTTAATAAAAACTTCTTCCCCCTCCGGCAGCTGGCAGACTCTTATCTCTTCATCAACAAATGAAGAAAAAATAACATCTCCCGGCTCAAGCTTATTCCTATAAAGATCAAAAAACTTAGGTTCACCAATGAACGTTTTCTTTTCACCTAAAAAGCGCAGATGACCAATATTTTCCAAACGAACAACACGGACACCTTCGTCCGTATAGTCATCAGACTTAAGTTTCGAACCAAATGGGCCGTCAAAAGCTGTATTGCATATTGTCCCCAGCGCAACCTTCTCCCATTCTTCGGAAATCTCTCGATTTCTTTTCTCTAGTACTCGCCACTCTTCAGTTAGACTCCCGGAGTAGGCGGCAGATAGGACAGTTTGTCTAAAACGTTTGAGTAGTGCGGGAACGGCATCGATACGAGCTCTGAGAGTGTCAACCTGAGCGAGCAGCTCATCAATCTTTTGGACTATACGAGTTTGCTCCGCTAACCCTGGCATGCCTACCTCATGGGCTCTAATAACTGCTTGAGAAATATTGGGTTGAGCGCCACCTTTACCTTTCTCGATAAAAGCCTTCTTCTCATTTTGTAGGAGACGATATAGAAACTCTTTTTCAATTAGCCCCTCAATCGGGATACCCACGGCACAGGCTTGGTTTGTTGAAGCATCAACACCCAGAATGGCTGTTTTACCTATAGTGGCGCCATACATTGCAATCGCAACTGACCCGGCCGGAAAAAGCTTTGCGCTAGAGCCATTCAGAGCCGCTTCGGTAATATGCTCCTCTGTGTCCATGACATAACGGGTATTAAGCTCACCGCTTTTTATCCACGGTATAGAACCTCCGTAGTAATTTGGCTCACTGCGAGAAGGCGTTCCGCCAGAGCCCCAATCTGCTAGCTCACCCAGAGTGGTTGCGCTCCAACCAATTGGCAACTTACTCATCTGAGGTACCTTCGACCAGCTCAAGCCCCATCACTTCAGCCATCAACCGCTTTTGCGCCACAACCTCATCCCCAGCCCCCAGCGCCTTCATCAGCTCTTCCAGCTCATGCAACGCCTCGGTCAATTCAGCCATGGCTTCACCTGCCAATACCTCAGGCGCCGGCAAGTCATTGGCATCAAGACTATCGGCATCTTTCAGCCAACTAATGTCCAGCGAGTCGCCCTTTTCTTTGCGGATGTAGTCCCGGGTAAACACCCGAAACCGGCTCTCTTCACCAATGCCTTCAACATTCTCCGCACGCTGGCTGTCGCCATTGGCGTCTTCGCCATAAGCGTCTTCAAACGGCTTAAGATGACCGGGCTCAAACGGCGTGCGCTTACCGAAATTCGGCATGTTGCTGCGCAGGTCGTAAATCCACACACGCTGGGTACAGTTCTGAATTTGCCGTGGGTCAGTGGCGCTGCCTTTCTGGAAAAACAAAACGTTGGTTTTCACGCCTTGGGCGTAAAAAATGCCGGTGGGCAGACGCAAGATGGTATGCAGGTTGCACTTTTCCATCAGGTCACGGCGTACATCGGTACCAACGCCGGCTTCAAACAGCACGTTGTCCGGCAACACCACCGCAGCGCGGCCGCCAGGTTTCAGGCCACGGTAAATGTGCTGAAGAAAGGCCAGTTGTTTGTTGCCGGTTTTGTAGGTCAGGTCATCGCGGGTCGGACCACCGCCGCCCTTGGCGGTGCCGAAAGGCGGGTTAGACAGAATCACGTCGACCTTCGGTAAGTTTGCTCCGGTCTGGCCGAGGCTGTTGCCGAGATGAACGACTCCTTCGTCGTCACCTTCCATACCGTGCAACAGGGTGTTCATCAGCGCCAGACGGCGGGTACCAGGAACCAGTTCAACCCCCACGAACGCACGGTTGCGCTGAAAGGCTTTGGCCTTGGCGTCGAGGTCGTAGTAGTCGTCGGTATTGCCCTTGATATAGGCATCGGCGGCAATCAGGAAGCCGGCAGTACCCGCAGCCGGGTCTTGAATAGTTTCGCCCGGTTGGGGCTTAAGGCAGCGGATGATGCTGTCGATCAATGGCCGCGGAGTGAAGTACTGGCCAGCACCGGACTTGGTTTCGTTGGCGTTTTTTTCCAGCAAGCCTTCGTAGAGATCACCCAAACCATCATGACGCGCGCTGAACCAGTCGATGCCGTCCAGGCTTCTGATCAGCTGTTCGAGATGTCGCGGCTCTTTAAGGCGCGTCTGCGCGTCTGCATAGATGGCCGCAATGAGCGGGTCGGTGTTCTTGCCCAAATCCAGCAACAATTGCCGATAGTAATTGAGCAGGTTCAGACCACCCTTGTCCGCTAGGTCCGGCCAGCGCGCACCTACCGGCAGCTTGTGGCTAAAATCGTCATTGTTCTGGACTTGTTCGAATTCCATTTTGATGAACAGCAGCAGTACGAGCTCGGTGACGTATTCGCTGTAGTTGATGCCATCGTCACGCAAGACGTCGCAAAGGCCCCAGAGTTTCTGGACGATGTCGCTATTGGTCATGGGTTTCACTCAAAAAAGAAAATGTGAGCCGAATAAGGTCAGCTATTCAGCTCGAGAAAAAGGGGGTGTTCTACCGGTCTGCAGTCGAGAGGGGCTGCCTAGCAGCCCTCTCGGGTTCATAATTCGTTGTCGGGTAGCTTACCGTAGTGAAGGCGAATTACTTAACTGGCTACCGACCACAAGTGATCATTCAAGGTTTCGAGCACTTGATTCAGATTGCCCCCGAGGTGCTGGTCGAGGTCTCTGATCCCACCATCGTCCCTGAATGCCTCATTCACCAGCTTGGTGTCGATCACCACTTCATGCACCAACTGCTTGGCCAAACGGTCAAGCCATCTGCGTTGCACGGTCGTCCAACGCTGCAAGCTGTAGATTCTCTGCATGGCGTTGGCTACGCGTTGCTCGAACGATAACAGCGCCTCACCAATCGCCGCCTGACGAATGAATCCAATAATACTTGCAGCAATTTCCTGGTTGGTCTGATCGCGCCAAGCTGCTTTCAGAGTGGCTTCACTGAAACCATTCTTGTCCAGCAACACACGAACCTCACGCAAGTTTTCACGCGTCAGATCCTTTGGCCGAGTCACCACCACGCTCAGCGCAGCCGATTGGTTGAGCTGGTTGTGGATGAAGTCCTGGAAGCTTTCCAGATAGTCCTGCGGCTTGTCATGCTCGCCGTAGCTTTGCTCGCGCAATTTGAGTTCATCCGGATGATCGGAGATCACCGGGTAGTTGGTCGAGCCGATCATGGTGTTGAGTGTTTGTAACTGATCGAGCAACTGGCTGTGTTTGCGAATGAAGTCCGCGGCTTGCTGTGGACCTATCTCATGCAAGTGTTTGTGCAGATTGTCTGGCTCGATGCCCCAAATTTCCTGCAACTCATCTAGCTTGTCTTGGATAGGCTGCTTGGTCTTGGCCTTATGGGCGGCTTTGCGCACGATGCGCATAATCCTCTGGCTGAGCACATCCAGTACGTCGTGAGCGTGACTGCCCCCTTCCTGATTGCCCGGTGCCTGATGGCTGACGTCGCCGATCAGCTCGCCGACCAGTTGTTCAAGCGACACGTTAGGGTCTTTGACCAGCGGCTTCATGGTGTCGACAGCTTCGAGGCTCGCATAAAGGTCAACCGGATCGTAGATACGAAACACCGTTTTGCCGATATCGTCGCAGCGACGTGTCGCACGGCCTTTCATCTGTTCATAAAGAATGCGCGAACGCACACGACGCATGAACACCAGGTTGCAAATGCTTGGCACATCAATCCCGGTTGTCAGCAAGTCGACAGTGATCGCGATGCTCGGATACACCTCGTTTTTGTATTGACGGATCAATTGAGCGACTTTGTCGCTCTGCCCCGTAATGATCTGAACCGCCGCTTCTTTATAGTGCTTGCCGCAGGTTGCCTTGAACGCCTCATCCAACAGAGTCTTGACCCGTTCGGCATGCGCCTGATTGACGCAAAAGATCATGGTCTTCTCGAGTCCATCAGGGTCCAGCTCTTTGACCAACTCGTTGCAGATCACCCTATCGAAGCCCGGCGTAATGACCCGGCGATTGAACGATTCAATGTTGAAGTTCAGCTCGTCATCCAGTACCGCCGAATCCACTTCACCGTTTTGGGTATTGACCACACTGACCGTCTCACCTTCATCGAAGTGAATTCCACTTTCGCTCAACTTGGTGATGTATCGAATCGGGGGTTCATGGTCGATCAACCAGTCATCCGCCACAGCTTCACGATAGCTGTAGGTGAATACCGGTTTGCCGAAAATATCGCTGGTGTGTTTGGCAGGCGTGGCTGTAAGACCAATACGGCAGGCGTCGAAATAGTCGAGTACCCGTCGGTATTGCGAAAGGTATTGGCTATGCTCACGCACCACCAGCTCACCTTCCGTCATCTCTTGGTCGAGGGTGTAACCGCGGTGCGCTTCGTCGACGATGATGCAGTCGTACTCATCAATGGCTGGTGGCGTATCGGACTGGAAAATACGTTGCACCATGGCTTGAACCGTTGCGACTTGAATTCGGGTTTCTGCAGCGGCGGCCATGTCGCGCATCACTGCGACGTTATAGATCTGCGCCAGCGAATGGTTCTGTTCGAGAGGCGCATCGTTAAAGGCATCAATGGCTTGTTGACCCAGCGCACTGCGGTCAACCAGAAATAGAATTCGCTTGAATCGCTCCGTCTTCAGGAAGCGGTACATCAGCCCGATAATCGTGCGTGTTTTACCGGTGCCGGTGGCCATGGCCAACAAGCAATCACGCTGGTTGTCGGCCAAAGCCTGCTCCACCGCTTTGATGGCGTTTTCCTGATAGTCGCGCAGTTTAAGATAGGTGAAGCCTTCTTCCTTTAGCTTGGCTTCAGCCTCTTCACGGCTGCGTTTAAGCAGATCGAGCAGACCGCTTGGCGTATGGAAGTCCTGCAATGGTCGGCGAAGATTGTCGGGGCTGCGCAAGTCGCGGAACCAGGTACCGGACTTTTCGGCCAACTGTTTGATGTAGGGACGGCCATTGCAAGCGAAGGCGAACGGCACATGGAAACTTGCTCCATTACCGTCATCCCACGGCATGTTCTGTCCACTCAGCAGCCAAGGATGCTGATGATCTGGCGTAAAAACAAAATCGCGGGAATAACGTTCTGCCTGGGGAATTCGATTCGCGATGTCGATACGTTTGCGCTTTGCCTCGACAATCGCCACCGGCGTCAGCCCCGCAAACAATACATAGTCAGCACAGGCTTTGGGGCTGCGGCCCGGCCATTCGGCAATTGCCTTGTTTTTACCTTTTTCCGGACGCGAGCCTTTGCTGTAAGTGAGATCCAGCGAATCGGCTTCCCAACCGGCATTCACCAATTGTTGATCGATAAGAATTCGAGTGAGGTCCTCGTTGAGGTCGAAACGCCGGCTGGCCTGCTGAGTCTTGCGCAACACCTGCTGAGTCTCTTTGGGTTTCGCCTCAAGCTCTTGCTGCAACGCTTTTAAACGCAGATCAAACTCAGCGCGCAACTTGTTCAGCTCGGCTTCGTGTTTCTGAGCCTGTTTTTTGTAATTGCGCGATTCAACGTCCATCTGAGAAGCCAGTACTGCATATTCTTCGGCTTCACGATTTTTAAGCTCGGCCAGTTGAAGATTGGTCTCCACCTGCTGGTTTGACGCGCGCAGCTGCGCATTTAGTTGATCAATCTGGTTTTGCAGATCGCGTAGCGGTGCACTGGGGTCGGTTGGCGTAACGAAGGGACCGGGCTTGAATGCACTGCCGCTTTTACCGAAAGACTGGTGATACCAGATGGCGAGCCCGCGAGCGACTTTGAGCCCATCCATGGCTTCGCGGTGCCGGGTCCGAAACTCGTGAGTGGCCTTGTTACCCTCAACACGCAAGGTGTGGAACAGGCTGACGATATTGCGATCCAGCTGAATTTCACGGCTCAGCCGGTAAATCAGATCGGCCTGCGAAAGGTTGCCTTCGATCTCGACACCCGCACGGCTGGCTACATCCTGGGCCAGGGCTTCACCCAACTGCCGCAGCTTGATTAGCGTGGTGTTGGGGTCACTGGCGAATACTTGTTCGGCCGTACCTGCGAGTTGCAGGAATACCGGGTCGTGTTCTTCCAGGAAGGCAAAGTTACTGCAAAGAGCCATGATCGATCCTTCGAGTGCAAACCAGTGAGTCGGCGATATTGAATCCAATAACGCATAGTGGATGGAGTTTAACCAACAAGAGCCACACGAGCCATGGCACTGGGCCACCCCTTGCGTGGTGGCCTTTTCAACGCCTGAGAGATCGTTACATGTCGTCGGTGCAAAAACCGATAGCGAGCGACGCTCTAAATTCTTACACCTTTGCCAAATCCAACTCCCCAATCACACTGCAATCCCCTGCTTCCAACGCTTCCAGCGAACTCGCGGTACACAGCTGTATCCCATGAGGGCCGGTCGCTTGGGCAAATACCCGATGCCCCTGGTGATCGCCGACAATATTCAATCGGTATTTGTAGAGGCCGGTTTCGCCTTCGAGCATTTCACCCGTGTGGGCTCTTGGTGATTGGGAGTGGAACAAATTGAAGACCCGGTCGCGGGGGACGCCAAGCTCTTTCCAGGTGTTGTAAGACTCGCCTTGCTGCAGCCCGGGGCTGAACTTGCCTCGTTGAACGCGACCGACGTAGTGGGCAAACGGCGCTTCCTCCGTGTCGCGAGTGATATTGGAGATCACTTTGACCGGGCTGCCGGGGGCTAGACGCAGCAGGCCGATTGCAACACCCGTTTTGCCGTTGGGGCTGAAGGGTTGGTCGGGATTAGCGGTCAGCGGTTGATGGACGATGATCGTCGGGACGGATTCGCCTATCGGATAGATTTTGACTGTAAAGGTCTGCTCTGGCGGCGGACTTGAGGCTTTGGTGCTCGTTTCCGGCTGCATTTTCCTGACTAAGCCCTCCAACGTGGAGGCCAGGTTGCCGAAGATTTCAGCCGCTTCCTCACCAGTACCCTGAGACACTGATTCAAACAACTTACGCACAATCGCCGAACGGCTGCTGTTACCGGCCAGCAATACGTGCACGCTTTCCACCGGGTGCCCGGTGAAGGCTTTACTCATAGCGCTGAAAAAGTTCTGAATGCCCAAGCCGATACGAACGGTCAGATAGCTCAAGAGCTTGTCCAAAGGGACGGCCAGTTCACTGTCGATTTTTTCACCGTCGCGATTAAGCAATGGCAGTTTCAGTACGCCGTTCTTCTCCTGCAAGGCACCTTGTTCCCACAGAGGACGTAAACGCGATACCAACATCACGCTGTTGGTGGAAGCGCTTTGGCTATCGAGCAGAAACATCTCTGAGCCAGGGAAATCTTCTGCGTCCAACGGTCGAACGAAACCAATTCGCTTGGTTCGGCAGACCTCGATGTTGTGACGAAACACCAGATAGGCCATGTTCTCAAGCAGGTTTTCACCGCCAAGATAAGCGTCCCCGGCGTTGCCGTAATGTTCGAACACCTCCTCCCAACCTTCATCCTCTTCGGCTTCGGTGGGCAAACGGTAACGACCGAAGTCGAAGTCGGTGGTGCCACCGCCGAAATCGAAAACGCCGTACGAAACACCACTCTCAGTCGGCTCAATGCCCAGTTTCGGCAGCGCGGCAGCAGCGTAGGCGGCAGGTTCGTTGGCCAGTTCTTCGACGCAGAACTCTTTGAAGACCTCATTTTCAAGCAGTTGAGGCGGCAGGCTGCGCTGCAAACCTCTGCGAAATGACATCAGGATAGTTTCTTTGAGGTCACGGGTGTAGGCGACCGGGAACGTCATGTAGTAACGCAAAAAGAGACCACGGCTGCGCCAGTTGATCGCCATGCCCAAATACCAGGCATACAACTCGATCGGGTCGAGCGGGTCATCCTGGCTGACGGTCAACGCCTTGCCTTTGACCACGTCACGTTTGGTCAGGGCTGGAAGCGCGTATTCATAACCGTTTGCGCGATCGGCAATACGAGTGAGGTTGTCCGAACCATGGCGTAAAGCCCAGTGTTTGATTTTGGACAAGATGCTGGCGACCACTTTGGGGTCGCTGCCGTTATTGCGCAGGCTGTGCAAAGCCTCGTGAGAACAACGCACGTTGTCCCAATCCAAATTGGGGCGGTAGGCCTCCGAATTCCAGGTTTCCAGGCTGCGTTGCAAATCGATGAACTCAAGCACCGTCGGGTTTTCGTAATGCTCGGGTCTTTCTTTTTCCCACTGGTCCTTGGCGCCGATACGCAGCAGTTTGTATCGACCGTTATCGTCGTAGGCCACTACGCTGCTGCTCGTGCCGAAATCGATGGCAATGTTCCAATCCTTGACGTCCGTCACCGGGTCGCGAGCGCGCAGCTTGGCTTCGGTCAGCCAAGCCTGATCTTCGCCACAGAACTCCCACATACCCAGGTTCGGGTCGGTGAACTGGGCATCACTAAGTTTGGGCAAACGGCAGATACGGTAGTCGACGTCACGGTACAGAGTGGCCAAGTCAGGTGCTGGAGTGTTCATGATTGCTAGTGGATCCTTGTCGTAGTCCGCATCAAGAGAAGTCAGGCGCCAGCCGCGCTGGATGGCATGGGTTACAAACGCCTGAGCGTCGAAGCGCCTCACCTGATCGCTGCATGCAATCAGGTAACCGATCCCGTCGGCTTCAAACCAATCGCCAACAACATCGACCGTTCCCTCTTGCGATAACCAATACTCTTCCCCTCTTATCGCTTTGGAGTAGTCATCGTGCAGAGGATTGTCCTCGGTGGTAGCAAACGCTACCAGCTCGACCTTGGTGGGAACACGCCACGGGCCAGTGCCCATGATCAGTTTTTCATCAAGGATTTCCTTTGCGTCGCACAGACTGTAGGTAGAGTGGGCATCGCAGTCGTACTCCCACATCAACCGAGTTTGAGTGTCGTACAGAATCAACGCGGACTCTTCGGGATACCCCACCAGCCAAAACCGCGAGGCGGCAATTTCAGATGCGCACTTGACGCGCAGGTTTGCCACAAACGCATTGCGGATACGGGGTGGAGTACTCCCTGACATACGGCGTTCCTTTAATGTTTTGACTTGTTTTAGCAGCCCGATCAACTGACCGAGCAAGGCGGGCGACGACGAAGCCTGGTACATGGTCATTGGTCTGGTACGACTCTGTTTTTAAACGGCAATCCATCGGCGGGCGTGGGCACCTATTCCGTCGCAGCCAAGGGAAGACGCTGGCGCTCACCTCCCGCATTGGCCAGACCAGGCAGCCACTGCGCCGCGATTACATCCCCTCTCAATGTGGCACGCTGATGCAGGCGATAGTCGTATTCAACGCCCGCGGCCACCTGGCACAGCTCTGCCTGGCGATCGCGCCAGATCAGGTTATGGATACCCAGGCATCCTTCAAGGATGTGCAGTTCAGAGACATGTGCCGGGCGCGCCTGGGATTTGCAGCGTTCGGCCAGCAAGTCCCACAGCTCAAGCAGGCGTTCCCATTGGGCGGCGCTGGCTAACAAACGCGCCAGCTGCCTTCCCTGGCCTTCGCCTTGAACGAGCCACGTGCTATTGAGTTCCTGATCGCTCGAGATGGCGTCGAGCAAGGTCAATTGAGTGGACAACTGCGCGCGCAATGGGTCGTCAGGGCATTCGTGCGCGACTACCGGAAACGCAACGATGGACACCGGTTCCTGCTTGGGCTCTGATACCGGCTCAGGGAGTGGTTCGAGCGAAACTTCCCGTGAGGCGACGATATCAAGTACCAGTCGCTGAATCTCACAGTCGGTACCCAGCAGTTTGATCAGCTCTTCTCGAAGCCATTCCACTTTAGGAATCTGTGAGGAGAGCTCGTCCATCAAACCACCTCCAGCAGGTCGCGTAACTGTGCTCGCACCTTGAGTTTGTAAGTCAGCTCTTGCGCAAATCCGAGTACCGCGTTGCGTTGCGCGACCGATAGCTTCAGGAAGCGTCGACGCAGCACGGCGATGGCCTCCAGAGACGGCTCGGGGAAAGGTGACTCGACGTCAGGAATCTGCAGTGAACCCGACATGAACGCCAGATCCTGCGGACCGACGCTGGACCAGAAATTCTGAAACAACAACGGCAAATAGAGCTGCAACAACTCGACGTCCTGCAACTCGCCCAAGCCGGACACGGCAGCTGAAGCAACGGTTGCGGACGCTTGCGCCAGTTGAGCCGGGCTTTGTTGTGTCAACACGTACTGTGCAAGCCAGGCAGCATCGTAGGGCCTAAGCTGTTCACCCTCCGGCAACGTAATACGCTCTGCTATCGGCTCATAACGAAGTACTTCCCAGCTAGTGCATTGCAACTCGGTGAGTGTTCTGGAAACGTCAAACAGGTGATGAGCCGCAGCCTGCTCATAGATCAGCGTGATGTGCACCTGCGCCATCTGCTTGCTTGAATTGCGGCGCTCGCTCAATTGCTTGAGCACCGAGCCTGCGGTATGCGCCGAATGGCTGTTTAGGAACACCCACGGTTCACCATTGACCAAGGTAATTTTCCACAAATCGTCGGGCGCGACCGTTGACTCAAAACAGGCGATTCGATCGCCGATCAGGACTAAAGCATATTTTTCGGTAGACACGGGACGGTCCCAATTAATGGCCTCAACACGCCGAAACCGACGTGCGAGGCATGGCTGTCAGATTGCCTCAGGCTTCTTGAATTGCTCAACCGCCGCATCCAGTTGCGCGAAAATGGCTTCTTCAGTTTTCTCAGGTGTCATGGCTTTTTCGGCGGCGACAATTTTACCTTCGGTCTCTGCTGCTGCGGCCGGAGCAAGACGGCCCTCAAAGTATTTGAGCAGGCTGATGACGTCAGTTGTGGAGTTCAGCAATGTAGTCAAACGAGTGCTGGTGAAGTACTCCGGATTGTTCGCCACCAGCGGCCAAAGATTGGCCATGGTGCCTTCACGGACATTGAATTTTTCATCCATACCTTGGGCTCCGACTGCCAGACCGGCCGCATATTTATCGGCGTCGGTGATTTTGTCCGTCTGGGCAGGGTCGAGTTCAAAGGCACGAATTTCTTTCATGTACGCATCAAAACTGTCGAAGTTTTCGGGTTTGATATCTTGACGGGACGCCTGAATGGCTCGGTCACCGATGTCTTTGAGTTGCTCGCCAGGTCGGAAAATCTCCATGATCTGTAGCACGGCCTGGACCACGTTGACGAAAGTGTTGAGTTTTTCCAGGCTACCGATCAGCACCGGCACGATCTTGGGCAGTACGGTAGTGCAGAACGTAGCAACAGCCGGACCAATGGACGCGATAACCGGTGTAATGGCGGCCACAACGCTCGCTACTGTGCTGAATACTGCTGCAATGAGTGGAAATACCATGATTCAGATTCCTAGATTGAGTCGAAAGATTTAAGGAGTTCCAGCCGCTTCATCGGCCGTTGCGCACAGGTCGCGTCGAAGGCTTCCAGCGAGTCACCCAACGCGTCAAAAGCTTGATCGAGCAGCGGACGAATAATGATCCAGTCCTCTTCGTACCAATCGGGAATGCTGGCACAATCCTCGAAGACCTTGGCTAACAACCCGAACACCTGCGCAGGTGTCAGGGTGAGCGAATCACTTAACGTTCGAGCCTCAATACCAAAGCGTTGTGCGATGCGCATCTGCAATGGTTTCGAGCTGTCCGCCTGCAAACGCAGGTGGTTGAGTGTGAGGAACATGTTGATCAGCAAGCAGCCTTTTTCCAGCATCTGCGCCAGCTGCTCTGGTTGACTCATCAATGGATCTGCAGCCAGTCGCGGCAGCAATTTATCTCGTTGCTCCCAGAGCTGGAGACGACCGCGTTGCTTGATCGCTGACTCCGGAATTTCTGCCGCGTCGGTTTGCGCGATCTGCTCGATCTGGACGCGCACAGCACCGTGCCAACCACCGCAGTAGACGATGGTTTCACCCGGTTTGAGCAGCGGTAGAAAGGCCTGCTGCTCTTCGCTCAAGCCAATGGCATCACCGATGACTTTTCGGTCATCGGCAGCGAATAGTCGGTGGACGATTTTGGTATTGGTGTTCTTGATCACGTCAGCAATCAGCTTGTTCGGAATTTGATCGGCAATGATCAATCCCTCTCCATACTTGCGCACCTCCGCGAGCAAGTTAGCGAACATTTCGACGCCCATTTTTTTTGATTCTGCATCGCCAGGCTCCGGCCGCGACAACAGACGATGAGCTTCTTCGATAAGCGTCAAATGCTGGAATGTCGGTTGGACTCTATGCCGCTGTTTCATGCACTCAGCCAAGCGGTTGATGATCAATCCCATCAACAGGGCCTTATCCTTCTCGTCTTTAATTTCTTCCATTTCGATCACTACGTGGCGATCAAGTAACTGGTCGAAATTCATCGAGTAGCGAGAGTTGAGCATCCGCCCTTTGACGCCGAGAGTCAGGCTGGTCAAACGCGCGACCAATGAGCCACGGTACTTCTCTTCGAACTCGCGCCCCATTTGCTTGGACATGATGACTTTGTCCAGTTTGGCAATCATGTCGGAGAAGGTGGGCCAGGCATCGCTGCCGTTCTTCCACGGATCGTCGAGCAAGAAGTTCTGTGTACTGTGAATATCCCAACCCTTGGCCTTGTAGGCTTCGATGATCGCCTCTTCGACAATCGATGGCATCGCCGCTTCCATCGGAAAAACGGCGGCCAGCGTGGCATTCAACACCGAGATATGGCTGGCCAGATTCTGCCGGCTGGAGACCAGCTCAAAAGGGTTCAGGCGAAACGGCGTGAGGTCTTCACGGCCAAGGGTGTAGTAATCGACTTCAACCCCGCGACCGTGCAGGGCGCGGTATTCGGTCTTGGCCGGTTCGATCACCATGAATGGCAGCCTGGACTCCAGCAGCAGGTTCATGCAGGTGGTGGTTTTCCCTGCGCCCGTTACACCGGTCACAAAAACGTGCTTGGACAGTTCTTTCAGCGGCAGACTGACCGGTTTGAACTCCAGCAGACGGCCATGCTGGATAATCTTGCCGATCTTCAACGTTTTATCGGCGCATGTAGCATCCGTGCCGGTGTTAAGAGCAAAGTCGACATTCTTGCGAATCTTCAATCCGGGCAACTCGAGGCTCGGCAAACCGGCGACCAACGCCAGCTCTTCAATGTTCAGCCACGTCGCACCCAGCAATTCGCCTGCAGGAAGCAGCGGCGTGCTGTGGGCAACGCAGTTGTCAGCGGAAATACCTTTGCTTTTCAGGCGCCGTAACTGCAACAACTCCGGCAGGTTGAAAGTAGTGCCGGACTGCAACTTATGAACCCGTAGCGGTGTGACACTTGAGTTATTACCCTGGAAAGTCGAAATCAAACCGCGGGATAGCCGCTCAAAGGTACTGCGAGTCTCGGCGCTGACATAAATGGCTGTGCGATACATGCCTTTACTGCGCCCCTGAAGGAAACGTTCGATCAACGTTTCGCTCAGGTGTTTTTGCAGCTCTTCGGCACGTTTATCAGTGCGCTCACGGGTCATGGCCAGACTTTGACCACCACTCACCCCATTGGCCTGGGAGTCACTGCTACCTTCGGCCCTTGAATCACTGGTGCCAGTGCCCGAGTCTCTACTCGTACCGTTTTGAGTTGATTTGCTGGCGGAGTTGCTAGAGGCTCCCATGCTGGAACCCCGATTGGAGGACGTCGACGTGCCTTTAGTGTCGGTGGTCGAGGTTCCCACGGTCTGGGTGCTTTGCCATCCGCTGTTCTCGGACTGCTGCACGGACTGCTTGATATGCGCCGACAGCAGCGTCGAAAGGTTGTAGACGCTGTCCAGGGTGGCGCGGACTTCATCGTCCTTGCCAGGCTCTGCATAGATAGTCAGTTGCCAGGTTTCTCCGACCAGGCTGTTGGCCAGTCTCTCGACGCCCTGGAAGTCCTCTTCTGCCGCACGGTCGTTATCATTGAACGAAGGCACACCAGTGATCATGCCCAAGTGGCGGCTATCGTGATAAAGATGATTGAACTTGTCGTCATCAGACCGGACGTCTTCGAGTCGAGCCCCGAGAAAGTTACCTTCGAAGGTAGCCCGCAGCATTTTTGAAGCATCCGGAATATCGATGTCCTGCAAAGATGTCGCGACACCAAGGTACAGATCGATGCCTTCGGGTCGGCCAGACAGGATGTACACGCTGGCGCAGGAAGTACTGTTCAGGCAGGAAATGACATTGGTCATTGCCTGACGATAGGCCTCGGGCTTTCCTTCACCGATTTCGCTGATGTGCAGCATCCGATAACGGATCTGGCTATCAGGCAGTTTGGGTAAACGGACCAGCTCGGCAAAATTTGGAGCGTCCCAGTCAATACGCGGCAAGTCATTGGCCATTGGCACAAGGCTTTTCAATGCCGGCGAAGTTGGATCGTGTTTAGCGTTCATTCAATAATCCCAATCCATGAGGAGGTCCCAGGCACTCAGCGCTTACGAATGTTGAGCAAACCTTTTTCATCGAAATGATGGTCGTAGTGCGTGCGGAAATAGCGGTCCACTGACTGCTCGTAAGTCTTTTTCTTGAGCCATTCGATGACCTCGATATTGGCATCCGGCTTACTCCGCAGATGTCGTGCAAGCGCCAGCCCCAGTGCGGTTCTGCCCTTGGCGTCGAGCATTTCCAGGTCGGAACCCTGATCGACCAACAGCTTGACCAACCGTAGGTTGCCCATTCGGGTTGTGATCATTTGCCCGTCTGCCGCGTGCATCAGTGCCGACCTCGAATACTGGTCGGTTTCATTTATGGTCGAGGCAAACAACTCGACGACACCTGCGTGAGGTTTGAATCGCCGGGACATGGAGAGCTGGATCAACGGAGTTTGCCCGCTGTGATTTCTGATGTCTGGCTGGACGTAGCGGAACAACACGCGGCACGCTTCCACGTCACCCGCCTCGGCGGCCAGATGCAGTGGCGTGTTGCCTTTCTCGAAGGCATCAGCACAGTCAATGATTGATGAGTGAGCGCGAATGTAGAGTTCAAAGTCGCCTACATCCCCAGAGTTCAGCGCCTCATTGAACTCACGGGTATTGAGCTGTTGCTCGGTCAGAACAGTGGGTTCGATCCGGAAAGAGAAAGCGCGCCGGTTGTCGTCCTCAGACGGCGGACGCTCAACCGGGCTCAGGTCGCGCACGGTCCAGTTTTCCAGGTCTTGTGGGGTCCAGACCTTATCGTCCTGGAAGTGGAACAGAGGTTGCCAGTCTTCTTCGTCGCCAATGGTCGCGCCCTTGGCACTTCTCAGGGTTGAGCCAAGCTCTTCCCCCATAAATCTCCCGAGCAGAACCACAAAGTTCTTGGGTAGTTTCGTACTGGCAGCCAGATGAACACCGTATCGCCCGTCAAATAATGTGCTTGAGGTGTTCAACATCCACAGGGTTGCCGGTTTCTGGTCAGGATGATCGAGCGCCCATTGACGGGTGAACCGCGCGACTGACTCATACCAGGCGAGATCTTGATTGGAGGCTTCGATGCGGCACACATCGATGGCGAGAAACGGCACCGGCTCTTTCGGAACTTTGACGACAGACGAATAGTGAGTGTTCATGGCGCAGGGCTTCCATTTCCGGTGGGCATGAGTCAACAAAGAGCAACTGATGAGTGCGATGAGTCAGGCACAATCGTCAAACCGAATTTGCGCCAGCATTGATTTGGAGCGGGATGTAAGACACGGCAAGATTTACATCCTTGTACTTTGCACCAAAGGCCGAGCACGTAGACGAACCCGCAACAAGATCGCTATCGGCCGCAGCCCCGACTTCTTGAATACGGCAAGCATCGGGAAGGTGAGTTCTCTCATGCCTTCACCCAAGAGCGTTTTACAATAGCGTTCTTCACCCAATAAAACACCGCGATCAACAGCACGAAAGCCACCCATTTATAGGGCATAACTTTCACCAAAAAACTCGCTGCGATCCAGTCCTCCCAAGACCGTCCACTGCTGGCCAGGAACAAGCCAACTGTAGCCAGTTGGGTCATCAGGACATAGGCTCCCCCAAACTTGAGCAAGAACAGCAGGACTTTTTTTCGTTGGTGTCCATACTGCTGCTCACTGTCCGCCGCCGAGCGCATCGCGCCCAGAACACCACCCAGTACCAATAGGCCAATGCCTCCTGAAATCAGCGTCAAAAAGGTGGATGCCTGCTCAAGATCAGCCTTGCCGCCATACAAATAGATGTAATAGACGAAGTACCCTACGTACAACGCAAAAACGATTTTGAACGGTCGCGACATGGCAACAAAGCCGATCAGCGCGACGACAACTGCGATAAATACCAACATCCCTTTCCCCTGCTACAACACTTACTCCGTGGCGCCCCAATCTGGTCGGCACCGCATCGGTGCCAAACGATATCATCATGATATTATTTTGTGCGTCTGCGAGGACTCAAAAACCCCGCAATCGCGCAAACCATTCGGCTAGAGTGCGGTCGATAACGCCTGCGCTGTGACGACTCAACGACTCGCTCCCACACTTCGGGCAGCGAGCGAACCAGTCGCCTGGTCCAAGTGCATCGCTTCGCGGCGCTACGGTTTTTTTCCATCCACATTCATCACAAACAAAAGTGAAAGGCTTGGGTTTGATTGGCATAACGATTCTCCAAAAGACATATCCGCCCGATCAACGCATTCAGCTCCAACTGAGTCCTGTCCCGTCACGCTGACGGAATCAAAGACTGCAATATCTTCACCTTTCCTTGTAGCTGTTCCACATGCGCTTTCTCCGCTCTCAATGCCGAGCGCAATTCTCGATTTTCCATCTCCCAGATACGTGCCCAGCGAGTTGCAGTCCGACAGACCAGCATCATCTTCCAGATGCCGCGCAGCCGCAGATACTGAAACAACAAGATCAACAGGATCAGCCCAAGCAACACCAGCGCACCTGCAGAAACCACGTCCAACGCGTTCATATCCACTTCCTTAGTGAGTTCGAGTTCTCTCGAAGACATTCACACGATATGTAGTGTTTAACGACAGGTCTAGAATGTAGACTTATACAGGTAAACAAAACGAACACATGGAGAGGACATGAAACGCAAGCAATCCATCGAGCAGGTTCGCTGGGATCTGGCACTTCGCTATCGTTTGATCGAGACCGTTGCCTGGTGGGAAGGCCGGCTGACCACGGGACACCTGATCCAGAGCTTCGGCATCAGCCGGCAACAGGCGTCCAAGGACATCAATACCTACATCAATGAACATGCGCCTAAAAACCTTACATATGACAAACAGATAAAGGGCTATGTGCCGAGCAAGGTATTCAAACCTCTGTTCATTGATGACAGTGCGAGCGCCTATCTGCACCTGCTTTATCAAAACAACGCACGCGCGCCGCACATCGAAGGCCTCGCCCTGGCCTATGCCCACACCAAAGTGCTCGAAGTACCGGATCGTTCGATCAAAGCGGAGATCCTTCGCCCGCTGCTCAAGGCCTGCCGTGAGCATCTGCGCCTGGACATCGACTACGTCTCGCTAAATAGCCCGGAGCCAGAAGGCCGCACGATCGCGCCACACACTTTGGTGTACACCGGCATGCGCTGGCATGTGCGCGCCTACTGCGAAAAAAACCGTGAGTACCGCGACTTCGTGCTGAGCAGGCTAAGAGGCGTGCCTGATATGCGGGAGGATGAAACTGAAAACGGTATTGATGGAGATGAAGTGTGGAACACCGAAGTGGCGGTAATCATCAAGCCCGACGGGCGCCTGAATAAAGCGCAGCAGGCGATCATTGAAGTCGACTTCGGGATGACTGACGGGCAGTTGGTAGTTCCCAGCCGCAGGGCACTGGTGATGTATGTGCTACAGCGCTATCAGATTGATCCAAAAAACCTGAACCCTAATCCTGAGGCGCAGCAGATTGTTGTCGCCAACCTGAAGGAACTGAAACCTTGGCTTTACGATTGAGTCAGGGCTTTGCCTTTAGTTGAAGAAGCACTGCGCAAGTCCGGTCTCCGCTCAAGGGAATCGGACGCATGCATCGGCTTTCAAAGTATCCAGGTTCTCGCAGAGGATTTTGGCTCAATCTCGACTAATCCCAGCGCCCGCAGAATCCGTATCTCCCCCTCACGGATAACTAAACCCCTTAACCAACGTCAACTCCCCCACCGCCCGCATCGGCACCAGGAACGTCTCCATCTTCTCGTTCGGCGTCCCCTCCTCCGTAATCACCGTCACCTGCGCCGTCGTCAGCGGCTGAACCGCCTCCTCCTGCCCTTCCTCATCACTCCGATACCCACCCCCGAAGTAATTCACATACACCAAATACTGCCCTTTGATCGGCGCCGGCATGGCGAAGATTTCCGGGCCGTAGCCCGTCGTCACGTC
>Ga0182005_1000509_pt1 | contig 19915 bp, 15 predicted proteins | sample Sormic07211103_1_FD_123021 | JGI IMG/M metagenome (GOLD analysis project Ga0182005, IMG submission 123021) | Rhizosphere microbial communities from Sorghum bicolor, Mead, Nebraska, USA - 072115-103_1 MetaG | ecosystem: Host-associated > Plants > Roots > Rhizosphere | place: USA: Nebraska...
CATCGCCGGGCTGGTCGCGACCGGCCATCATCCTAGCCCGGTGCCGCATGCGCATGTGGTTACCTCGACCACCCACAAGACGTTGCGCGGTCCGCGCGGCGGCTTCGTGCTGACCAATGACGAGGATATCGCCAAGAAAATCAATTCCGCGGTGTTCCCCGGCTTGCAGGGCGGCCCCCTGATGCATGTCATCGCCGGCAAGGCAGTCGCCTTCGGCGAAGCGCTGGAGCCGGAATTCAAGCAATACATCGCCAGCGTGGTGGCCAACGCCAAAGCCTTGGGCGAGGTGCTGCTGGCCGGCGGCGTCGACCTGGTGACCGGCGGCACCGAAAACCACCTGCTGCTGGTCGACCTGCGGCCGAAGGGTTTGAAGGGCACGCAGGTGGAGCATGCGCTGGAACGCGCCGGCATTACCTGCAACAAGAACGGCATCCCGTTCGATACCGAAAAGCCGACAGTCACCTCCGGCATCCGGCTCGGCACGCCGGCCGGCACCGCGCGCGGTTTCGGCGTCGACGAATTCCGCACCATCGGCCGCCTGACCGTCGAAATATTCGATGCCCTGGCGCGCAAGCCGGAGGGCGATGCCGCAGTCGAGCAGCGCGTGCTGGCTGAAGTGCGCGCGCTGTGCAAGCGTTTCCCAATCTATTGAGGAGTCCGGCATGAGCAACCTGCACCAGCAAAGCCTGGTCATCGACGGCCTGAACATTTCCAAATGGGAGCGGCCGGTATTCGAAGACATGAAGAAGGGCGGCCTGAGCGCCGTCAACTGCACCATCTCGGTCTGGGAAAGTTTCCAGGGCACGGTCGGCAACGTGGTCGACATGAAGAACCTGATCCGCGACAACGCCGACCTGCTGACCCTGGTGCGCGGCGTCGACGATATCAGGCGCGCAAAAAAGGAAGGGCGCACCGGGGTCATCCTGGGTTTCCAGAACGCCCACGCGTTTGAAGACAATCTTGGCTATATCGAAGTGTTCGCCGAGCTGGGCGTGCGGGTGGTGCAGCTTTGCTACAACACCCAGAACCTGATCGGCACCGGCTGCTACGAACGCGACGGCGGCTTGTCCGGTTTTGGCCGCGAGGTGATCGAAGAGATGAACCGGGTCGGCATCATGGTCGACCTGTCGCACGTCGGCGGCAACACCTCGACCGAGGCGATCCTGGCCTCGAAGAAGCCGGTCTGTTATTCGCACTGCCTGCCGTCCGGCCTGAAACAGCATCCGCGCAACAAGAGCGACGAGCAGCTGAAATTCATCGCCGACCACGGCGGCTTCATCGGCGTCACCATGTTCCCGCCGTTCCTCAAGCGCGGCAGCAGCGCCAATGTCGACGATTACGTGGAAGCCTTCGATTACATCATCAACCTGGTCGGCGACGATTGCGTCGGCATCGGCACCGATTTCACGCAAGGCTACGGCAAGCCGTTCTTTGAATGGCTGACGCATGACAAGGGCCGCCACCGCCGCCTGACCGACTTCGGCACGGTGATCAATCCCGAAGGTTTCCGCACCATAGGCGATTTTCCCAACCTGACCGGCGCGATGGAACGCGCCGGCTGGAAAGAAAGCCGCATACGCAAGGTGCTGGGCGAAAACTGGCTGCGGGTTTTCGGCGAAGTCTGGAACGATTGAACGTCAAGCAAGATACCGAGGAGTAGCGATGCAACCCCAATTGCCGATTGAAGTCGACGCCAGCACCGGCGTCTGGACCACCGACAAACTGCCGATGCTGTATGTCCCGCGCCATTTTTTCACCAACAACCATACCGCGGTGGAAGCGGCGCTGGGACGGGAAGAATATGCCGAGATCCTGTACCAGGCCGGCCACAAGTCCGCCTATTTCTGGTGCGAAAAGGAAGCCAGGCAGCATGGCATGTCCGGCCTCGACGTCTACAAGCATTACCTGAAGCGCCTGTCGCAGCGCGGCTGGGGCCAGTTCTCTTTCACCGAGGTAGATGCGGCCAGCGCCAGCGCCAGCATCAAGCTGCTCAATTCATCGTTCGTGCTGCAGCAGCCGGAAGCCCGCGGCAAGCTCTGCTACATGTTCGCCGGCTGGTTTGCCGGCGCCATGGACTGGGTCTCCGACACCACCGGCAATCCGCTGCGTTCGACCTGCAGCGAAACCCAGTGCGGCGGCGAAGGCCACGACCATTGCGTGTTCACAGTCGCGGCAGTCGCCGCTCAGGGATAGATACAGACCATGCGTTATCCGACTTTGTTTTCGCCGTTGACCCTGAACCAGGTGACCTTGCGCAACCGGGTGGTCAGCACCGCCCATGCTGAGGTGTACGCGGAAGCCGGCGGCTTGCCTGGCGAACGCTATATACGGTATTACGAAGAAAAGGCCAAGGGCGGCCTGGGGCTGGCGATTTGCGGCGGCTCCAGCACGGTTTCCATCGACAGCCCGCAAGGCTGGTGGAAATCGGTCAACCTGACCACCGACAAGGTGATCGAGCCTTTGTCGCGGCTGGCGGAGGCCATGCACCGGCACGGCGCCAAGATCATGATCCAGGCTACCCACATGGGGCGCCGCACGGCCTGGCATGGCGAGAACTGGCCGCACCTGGTCAGTCCGTCGGGGATCCGCGAACCGGTCCATCGCGGCAACGCCAAGATCATCGAGATTGAAGAAATCCGCCGCATCGTCGCCGATTTTGCCGCCGCCGCCAAACGCGTCAAGCAGGCCGGCATGGACGGCATCGAGATTTCCGCCGCCCACCAGCAGCTGATCGACCAGTTCTGGAGTCCGCGCGTCAACCAGCGCAGCGATGAATACGGCGGCAGCCTGGAAAACCGGATGCGCTTCGGCATCGAAGTGCTGACCGCGGTGCGGGAAGCGGTCGGCAGCGATTTCTGCGTCGGCCTGCGCATGTGCGGCGACGAGTTCCATGAAGACGGCGTCGATCACGAAACCGCCAAGGAAATCGCGCAAACGATGTCGGCTAGCGGCCTGATCGATTTCCTGAGCGTGGTCGGCTCCGGCGCCGATACCCACAATACCCTGGCCAACTGCATGCCGCCGATGGCGCTGCCGCCGGAACCGTTCGTCCACCTGGCGGCCGGCATCAAGGCAGTGTCCAAGGTGCCGGTGATGCACGCACAAAGCATACGCGACGCCGGCCAGGCAGAACGCATACTGTCTTCCGGCATGGTCGACCTGGTGGGCATGACGCGCGCGCAGATCGCCGATCCGCACATGGTGATCAAGATCCGCGACGGCCGTGAAGACGAAATCAAGCAATGCGTGGGCGCCAACTATTGCATCGACCGCCAGTACAACGGGCTCGACGTACTGTGCGTACAGAACGCAGCGACCTCGCGCGAACAAAGCATGCCGCACCAGATCGCCAGGAGCCGCGGCCCGAAACGCAAGGTGGTGGTGGTGGGAGCCGGCCCCGCAGGACTGGAAGCAGCGCGGGTGGCGCGTGAACGCGGCCACGATGTGGTGCTGTTCGAGCGCAGCGATGTCGTCGGCGGCCAAATCAACCTGGCGGCCAAGGCGCCGCAACGCGAGCAGATGGCCGGCATCGTGCGCTGGTTCGACATGGAAACCAGGCGCCTCGGCGTCGACCGCCGGCTGGGCGTGAATGCCGACGAAGCCATGATCATGGCCGAACAGCCGGATATCGTGGTGCTGGCGACCGGCGGCAGCAATTACACCGGCCAGGTTGCGGCCTGGGGCATTGCCGAGGGCCTGTCGGTCAGCTCCTGGGATATCCTGCAAGGCCGCGTCGCGCCCGGCAAGAACGTGCTGGTGTACGACGGCATCAGCACCCACGCCGGTTTCGGCGTCGCCGATTTCCTGGCCAGCCGCGGCAGCCTGGTGGAAATCGTCACGCCCGACGTCAAGATCGCCGACGATACCGGCGGCACCACTTTCCCGATTTTCTATCGCCGCCTGTATGCGCAAGGCGTGATCCCGACGCCGAACTACTGGCTGGACCGGGTCTACGCCGAGGGCGACAAGAAGGTTGCGGTGCTGCGCAACGAATACACCGAAATGCAGGAGGAGCGGGTAGTCGACCAGGTGGTGATTGAAAACGGCATCCTGCCCAACGATCGTCTGTACTGGTCGCTCAAGCCGCAATCGCTCAACCGCGGCCAGATCGACGTCAACAAGCTGTTCGCCGCCGAGCCGCAGCCGGCCTTGGCGGAAACCCTGGGCGACGGCCGCTTCCTGCTGTTCCGGGTCGGCGACTGCGTCTCCATGCATAACATCCACGCGGCGATCTACGATGCGCTGCGCCTGTGCAAGGATTTCTGAGCATGGACGCCCTGGCTTCTTCCCTCAACCATGCCATCACCGTGCTGTTCTGGCTGTCGGCGGCGGGATTGTCCGCCGGCCTGGCGCGGCGGGCCGCCTTGTGGCGCGCCGGCCGCGACGCCTCGGTATCCTGGCTGGGCCTGCTGGCGATTCCAAAGCGCTATTTTGTCGACCTGCATCATGTGGTGGCGCGCGATCCCTATATCGCCCGCACCCACGTGGCGACCGCCGGCGGCGCGATTGCGGCGATGGCGCTGGTGGCGGTCAATTACGGCCTGATGCTGTATGTCTCGGCCCTCGACACGGCGATCGGCCTGTTTGCGCTGGTCATGCTGGCCGGCGTGCTGTTCGTCTGGCACCGGCGCCGCACGCCGCCGGCGCGCCTGTCGCGCGGCGCCTGGATGCGTTTGCCCTGGATGCTGGCCGCGTTTGCGCTGGGTTTGCTGGCGCTGGGCCTGTTTCCCTTGCAATTGATGTCAGGCTTGAGCGCGCTGGCGACCGTGCTGCTGCTGGGGGTGGGGGCCTGGACCCTGACCGTGGGCGCGGCCCGCGGCGGGCCGATGAAACACGCGCTGGCGGGCCTCCTGCACCTGGCATTCCATCCGCGCCAGGAACGCTTCAAGCAAGATTTTACACATGACGGCAAGCGCACGCCGGCCACCGCGCTCAAACCGCTCAAGCTGGAGCAGGGCGAACTGGGCGTCGGCAAGCCGGTCGAGTTTCGCTGGAACCAGCTGCTGGGTTTCGATGCCTGCGTCCAGTGCGGCAAGTGTGAAGCGGCGTGTCCGGCCTTCGCCGCCGGCCAGCCTCTGAACCCAAAGAAACTGATACAAGACATGGTGACCGGCATGGCCGGCGGCAGCGACGCCGATTTTGCCGGCAGCCCGTATCCCGGCATTCCGCTCGGCAGGCATCAAGGCCGGCCGCTGGATGCGATCGTGCCAGGCCTGGTCTCTACCGATACCCTGTGGTCCTGCACTACTTGCCGCGCCTGCGTGCAGGAATGCCCGATGCTGATCGAGCATGTCGACGCCATTGTCGACATGCGGCGCCACCAGACCTTGCAATTCGGCGCAGTGCCTGGCAAGGGCCCGGAAGTGCTGGCGAACCTGCGCGAGACCGGCAGCGCCGGCGGTTTCGACCTGGGCGTGCGCTACAACTGGGCGATCGACCTCGGCGTGCGGCAGATCGTTCCAGGCCAGGCGGTCGACGTGCTGCTGATGGTGGGCGAGGGCGGTTTCGACATGCGCTACCAGCGCAGCTTGCGCGCTCTGGTCAAGGTGCTGCAGGCCGCGGACGTCGATTTCGCCGTGCTGGGCTCGCTGGAAACCGATACCGGCGATGTAGCCCGGCGCCTGGGCGACGAAGCGACGTTCCAGGGCATGGCGCAGCACATGGTTGCCCAGCTGTCTGCTTTTACCTTCAAGCGGATTGTCACCGCCGATCCGCATGTGATGCACTGCCTGCGCAACGAATATCCGGCGTTCGGCGGCCGCTACGAGGTTTTCCATCACACCACCTTCATGGCGGCGCTGGTGAGTTCCGGAAAAATCAAGCCGAGGGTTGACCCGGCCGCCGGCAGCGACCGGCGTTTCACCTATCACGATCCGTGCTACCTGGGACGCTACAACGGCGAGATCGAAGCGCCGCGCGAACTGCTCAAGATGCTGGGCCTGCCGCTGCACGAGATGGAGCGCCACGGCATGCGCGGGCGCTGCTGCGGCGGCGGCGGCGGCGCGCCCCTGACCGATATCCCCGGCAAGCAGCGCATTCCCGACATCCGCATCCATGACGCCCGCGCGGTGCGCGCCGATACGGTGGTGGTGGCTTGTCCGAATTGCACCGCGATGCTGGAAGGCGTGGTAGGGCCGCGCCCGGAAGTGCGCGATATCGCCGAACTGCTGGCGGCGGCACTGGAGAATTGACGATGGACATGGCGATACCAAACAGCGTCAGGCGCATCAACCCGCGCCGTCCATTCAGCATCAATGCCGATGGCGTCAAGCGTATCGTGCTGGGCCAGCTTGGCGAAGGTAGCGGCGACGGCAGCCAGGCGCCGCTGCAAAGCCAGCCGCACCAGGCGGCCAAGCTGGTACGCCTGGCCGCCGATGCCGTGACCACAGCTTGCCTGCTGGCGGTGGCGCACAGCGATCGCGGCGCGCTGGACGAGCACGCGCGCCAGGCGGTGGCTGCCGCGGCATTGCTGGCTGACGGCGCGACCGAAGTGGTGTTGCTGGTGTTCGGCGACCTGAATGACGATGCCGCCGCGCTGGGCGCGGACCGCTGCGTCGTGCTGCCGCAATACGGCAACCATGTGTTTGCGCCGGAAGCGGAACTTGCGGCGCTGCAGGCTGTGATGGAAACATTGCAGCCGGCCCACGTGTTCATTCCCGATGACGGCGTCGCCGGCAGCGACCTCGGCCGGCGCCTCGGAGCCGCCGGGACCGCCGCCAGCATCGCCACCCATGTGGTCGAAATCAGCAAATGCGGCCTGGCGGCATACCGCCAGCAAGGCAGTGTGCTGGCTCGGCGCAGCCTGGCGCAGGTGGTCCTGCTGGAAACCGATGTCGTGGACGCGCGTTTGCCTTTCTTCGGGCGCGGCCAGGTAGCTGGCGAGCTGAGCGCGGCCATCGGCATCAAGGCGAAGGCGGCTACATCATCCAGTCCGTTCCTGGATCTCGGCGGCAAGACCATGGCGGCATCGCAGATGGAACTGGATGAAGCCGATTTCATCGTTTCGGCGGGCAACGGCGTTGACGATGTCGCGCTGTTCAATTCGCTGGCAAATGCGCTGGATGCGGCGGTAGGCGCAAGCCGGGTCGCGGTCGACGACGGCAAATTCCAGCGCGACAAGCAGATCGGCGCCACCGGCAAGACCGTCAGCGCCAGCGCCTACCTGGCGTTCGGCATTTCCGGCGCGGTCCAGCACTTGCAGGGCATCAAGGATTGCCGCCATGTGATCGCGGTCAACCTGGACGCCAGTGCGCCGATGATCAAGCGCGCCGACCTCAGCATCATCGGCGACGCCCAGGAATTGATGGCAGCGCTGCTGGACCAGGTGCGGCAAGCCCGCAGCATGGGGGGCGCACCATGAGCCAGGCTGTCATCAAACGGATTGCCGTACTGGTGTCGATAGGCCGCCATCCGGTCAGCGGCGTGCCGCGCTACAGCCGTAACGACGCCGCCGCGCTGGACATGGCCGGCAAGCTGGCGCAGCACGCTGCCGGAACCAGCATCGATGTGATCCATGCCGGCGACGCCGGCAATCCGGCCCTGCCTGACTACCTGGCGTTGGGCGCGGCCAGCGTCACCCTGGTTGAAGCCATGGCGTCGCGGGACGTATTGCCGGCATTGCAATCGCAGCTGCAGGCGCAGTTGCAACCATATGACCTGGTGCTGTGCGGCAGCCGTGCCGAAGGCGGGGCGGCCAGCGGCATGCTGCCTTACCTGCTGGCGGCGCGCCTGGGCCTGCCGTTGCTGGCCGGCGTGATTGCCGTGACGCCGGACCGGGGCCGGGGCAGCATCGTCGCCCAGCAATACCTGCCCAAGGGCCGGCGCCGTGAAGTAGCGCTCAAGCTGCCGGCCCTGATGACAGTCCATCCGCTGGCGCCAAACAGCTTGCGCTATGCCTACGCCAGGTTGCGTAGCGGCGAAATCAGGAAGCAGGCGTTTTCTGCTGCCGCGGCGGCGGCTGGCGATAGTGCCGGGGAATGGACGGTCGAACCTGCCAAAGCCGTGCCGCGCAAGTTGGCCGCGCCTGAAAAGCGCTCCGGCCATGCCCGCATGCAGGCCGCCACCGTGAGCGAAAGCCGCGGCGGCAAGGTGGTCCAGGACGGCAGCGCGGCCGATAAGGCCCAGGTGGTGCTGGCTTATCTGCGCGAACATCGCCTGGTCGATTATTGATTTTATGAATGCGTCTGCAACCGGATTTGCAAAGCGGCGGTTCCATCAATGCAATGCATGGAGAAACAATTGAAAGTATCCAAAGAGATTCAATCACTGGTCGCCGAGCGTCTGCCTGGCCATAGCCTGGACGCACCGTTTTACCTGAGCCCGGAAATCTTCGACCTGGATATCCGGGAGATTTTCAGCAAGCACTGGATCCATGTGGCGGTCGAGCCGGATATTCCCGAGCCGGGCGATTACGTCACGGTCGAGATCGGCCTCAATTCCATCGTGGTGGTGCGCGACGACGACATGTCGGTGCGTGCTTATCACAATGTATGCCGGCACCGGGGCGCACGTTTGTGTTCTGAACATAAAGGTTCTGTGGGCAACCTGGTCTGCCCTTATCACCAGTGGACTTACAACCTGGGAGGAGAATTGATTCACGCCGACCACATGGGCGAGAAATTCGACCGCAGCAAGCACGGCTTGAAGCCGGTGCACGTTGAGAACCTGGCCGGCCTGATATTCATTTGCCTGGCGGAACAGCCGCCGCGGGATTTTGCGGTCATGCGCGACGCCATGGCGCCCTATCTGCTGCCGCATGGGCTGCAGGACTGCAAGATCGCCAAACAGGTCGACCTGATCGAGGACGGCAACTGGAAGCTGACCATGGAAAACAATCGCGAATGCTATCACTGCGCGAGCAATCACCCTGAGCTGACCGCCTCGCTGTTCGAGTTCGGTTTCGGCTACCAGTCGGCGCCTGGCAATGCAGAACAGATCGCCGAATTCGATCGCCTGGCCGCGCAGCGCTGCGCCGAATGGGAGCAGGGCGGCTTGCCGTCGGCGGAGATAGAGCGGCTGGACGAACTGGTGACCGGCTTCCGCACCCAGCGCCTGCCGCTGGACCGCGCCGGCGAATCGCAGACGCTGGACGGCAAGGTCGCTTCCGGCAAGCTGCTGGGACAGTTCGAACGCGCCGACCTGGGCGGCCTGTCATTCTGGACCCAGCCGAATTCCTGGCACCATTTCATGAGCGACCATATCGTCAGTTTTTCGGTCTTGCCCTTGTCGGCGGAACGCACCCTGGTGCGCACCAAATGGCTGGTGCACAAGGATGCGCGCGAAGGCATCGACTACCAGCTCGACAACCTGACCGCGGTGTGGAACGCCACCAACGACCAGGACAAGCGGCTGGTCGAACTGTCGCAGCAAGGGGCGCGCAGCACGGCTTATCAGCCCGGTCCTTATTCGCCGTTTACCGAAGGCCTGGTTGAGAAATTCTGCAGCTGGTACATCGGCCGCTTGTCGGCCGGCCTGGCTGCCGATCCAGGCACGGGCTCGGCAACCGTCATAGCGATCGCCGTGGAGAATTGATTGAAAGCCGAAATATTGCCAGGGCCGGTCATGGATGCTCATAAACTGAATCGCCAGGATTTCTGGAACAGCATGCCGCCGCTGTGGAACAGCGACAGCGAAGAGATGCTGGTGTGCTGCCAGGTGCGGGCCGAGACGCACGATGTAAAGAGTTTTTTCTTCGCCGCGCCCGGCGGCGGCGCCTTTGCATTCCAGCCCGGCCAGTTCATCACGCTGGAGCTGGAAATCAACGGCGAAGCGATCAACCGCTGCTACACCATTTCATCTTCGCCGGCGCGGCCGCACACGATTTCGATCACGGTCAAGCGGGTTCCTGGCGGACCGGTCTCGAACTGGCTGCACGACAATCTCAAGGCTGGCGACAAGCTCAAGGTGCTGCGCGCAGCCGGCGAATTTACCTGCGCCGCCCATCCGGCGGAAAAATACCTGTTCCTTTCGGCCGGTTCGGGCATCACGCCGCTGATGTCGATGTCGCGCGCGCATCATGACTTGTGCGACGACCGGGACATCGTTTTCATCCACAGCGCACGCACGCCGGACGACATCATCTTCGAACGCGAGCTGAGCCTGATCGCCGCCAGCCAGCAGAATTTCCGCACGCGCTTCATCTGCGAGCGGCTCGGCCAGCGGCGCGACTGGTCGGGTCCGACCGGCATGCTGTCGCTGGCGGCGCTGAAGCTGATGGCGCCCGATTTCATGGAGCGGGAAATCTTCGTCTGCGGCCCCGCGCCATACATGAAAGCGGTCCGCAGCATGCTCGACGAAGCCGGTTTCGACCGTGCCCGCTACCACGAAGAAAGTTTTTCCTTCGAGGCGCTGCAACAGGAGAGCGAGCCGCAGGCAACGCCCGAAACCGCACCGGCAGCAACCGGCTTCGCAGTCAATTTCCAGAAAAGCATGCGCCAGATCACCTGCGGTCCGCAGCAGCACGTGCTGGACGCCGCCCGCAACGCAGGCGTCCGCCTGGCATCCTCATGCGCCCAGGGCATGTGCGGCACCTGCAAGGTCAAGCTGGTGTCAGGAACCGTAGACATGCAGCACAAAGGCGGCATCCGCCAACGCGAAATCGACCAAGGCATGGTGCTCCTCTGCTGCAGCAAACCGCTAAGCAACCTGGTCGTAGACAAATAATTAGGGTCAGAGTCGAATTGATTTTAAAATTAATTCGACTCTGACCCTAATTAAAGCAGCAAAACCGATTGGAATATATTGAAGGGGTTTAGCATGAATCCGATACGAAAATTATGTTGGCTGATCGCCGCGCTGGCGTGCGTGGCTGGTGCGGGAGGGGCGGCGGCGGATGGCAAGCCGGGGATCAAGATCGGCTATGTGGAAGGATGGTCGGATAGCGTGGCGACTACTTATGTCGCGGCGCAGGTCATCCGGCAGCACCTGGGTTATGAGGTCAAGCTGGTGCCGGTTTCGGCGGGGCTCATGTGGCAGGGTGTGGCGCGCGGTGACCTGGACGCCACCATGTCGGCCTGGCTGCCGGTGACGCAAGGTGCGTATTACGAGAAGCTGAAGGACAAGGTGGTGGACCTGGGGGTGAATTATCCCGGCGCCAGGATCGGGCTGATCGTGCCTGCTTACGTGAATGCCGGCAGCATTGCCGACCTGCCTGCGCAGAAGGCCGCGTTCGAGGGGCGCATCGTCGGCATCGATGCCGGCGCCGGGGTCATGACCAAGACGGAACTGGCGATCAAGGATTACGGGCTGGATTACAAGCTGATGCCTAGTTCAGGCAGCGGCATGGTGGCCGAGCTGGAGCGTTCGATCCGCAACAACAAGGCCATTGCAGTGACCGGCTGGGTGCCGCACTGGATGTTCGCCAAGTGGAAACTCAAGTTCCTGGACGATCCGAAAAAGGTCTACGGCGAAGCCGAGCATGTCGACAGCATCACCAATCCTGGCCTGGAAGCGAAGGCCAGGCCGGTCAACGATCTGCTGAAGCGTTTCTCGTGGCAGCCGGGCGAAATCGACAGCGTCATGCTGGCCATCGAAAACGGCGCCAAGCCGGAAGCCGCGGCCAGGCAATGGGTCGATGCGCATCCGCAGCGCGTCAGCCAGTGGCTGCAGAAGTAGGGCATCCAGGCTTTAAAGCAGGGTGACGCGGCGCCAGCGTTGTCACCGGATTTCCTTTGGCGTTACTATGGTTCATCGCCGTGCCGGCATCCTGTCCGGCGGTCGGCCTTGTAGCGCAGTTAAAAGGATGCCCATGGACCTGCTTATTCGTAATGCCACGCTGCCGGACGGCAGGAGCGGAATTGATATCGCCATGGCCGATGGCCGCATCCAGGCAGTCGGCGCGGCGCTCGCGGTCAGCGCCGCCGAGGAGATCGATGCCGGCGGCAACCTGGTGACGCCGCCGTTTGTCGATGCGCATTTCCATATGGATGCCACCCTCAGCCATGGGCTGCCGCGCGTCAACAGCTCCGGTACGCTGCTGGAAGGAATCGCGCTGTGGGGCGAGCTGAAACCGGTGCTGACGCAGGAAGCGCTGGTCGCCAGGGCAATGCAATATTGCGACTGGGCCGTGGCGCGCGGCTTGCTGGCGATCCGCACGCATGTCGATATCTGCGACGACCGCTTGCTTGCGGTGGAAGCGCTGCTGCACGTCAAGCGCCAAGTGGCGCCTTACCTTGACCTGCAACTGGTGGCGTTTCCGCAAGATGGACTGTTGCGCAGCCCGAGTGCGTTTGCCAACCTGAAGCGAGCGATTGCCATGGGAGTCGATGTAGTCGGCGGCATCCCGCATTTTGAACGCACCATGGCCGACGGCGCCGAGTCGGTCCGCCTGTTGTGCGAGTTTGCCGCGGAAAAGGGCTTGCGCGTCGACATGCATTGCGATGAATCGGACGACCCCATGTCGCGCCATATCGAAACCCTGGCATTTCATGCGCAGCGGCTGGGATTGCAAGGCCGGGTGACCGGATCGCACCTGACTTCAATGCATTCCATGGACAACTACTACGTCAGCAAGCTGTTGCCGCTGATCCGCGAAGCGGGGGTGGCGGCGATCGCCAATCCTCTGATCAACATCACCTTGCAAGGCCGGCATGACAGCTATCCGAAACGCCGCGGCATGACCCGCGTGCCGGAAATGCTGGCGGCCGGCATCGATGTCGCTTTCGGCCACGATTGCGTGATGGATCCCTGGTACAGCCTCGGCTCCGGCGACATGCTGGAGGTGGCGCACATGGGCCTGCACGTGGCGCAGATGACCGGGCAGGACGCGATGCACGCCTGTTTCCAGGCCGTGACGGAAACGCCGGCGCGGATACTCGGCCTGAGCGGCTACGGTTTGGCGCCTGGCTGCTACGGCGACCTGGTGGTGCTTGATGCGCGCAGTACGGTCGAGGCGATCAGGCTGCGTGCCGGCAGAAGATATGTGATCCGGCGCGGCAAGGTGATCAGCCGGTCGCCGGCGGTACAGGCGACGCTGGCGCTGCCGGGCCGGCCAGCAACGGTCGATTTCCGCTTGCATCCCGGCTGAGCGAAGACATGCCTGGAGCAGACTGTTGAAAAGAACCGAAATCATGCGCATCCGATGATTTCGGCAATGCGCTTCGCGTTTGCCGGAGCAGCATTTTTCTCGCGAAGCGACCGGGGACCCTGGACGGTCAGAAAGTCTTGGTCAGCGACAGCACCAGCGTCGTGGCCAGCGGGTTGGATACCTCGGCCTGGCCCGCCGAATTCAGCACGCCGGTGGTGTAGTGGTCATAGACGCCATTCTTGCCCCAGCCTTTGGTGACTGCGCCGGCGACAGTCCAGCCGCCGTCAAACGCCTTGGACAGGGCGATTTTTCCATCCTGGAAACTGTAGGCGGAAAAATTCCTCACCCGCTCGTTACCATAATGCAGCAGCAGGCTGTAGCCGCTGCCGAGGTCGAACGTGCCATTCAGGTCCAGGTAGCCCGAGCCGCGGCTGTGCTGGCCGCTGCCTATGCCTAGCGTCGCGCTGTTGTAGCCGAAATAATCAGGCGTGTAAGTCAGCCAGTATTTGACGTTGAACCACTTGTAGGTCAGCGAGGCGACCGCTTCGCCGTAGTTGTATTTGGTTTTTGCAAACGACGCCTCGGCGCCGGGGTAGAGGTAATAGTAGATCTGCCCGGTGTAGGTGAAATCGCCGGCGGTGCCGGTGTAACCGCCGTACAGGTCCCACTCGACCGCACCGCCTTCGATGAAATGATCGCTGACGGTCGACATCCAGGTGCCGGCAAACAGGCCGCTCGGATGCGCGTAGTCGAAGCCGCCCTGGATCGCCGGCTTGCCCCAGGTCTGGCGGAAGCCGCGCGACACGTATTGCGAGGCGATGGTGACGTTGGCGGTGAACGGCGATGCAGGTGCGGCAGCCGGTGCTGCGGCAGCCGGCGCCGTAGCGGCGGCGCTGTCGGCGCTCTGGGCCGAAGCGGGCAACTGGAAACCGAATGCGACGGCTGCGGCAAGCCACGGGTAACTGCGGGTCCTGCTGGATTTCTGAAGCATGCTGACAACTCCCCTTTGAGGTATTTTCATTTTGATATCAATCGCCTGTCTTGCCGATTGCGCCTTCGCAATATCGCGATATCGTGATAGCAAGCGATTGCAGCAAACAGGAAACAAGGCTGTGCGGCTCGCTCGGTTTTATTGCTCGCTTCGATACCTGCAGATAATTATTGTCCTGGCAGGAAAACCTAACTCCCTGCAATTGCGACTAAAAATGATGGAATTGCGACATAAAAAATCGACAGGCAATGGCTAGTCATGGCACGACAAGTGCTTCGTCGTTTTTGATTAAGTGCTTGTCGTAAATCGTCATCCGGCAAAAAACCTTTGTCGCGACTATGTGAATAACGTAAGACGAATTTTTCTCATGGATTTCCCGCCGCCGTAAGGGCGCCGGACAACACGTTGCCGCTTGTCTTCCCAGCCGTGCTGCACATACACTCTGCAGCAGTGGATTTGAAACAAGCGGGCAAGGACGGCCAGACCCGCACGCTAGCGATTTGTTGCAGTGAGGAATGATCCCGGCTGCAATAGCGTCGAATGCACAATCAGGAGACAGGTAATGAAGTCTGCAAAAGTAGTAGTCGACCGTTTGTACAAGGTCTTCGGCAATAACCCGCAGCCAGCCCTGGACATGCTGGAGAGAGGGCAGTCGAAAGACCAGATATTTGCCGAGACCGGGCAGGTGGTCGGCGTGCAAAACGTGTCGTTCGAGGTGCAGGAGGGCGAGATATTCGTGCTGATGGGTTTGTCCGGTTCGGGCAAGTCGACCCTGATTCGGCTGATCAACCGCCTGGTCGATCCCAGCGCCGGCAATGTCCTGGTGGATGGCCAGAACGTGGCGCAGATGACGAATTCGCAATTGATCAAGCTGCGCCGGCGCGACATGAGCATGGTGTTCCAGTCGTTTGCGCTGATGCCGCACCGGACTGTATTGTCGAATGCATGCTTCGGCCTGGAAGTGGCCGGGGCCGGCAAGAAAGAGCGCGAGCGCCGCACCATGGCGGTGCTGGAGCAGGTCGGCCTGGCCTCGTTCGCCAACAAGCTGCCGTGCGAACTGTCGGGCGGCATGCAGCAGCGGGTCGGCCTGGCGCGCGCGCTGGCGGTCAACCCGTCGCTGATGATCATGGATGAGGCGTTCTCCGCGCTCGATCCGCTCAAGCGCAAGGAAATGCAGGACGTGCTGCTGGATTTGCAGAAGGAACAACAGCGCACCATCATTTTCGTCTCGCACGACCTGGAAGAAGCGCTGCGCATCGGCAGCCGCATCGCCATCATGGAAGGCGGCCGGCTGGTGCAGGTCGGCACCGCCCAGGAAATCATCGACCATCCTGCCGAAGAATATGTGCGCGCCTTTTTCGACGGCGTCGACACCAACCGCTATCTCACTGCCGGCGACCTGATGCAGACCGACGCCGTGCCCCTGGTGGCTTCCGCCGGCGAGGTGCAGGCCAACGGCGACCTGTACCGCAGCAGCCGCTCCGACTTTGCCTTCGTGGTGGACGCCGCGCGCAAGGTGCAAGGCATCGTTGCCACGCGCCGCCATGCCGACGCCAGCGGCAACCTGCAGCTGAACGGGCTGGACCGGATCGACGTGATCCACCACCGCAGCAACCTGGAAGATGTGATGGACCGGCTGATCAGCAGCCGCAGTCCATTGCCGGTGGTGGACGGCGACGGCTGCTATTGCGGCGCGATCAGCCAGTCCATGGTGCTCCAAGCTTTGTCAAAATCCCGAGGTCCGCATGTCTGAACATCTTCCGCTGGGACGCTGGGTCGACCAGTTCGTCCACTACATACTCGATAAGCACGGCAACAGTTTCGACAGCTTCGGCAACGCCATCAGCTGGTTTGCCGAATCGATAGAACACGGTTTGCAAGTGCTGCCCTTGTGGCTGCTGATGGGGTTTTTCATCGTGCTGGGCGTCTGGCGCGTCGGCTTCAAGTTCGCGCTGTTCACCGTGGTGTCTTTTTTCGTCATCTATAACACCGGGTTCTGGGACCAGACCATCGTCACCCTGGGGCTGACCATTTCATCGACCCTGATCAGCCTGGCGCTGGGCATCCCGGTCGGAGTCTGGGCCGCCAAGAGCAAGCGGGTGGCGATGGTGGTGCGTCCCATCCTGGACCTGATGCAAACCATGCCGGCCTTCGTCTACCTGATCCCGGCCGCCATGATGTTCGGCCTGGGCCGGGTGCCGGGCATATTGTCCACCGTGATTTTTGCGATGCCGCCGGCGGTGCGCCTGACCGCGCTCGGCATCCGCCAGGTCAACAACGAGATCGTCGAAGCCGGCCAGGCTTTCGGCTGCACCGGCTGGCAGCTGCTGTACAAGGTGCAGTTCCCGAACGCCTTGCCGTCGATCATGGCCGGCATCAACCAGACCATCATGATGGCGCTGTCGATGGTGATCATCGCTTCCATGGTGGGCGCCGGCGGCCTCGGCAACGATGTGCTGGCCAGCATCCAGCGGCTCGACATCGGCCTCGGCTTCGAGAGCGGCCTGAGCGTGGTGCTGCTGGCGATCATCCTCGACCGCATCACCGAAAGTTTCGGCCGCACGCCGGAAGCGGGCAAGGTGCAGCGCTTTTTCCGGCTGCGCAAATGGTTTCGCAAGAGCCCTGCGCTGGCCGCCGGCTAAGGGCAGGGGAAAAGGGCGGCAACAGATAGCAGCAACAGATAGCAGCAACGTGATCCGCGCGCCGGAGTTCCGGCGCCGGTAGCCATAGATGGAGGCAGGATGTCTTCGTACCAAGCCGCTTCGAAACCGGGAACGCCGTCAACGCCCATGCTGCCGCCAGGCGCCGCGCCGGCGCCGGTGCTGCACTTCGGTTTCCTGACCTTGCCGAATTTCTCGATGATTGCTTTCGCCAGTGCGATCGAAGTTTTGCGCATGGCCAACTACATCAGCCGCCAGACCCTGTACCGCTGGTCGGTGATCAGCGTCGACGGCGCGCCGGCGCAGGCCAGCAACGGCTTGCCGATTACGCCGACGCTGACCCTGGAGCAGGCCGGCACGCCGGATATCCTGTTTGTCTGCGGCGGCGTCAAGATCCACGAGGCGGTCAACGACAAGCTGAACGCCATGCTGATCCAGCTGGCGCGGCGCAACGTCAAGCTGGGCGGCATCTGCACCGGCAGCTATGCGTTGGTCAAGGCCGGCTTGATGAACGGCTACCAGTGCGCCATCCACTGGGAAAACATTTCCGCCCTGCGCGAAGAATTTCCGCGCGTGCTGTTTACCGAGGGATTGTTTGCGGTAGACCGCGACCGCCTTACCTGTTCCGGCGGCACCGCGCCCATCGACCTGATGCTGAACCTGACCGCCAACCGCTACGGCAAGACGCTGGCGGCCGAAATTTCCGAGCAGTTCATCCTGGAGCGCATACGCGATGGCGCCTACCAGCAGCATATCCCGATTGCCGCACGGCTCGGCTTCAGCCGCAAGGAACTGATCGAAGTCGCCAGGCTGATGGAAACCCACATCGAAGAAACCCTGTCCTTTGAAGAAATCGCCAGGCTGGTGGGCCTGTCGCAACGCCAGCTGCAGCGCATGTTCAAGTATTACCTGGACGTCACGCCTACCCACTATTACCTGCAGCTGCGCTTGCGGCGCGCGCGCGAACTGCTGCTGCAGACCACCATGTCGATCATGAGCGTGACGGTGGCTTGCGGGTTCCAGTCGTCCTGCCATTTCAGCAAGGCGTACCGCAACCAGTTCGGCCGGTCCCCCAGCAGCGAACGGCACCTGCGCCATCCCTACCTGTCCGCGGTCGACGAACTGCCGCCTTTGCCGGCCTTGCCGCTGGCGGTGGACGAGCTGTTTGACGCCGGCAGGCAATAGCATGTCGCAATCGGTCTAAAGCCCAGCCTGGATGCGATGTAATTTCTTACCTGTACCGGTGCATGATTTATTCCTGTTGCGTCTGCGTGCTTGCCCTTTCCATTCATCTTGTGCCGATGCCTGCATCGGACTGTCATCTTTGTTTCAGGAGAAAAAAGCAATGAAATCATTCAGATTGATGGTCGTCGGCGTGGTGTGTAGCCTGCTGGCGCCGGTGCAGGCGCAGGAACCGAAATCGTGCCAGACCGTGCGTTTCGCCGATGTCGGCTGGACCGACATCGCCGCCACCACCGGCCTGGCTTCCGCCGTGTACGAGGGCCTGGGCTACCGCACCAGCAAGACCATCGCCTCGGTGCCGATCACGTTTGCCGGCGTAAAGAACAAGCAGATCGACCTGTTCCTCGGTTACTGGGCGCCCACCATGGATCCCATCATTGCCCCCTTCGTCAAGGAAAAATCGCTCAAGGTGCTGCCTACGCCGAACCTGACCGGCGCCAAATACACGCTGGCGGTGCCGACCTATGCTTACGATGCCGGCCTCAAGACCTTCGCCGATATCGCCAGGTACTCGAAAGAACTGGACGGCAAGATCTACGGCATCGAGCCTGGCAACGACGGCAATGCGCTGATCCAGGGCATGATCAGCAAGAACCAGTTCAACCTGAAGAATTTCAAGATGGTGGAATCGAGCGAGGCCGGCATGCTGATCGAGCTGGGGCGGGCGGTCAAGCAAAAGAAATGGATCGTGATCCTGGGCTGGGAACCGCATCCGATGAATGTACAGCAAAAGATCAGCTACCTGAGCGGCGGCGACGATGTGTTCGGTCCCAATTACGGCGAGGCCAAGGTGTACACCGTGGCGGCCAACGACTATGCGGCACGCTGTCCGAACGCCGACAAGCTGGCCGGCAACCTGCAGTTTTCCACCGGCATCGAAAACCAGCTGATGGGACGCATCATGGACAAATCCGATCCCAAGGCCGCGGCCAGGGAATGGCTGAAAAAGAATCCCGAGATCCTGGACAAGCTGCTGGCCGGGGTCAAGACCTTCGACGGCAAGGACGGCCTGCCGGCGGTCAAGACCTCGCTGGGGCTGTAACGGCGTAATGTTTTCCGGCTTCCATCTTCATAATTAATAACTGGAGGAGACACAATGTCTGAAAATCGTGGCGTGGTTTATATCGAGCAGGGCAAGGTCGAAATACAGTCGATCCCTTTTCCCAAGCTCGACAATCCGCAAGGCAGGAAAATCGAGCATGGCGTGATCCTGAAAGTGGTTTCCACCAACATCTGCGGCTCCGACCAGCACATGGTGCGCGGCCGCACTACCGCCCAGGCCGGGCTGGTGCTGGGCCATGAAATTACCGGCGAAGTGATCGAGGTCGGTTCCGATGTCGAAACCATCAGGAAGGGCGACCTGGTTTCGGTACCCTTCAACGTCGCCTGCGGCCGCTGCCGCACTTGCAAGGAACAGCACACCGGCGTCTGCGAAACCGTCAATCCGGCGCGCGCCGGCGGCGCTTACGGTTACGTCGACATGGGCGGCTGGATAGGCGGCCAGGCCGAGTATGTGATGGTGCCTTACGCCGACTTCAATTTGCTGCGTTTTCCCGACAAAGAACAGGCGATGGGCAAGATCCGCGACCTGACCTGCCTGTCGGATATCCTGCCCACCGGCTACCACGGCGCGGTGACGGCCGGGGTCGGCCCCGGCGCCACGGTGTATGTCGCCGGCGCCGGTCCGGTCGGCCTGGCCGCGGCAGCCTCGGCGCGTCTGCTGGGAGCGGCGGTGGTGATCGTCGGCGACGTCAATCCGCTGCGGCTGGTGCATGCGCGCAGCGTCGGTTTTGAAACGGTCGACCTGTCCCTCGATGCGTCGCTGGGCGACCAGATCACGCAGATCCTGGGCGTGCCGGAAGTGGATTGCGCGATCGACTGCGTCGGCTTCGAGGCGCGCGGCCACGGCCACGCCGGGGCGCAGTCGGAAGCGCCGGCGACCGTGCTCAATTCGCTGATGGAGGTGACCCGCGTGGCCGGCAAGATCGGCATTCCGGG
>Ga0182005_1000510_pt1 | contig 19866 bp, 18 predicted proteins | sample Sormic07211103_1_FD_123021 | JGI IMG/M metagenome (GOLD analysis project Ga0182005, IMG submission 123021) | Rhizosphere microbial communities from Sorghum bicolor, Mead, Nebraska, USA - 072115-103_1 MetaG | ecosystem: Host-associated > Plants > Roots > Rhizosphere | place: USA: Nebraska...
AGGACAGCCAGGCCAAACTGCCTAACGTGATGATCCTGGCGACCGGCGGCACCATTGCCGGCACCGGCGCGGACAGCACCACCACGGTTGGCTATACCTCGGCCACCGTCGGCGTTGAAAAACTGATCGCGGCGGTTCCCGAGCTGAAGAAAGTCGCCAATGTCAAAGGCGAACAGGTATTCCAGATCGCCAGCGAAAGCATGACCAACGACCACTGGCTGAAACTGGCCAAGCGCGTCAACGCCTTGCTGGCGCAACCGGACGTGGACGGCATCGTCATCACCCATGGCACTGACACGATCGAAGAAACCGCTTATTTCCTCGACCTGACCGTCAAGAGCCGCAAGCCGGTAGTGGTGGTGGGCGCCATGCGTCCATCGACCGCGATCTCGGCAGACGGCCCGATCAACCTGTACAACGCAGTGCTGCTGGCCGGCAGCAAGGATGCGATCGGCAAGGGCGTGCTGGTTTCGCTCAACGACCAGATCAACTCCGCGCGCGAAGTGAGCAAGACCAACACTTCGACCACCGACACGTTCAAGTCGACCGAACTCGGCATGCTGGGTTATATCCAGGGCAACAAGGCGTATTTCTACCGGCAATCGACCCGCAAGAACACGGTCGATACCGAGTTCGACGTCAGCAAGCTGGACGTGCTGCCGCAAGTTGACATCATCTACGGCTACGCCAACATGACCCGCGCCGCGCTCGACGCCCAGGTCGCCTCCGGCGCCAAGGGCATCATCCAGGCCGGCGTCGGCGACGGCAGCATTGCCGCGCAAATGAAAACGCCGCTGGTTGAAGCACGCAAGAAGGGTGTGATCATTGTCCGCGCCAGCCGCGTCGGCCAGGGCATCGTGGCGCGCAACGGCGAAGCCAACGATGATGAACTCGATTTCGTGGTGGCTGACACGCTGAATGCGCAAAAAGCACGCATCCTGCTGATGCTGGCGCTGACCAAGACCAGCAACACCAAAGAAATCCAGCGCATGTTCTACACTTACTGATTGTCGTGTTGCAAGCCGGGATGGCGCTGGCCGCCCCGGCTGCAGGCGCGGGCAGGCAAAAGCCGGTTGAATCGCACCGACGATTTGGCCGGCTTTTGCGTTTACCGCGCCAGTCGCCTGCAACAGCGCTTGCAGCAAGGGTTTTGCGCTGTTTCCGGGCAGAATGATGCTAATATGAGCAGACGTACAAGTGATGATCCCAGACTAGGCAATGCACGTTAACTCCCCAGATCAAGCGCCACACAAGCCACTGCTATCGCTGGTGGTCCCCTTTTACAACGAGAGCGCTGCCGTTGCCTGTTTCTTCCAGCGGATAACGCCCATACTGGCCGCTCTCGACACGTTCGATTACGAGATCGTCTGCATCAACGACGGTAGCGCCGACGACACCCTGGCGCAGCTGATCGCCATCGCCGGCCGCGACCGCCGGGTACGGGTGATCGACCTGTCGCGCAATTTCGGCAAGGAAGCGGCCCTGACCGCGGGCTTGAACGAAGCATTGGGCGACGCCGTGATTCCCATCGATGCCGACCTGCAGGATCCGCCCGAGGTGATTCCGCTGCTGGTCGAACAATGGCGCAACGGCTACGAAGTGGTGCTGGCCAAACGCGCCAACCGCGATAGCGATTCCTACATGAAGCGCAAGACTGCCGGCATGTTTTACCGTTTGTACAATGCGGTCTCGGACATCAAGCTGCCGGAGAACGTGGGCGATTTCCGCCTGGTCGACCGGCAAGTGCTGGATGCGCTCAAGCAGCTGCCGGAAAACCGGCGCTTCATGAAAGGGCTGTTTGCCTGGGTCGGCTTCAAGACCGTCACGGTGGAATACGCGCGCGAAGCGCGCAGCGCGGGAGAGTCGAAATTTTCCGGCTGGCGCCTGTGGAATTTTGCGCTGGAAGGCATCACCAGTTTCAGTACCGTGCCTTTGCGCTGGTGGACTTATTTCGGTTCGGCGATTTCACTGTTTGCCTTTATCTACGGCCTGGTGATCATTTTCAAGACGCTGATCCACGGCATCGACATGCCGGGTTATGCATCCATCCTGACGGTGGTGCTGTTCCTCGGCGGGATCCAGCTGATCGGCATCGGCGTCCTCGGTGAATATATGGGCAGGACCTACCTGGAATCAAAAGGCCGCCCGATTTACCTGATTCGCCGCCGCTACCAGAAAACCGAAGACTAGCAGCAGGATGGTTATGCATCGCTTCAGGCGGTTCCTGATCTATGCCGCCGCCGGCGGCGTGGGCACGGCATGCCAGTACGCCGTCCTGATCCTGCTGGTGCAGGGCGGCCTGTCGGGGCCGGTGCCGGCTTCGGCGGCGGGCGCCCTGGCCGGCGCGATCGTCAACTACGGGCTCAATTACTGGATCACCTTCAAGAGCCAGGCCGGCCATCTGCAGACAGCCAGCCGCTTCGGCCTGATCGCCGCCGCCGGCATCGCCCTGAATACCGGCCTGATGCACCTGCTGACCGTGCAGCTGGCGCTCAATTACCTGCTGGCGCAGATATTCTCTTCAGCGGCGGTGCTGGTGCTGACTTATTCCGCCAATACGCTTTGGACCTTCGGATCGAAACGTCCGCGCGACAAGGACGTCTCTCATCGTTCCCGACATGATGACTAGAAAATTTCCTCCCGTACTGCTTGCGGCACTGATCGGCCTTGCCGCTTTTGTGTTCTATACCGGCGGCGCCATCGTCTGGCCGACTTCCACCGAGTGGCTCATGCGCGGCGATTTCGGCCAGCATTTCCTCGGCTGGAATTTCTTCCGCAACACGCCGATGCTGCAATTTCCCCTTGGCGCCAACCTGGCCTACGGCGAACTGCTCGGCAGTTCGATCGTGTTTACGGATTCGACGCCGTTGTTCGCATTCCTTTTCAAGCCCTTCGCGGCGCTCCTGCCGCAACCGTTCCAATATATCGGCATCTGGCTTGCCCTGACCGTCGTGCTGCAAGCGGTGTTTGCCTACAAGCTGCTGTCCCTGTTTTCCGCCGAGCGCCTGACGCTGTTTCTGGCGACGGCGTTTTTCGTCATCGCACCGCCATTGTGGTGGCGCATTTACCTCGAAGCGGAATCCTTGTCGGCGCACTGGCTTATCCTGGCCGGCCTGTACCTGTATTTCGGCGAAAGATTTCGCTGGCGCGGCTGGCTGCTCCTGCTCTGCGCGGCATCGCTGGCGCACGCCTACCTGCTGGCCATGGTGCTAGCGATCTGGGGCGCCGACCTGCTGCAGCGCTGGCTGAAAAAGCAGGTTTCGCCATGGGCGCTGGCGCGCTTTGCCCTGTCGACCGCCGCATGCCTGGGATTGCTCATGTGGAGCACCGGCTACTTCATGCTGCGCGATGGCCTGAGCCAGCCGGTCGGCTTGAGTTATTACCGCATGAGCTTGCTGGGGCTGATCGACCCCATCGCCTGGTGGTCGACGGTCTTGCCGGACCAGCCTCGCGGCGGCGGCGAGTTTGACGGCTTCAGTTTCCTGGGAGTGGGGATGCTGGCCTTGCTGGCCATTGTGGCCGCGTTGTCGGTGTCGCGGGCGGTGCGCAGCAATGCCGCCCAGCGACCGGCAGCAACCTGGCGCCGGGCGACATTGCTGCCGCTGCTCATCGTTGCCTCGGGGTTGACCTTGCAGGCGTTGAGTTCTTATATCGGCTGGGCCAACCATGATGTGCTGGTATACCCGCTGCCGGCTTTCCTGCAAAAGATCCTGGGCATATTCAGGGCGTCGGGACGCATGTTCTGGCCGGTGTTTTACATGATCTACGCTGGCGTGTTTTACGCCGCCTTCAAGCTGGTCGGCAAACGCTGGCTGCCATACCTGCTGGGCGCGCTGCTGTTGCTGCAGCTGGCCGACAGCAATGACGCCGCGTTGAATATCCGCAAAAGCATGCGCGAATATCGGTGGACTTCCCCTCTGCAGTCCGCTTTCTGGAAACAGCTTCCGCCAGGCTATCGCCGGATCGCAATCACCATGCCGGCCGTGTATTCACCCGATTATTTTCCGATCGCCCTGTTTGCCTCGGAACAGCGCCTGACCATCAACCACGGCTATTTCGCCCGGATCGACCAGAGCCGGCTGGTGACAGAGCAGCGCAAGGCTGCCGAGGCCGTGTTTACCGGCCGCTACGATCCGCAGACGCTGTATGTGTTCCTCGGCGATTCGCTTTCTCTCTCGCTTTGGGAGCAGGCGAAAATCACCGCCGGCCCGGATGACCTGGTTGCGGAACTTGACGGCTACCGGATACTGGCGCCAGGCTGGAAACACTGCAGCGAGTGCCAGCGCTCGAATCCAGGCTATACCGCGGCGCCGCCAGCGCCGCCGGCCGACTACACACTCGGTACGGCGATCGATTTCCGTACCGGCGGCAATGCCGGTCCCTATCTCACCGGCGGCTGGTCGGCAGCGGAAACCTGGGGCACCTGGACCAACAGCAATGCGGCAGCGGTGTGGCTAAACGTGCCTGGCGTACCAGGGCAAGCGATTGCCGCCGACCTGACGCTGGAAGTGCTTGGCCAGGCCTACGTCATGGCAAAACACCCGCAGCAGACCATCCAGGTTTCCGCCAACGGCCAGACCCTGGGCGAGCTGCATTACACTGCAAAAATCAACCGGGGCAAGCAAAGCTTGCGGATTCCGGCGGGGCTGCTTGAGAAAAACCATGGAAGGCTGCTGCTCTTGTTCACCGTGGCGGAAACGGTATCGCCGTTGCAGGTGATGGAAAACAAGGACATGCGGGGCCTGGGCCTGGGCGCCATCTCGATGGTGGTCCGCTGATACTTGCTCCGGCCACGATCATTGCATTTACAATTACCGTTTAACCTGCTTGCCGAGGCCACAGCCATGTCCGAAGAATTCGAAGTCCCCAGTCCGCATGAACACCATATCGAGCACGTCACCGAGCACGCCCACGGCAGCGGCGACAATTTCGCCGGCAAGATCGCGGTGATGACGGCAATCATGGCGACTGTCGGCGCCTTGTTCAGCTACCAGGCCGGTTCTACCGAAAGCACGGCGGCGATGAACAAGAACAACGCCGCCATCAAGAAAACTGAAGCGGCCAACCAGTGGAATTACTACCAGGCCAAATCCAGCCGCCAGAACCTGGCCGAGCTGGCGACCCATATTCCGGGCGTCGACGCCGCGCACTACAGCGCCGAAGCAGCGCGCTACAAGAGCGAAAAAGAAGTCGTGCAGAAAAAAGCGGAAGCGCTCGAAGCCGAGGCCAGCGAGTGGGATGAAAAATCGGAGCTGGCGCTGCACCAGCATCACCGCTGGGCGCAGGCGATGACGGCGATCCAGATTGCGATTTCGCTGGCGGCGATTACTTTGCTGACGCGTAAGGAGTGGCTGAAAAAGATGGCGTATGGCGCCGGAGCGGTCAGCGTGGCGTTGGGCGCGCTGGCCTGGCTGCATATTTAACCGCAGCTGGGTAAAGAAGGAAATCCGATGAGGGCCAGCTTAAAAGAAAAAATAATTGATGTATGCAACAAGAAAATCAATGACAAGGGCACGGATGCAGGGCTTTCGTTTTATGCATTCTTTGCTAACAAGAATGATAATCCGGCATTACTCATGGAGGCTGCTGAGTGGTGGATCATGACACATCAGCTGGACCATTTTGAAAAAGCGGTAAAGATCAAAAAGATAGTCGAGCAAATGATTTAAGCCATCCGCGGCAGGAAGACAGAAAGCGCAGCGCGCCTTCTGTCCCGCCACGTCAAGTCAATCAGCGCGTCACCGGCTTGTAGCGGATCCGCTTAGGCTTGGCGCCTTCTTCGCCCAGGCGCTTGCGCTTGTCGGCTTCGTATTCCTGGTAATTGCCGTCGAAGAACGATACCTGCGACTCGCCTTCGAAGGCCAGGATGTGGGTGGCGATGCGGTCCAGGAACCAGCGGTCATGGCTGATCACCATCACGCTGCCGGCGAATTCCAGCAAGGCGTCTTCCAGCGCGCGCAAGGTTTCGACGTCGAGGTCGTTGGACGGTTCATCCAGCAGCAGCACGTTGCCGCCTTGCAGCAGGGTCTTGGCCAGGTGCAGGCGGCCGCGTTCGCCGCCGGACAGGTTGCCGACGATCTTTTGCTGGTCGCCGCCCTTGAAGTTGAAGCGGCCCAGGTAAGCGCGCGAAGGCATTTCAAAACGGCCGACGGTGAGGATGTCGGCGCCGCCCGAGACGTCTTCAAATACGGTCTTCTGGTCCGACAGGGAATCGCGCGACTGGTCGACGATCGATACCCGGGCGGTAGTGCCGATCACCACTTCGCCGCTGTCCGGCTGTTCCTTGCCGGTGATCATCTTGAACAGGGTCGACTTACCGGCGCCGTTGGGGCCGATGATGCCGACGATGGCGCCGGCCGGGATGCGGAAGCTGAGGTTGTCGATCAGCATGCGGTCGCCGAACGATTTCGACACGTTCTTGAATTCGATCACTTCATTGCCCAGGCGCTCGGCTACCGGGATGAAGATTTCCTGGGTCTCGTTGCGCTTCTGGTATTCGTGTTCGCTCAGTTCATTGAAGCGCGCCAGGCGGGCCTTGCTCTTGGCCTGGCGGCCTTTCGGGTTTTGCCTGACCCATTCCAGTTCCTTGGCGATGGTTTTCTGGCGCGACGATTCGGTCGCTTCTTCCTGCTTCAGGCGGTTGCCCTTCTGCTCCAGCCACGAACTGTAGTTGCCCTTCCACGGGATGCCGTGGCCGCGGTCCAGCTCGAGGATCCATTCGGCGGCGTTGTCGAGGAAGTAGCGGTCATGGGTGATGCCGACCACAGTGCCGGGGAAGCGCTGCAGGAACTGCTCCAGCCAGTCCACCGATTCGGCGTCCAGATGGTTGGTCGGTTCGTCCAGCAGCAGCATGTCGGGTTTCGACAGCAGCAGGCGGCACAGCGCCACGCGGCGCTTTTCACCGCCGGACAGGACGCCGATCTTGGCGTCCCAGGGCGGCAGGCGCAAGGCGTCGGCGGCCATTTCCAGCTGCAGGTCGAGGTTGCCGTCGCCGGCGGTGGCCAGGATATCTTCCAGCCGCGCCTGTTCCGCCGCCAGGGCGTCGAAATCGGCGCCTTCTTCGGCATAGGCGGCGTACACCGCATCCAGCTTGGCCTGCGCTTCAAACGCTTCGCCCAGCCCGCCTTCGACGGCCTGGCGTACGGTCTGTTCCGGGTCGAGCTGCGGTTCCTGCGGCAGGTAGCCGATGTTCAAGCCCGGCATGGGCACCGCTTCGCCCTGGATATCCTTGTCGATGCCGGCCATGATTTTCAGCAGGGTCGACTTGCCGGAACCGTTCAGGCCGAGCACGCCGATCTTGGCGCCGGGGAAAAACGACAGCGAGATATCTTTCAGTATTTGACGTTTGGGCGGCACGATCTTGCCGACCTTGTTCATTGTGTAGACGTATTGGGCCATGGGGAGCAATGATGATTAAGTGAATAGACAAGCAGTAAAGAGCTACCTGGACTGCCAAGAATAACCGATGTGGATGCTTAAGTCGAAGCGGCGGGGCGGGCTGCAAATGTCCGCCACAGGCCTTCGACCGAATACAGGGCCAAAGCCAGCCAGATGACGATGAACCCTGTCAGCCTGGCGCCGTCCAGTTCCTCGTTATACAGCCACACGCCCAGCAGCAGCTGCAGCGACGGCGTGATGTATTGCAGCACGCCGACCAGCGACAGCGGGATGCGGCGGGCGCCGGCGGCGAACATCAGCAGCGGGATCGAGGTGATCGGGCCGGCGGCGACCAGTAGCCACTTGGTCGATGCCGAGGCGCTGGCGAAGGTATTGTGGTCCTGCACCGTAGTATACGCCAGGTAGGCCAGCGCCAGAGGCAGCGCCAGCGCCGTCTCCAGCGCCAGGCCGGGCAGCGCGCCGAGGCTGGCGGTCTTGCGCAGCAGGCCGTAGCTGCCGAACGTCACGGCCAGGGTCAGCGCGATCCATGGCGGGTGGCCGGCCTGCCAGGTCAGCCACAGCACGGCGGCGGCGGCCAGGGCGATCGCCAGCCACTGCAGCAGGCGCGGCCGTTCGCGCAGGAAGATGAAACCGAGCGCCACGCTGACCATCGGGTTGATGAAATAGCCGAGGCTGGCTTCGACGATGTGATTGTTGTTGACGGCCCAGATGTAGGTGGTCCAGTTGGCGGTCAGCAGCAGCGCGCTGGCGACGAAGCCGCCGATGACGCGCGGCTGGCGCAGCACCGGGCCGACCCAGGCCCACTGCTTGCGCACGGTCAGCACGATCGCCAGGAACAGGAACGACCACAGCATCCGGTGCATGACGATGTCGACCGGCGGAATCTCGGCTTCCAGCGCCTTGAAGTAAATCGGAAACAAGCCCCACAGGATGTAGGAGGCGATCGCATAGAACATTCCTGCTTGCATGGTGTGGGTCTGTAAAAAGGTGAGGGAGCGGCGCCGGGTTTCAGTTATGTTTCTGCCACTTGTTCCAGGCGCATTTAAACAACATCCAGCATTTTACGCATAAGCGGCGCGCCTGACGTTGAAGATGCGCATATGGCCGCCTGGCCAGACAGCCTTAACTCCTGGAAAGCGCCCGCCGTCTGCGCGCTCACGGCCGCGCCGCGGCCTGCAGCAGGCGGCGGTGTTCAGGCCGCGCCGCCAAACGATGCAGCAGCAGGCCGCCGACGCCGCAGCTCGCCATCACCACCGTCAGCGGCAATGCCGTGCCGTCATGCCACAAGCTCATGCTGATGCCGGAGGTGATGCCGAGCGTGAACTGCAGGGTGCCCATCAGCGCCGACGCGGTGCCGGCCTGCTTGCCTTGCTGCGACAAGGCGATCGCCGATGCGTTCGGGCTGATGAAACCGTAGCAGGCCAGGTAGCCGAAGAAACCGGCCAGCAGCACCGGCAGGCTGTTGACGCCGCAAGCCACCAGCAATGCTATCGACAGGCTCAGCAGGGCCGGCAGCCACAGGGCGCGGCCGAGGATGGTGTCGAGCGAATATTTGCCGACCAGCCGAGCGTTGACCTGCGAGGCGGCGATCAGGCCGAAGGCATTGGCGCCGAACACGAAGCCGAAATGCTCAGGCTTGATGCCATGCAGTTCGATCAGCACAAAGGAGGAGCCGGTAATGTAGGCAAACATGCCGCCCTGGAGCAGGCCGCCGACCAGGCTGTAGGCGACGAACTGGCGGTCCAGCAGCAGCCGGCCGTATTGTTTCAGGGTGCGGCCCAGGTGCAACGGCGCCGCTTGGCGGCGGTCCAGCGTTTCCTGCATGGTGTAGTGGATCGCCACCAGGCAAAACAGGCCGAAGGCGGCCAGGCCGCCGAAAATCACGCGCCAGCCCCAGAACTTGAGCACGCTGCCGCCGATCAGCGGCGCCAGGATAGGCGCCAGGCCCATCACCAGCATCATCAGCGAAAACGCCCTGGCGGCGCCGGTGGTGCCGAGCCGGTCGCGGACCACGGCGCGCGCGATCACCATGCCGGCGCAGCCGCCCAGGCCTTGCAGGAAGCGGAACACGATCAGCGCAATGACGTCTTGCGACACCATGCAGGCCAGCGAACCCAGCAGGTACAGCGCCATGCCGACATACAGCGGCGGCTTGCGGCCGAAACGGTCGCTCAGCGGCCCGTAGAACATCTGGCCGACCGCGAGCCCGACCAGGAAGCTGGCCAGGGTCAGCTGCACCAGGTTGCTGCCGACCCCGAACTGCTGCGCGATGGTCGGGAAGCTCGGCAGGTACATGTCGATCGACAGCGAGCCGATGGCGGTCAGCGCGCCAAGTAAAAGAAGCCAGCCCGGGAGCAGTTTCTCCGGGGCTGAAGTTGCAGTAGTGTTTGTCATGGGATGCTTGGAGTAGCGCCAGTTGCTGGCGCTGGGTTAAATATGTACAGCAGGCGGAAAGCGCTGGCAGGAACTGCCGGGATGCGGCACAGATATACGATCCGTGCGCTCAAGCGATGGCTAATGTTACACCAACATCGGCATGTCTGCCGGGAGGCGCTTGGGCCGGCCCGGCAATCGCGGTTTATTGTGCGAGGAAATCGAGCAAAGTCAGCGCCACCACCTTGGTGGCTTTGCGCAGGTCGTCCAGCGCGAGATTTTCATCGGCCTGCTTGGCGTTCGATTCCATCAGCGTGCGCGGACCGGCGCCGTACAGCACCACTGGAATGCCGTGTTCGCCGTACAAGCGGGCATCGGTGTAGAGCGCGGAACCGTTGGCCGGAATCGCTTCGCCTAAAACGGCTTGCGCATTCTTTTGCACGCTGGCCAGCAGTTTTTCGTGGCCCGGCAAGGGCCGCAGCGCGCGCGCCAGCAGCAGGCGCTTGATGTCGACGCGGATGCCCGGCAGGTCGGCGACAGCGGCAGCGATCATGGCCCGCACGTCGGCTTCGACAGCCGCCGGGTCTTCTTCCGGAATCATGCGGCGGTCCATCTTCAGCACCACCTTGCCCGGCACGACATTGGTGTTGGTGCCGCCGTCGATGCGGCCGACGATCATGGTCGGATGGGTGATGCCGGGAATGGCCGAACTGATTTTTTTCAGGTCGGGCAGCTTGGCGTAGATCGCCTGCAGGACCTTGGCCGCGGCCTGCAATGCATCGTGGCCGGTTTCCGGCATCGAGCCGTGGGTCGCCTTGCCGTGCACCGTCACTTCGAACTGCAGGCAGGCGTTGTGCGCGGTGACGACGTTGTAGCTGAAGCCGGGGCCGATCACCAGGTCCGGTTTGGTCAGCTGGTTTTCCAGCAGCCAGGCCGGCCCCAGCAAGCCGCCGAATTCTTCGTCATAAGTGAAGTGCAGTTCGAGCGTACCCTTGAGCGGCACGCCGAGCGCTTCCAGCGCGCGCACGGCAAAAATGTAGGTGGCGAAATCGCCTTTGGACACCGTGGTGGCGCGGCCGTAGATGCGGCCGTTTTCGATCTCGCCGCCATACGGCTGTCTGGTCCAGCCTTCGCCTGGCGGCACCACGTCGCCGTGGGCGTTCAGCGCCAGCACCGGGCCGGCGCCGGCATACTGGCGGCGGATGATCAGGTTGGTGATGCTCTCCATGCCGTAGTCTTTGACGGCGGCGGCCGGCACCGGGTGCTTCTCGGCTTGCCAGCCCCAGGCGGCGACCAGCTCGGCCACGGCGTCGGCGTGCGGCGCGTTGTTGCCGGGCGGGGTGTCGGTGGGAATGCGGACGATCTTTTGCAGGAATCCGACTTCTTCGTCAAAGTGGCCGTCGATCCAGGTGAGCAGCTGGTCGGATAAGGTGGTATTGGACATGGCGTGAAATTAAATGATTGCAGGACCGGGTTCGAGAGCTGGCATCACTGCCCGACATACTCCCGATAGTAGCGCATTCCCAAGCCGGTCAGGATTTCATAGCCGATGGTGCCGGCCAGCCGCGCGACGTCGTCGACCGGGCGGCTGGGACCGATCAGTTCGACCAGCGCGCCCGCCTGCAGCCGTTCGGCGGCAATGCCGGTGACATCGATAGTGATCGAATCCATGGAGACGGTGCCGACCATCGGCGCGGCCTTGCCGTCGATGAACGCGACGCCGCGGTTGCTCATGGCGCGCAGCCAGCCGTCGGCATAACCGACGCCGACGGTAGCGATCTGCCGCTGTTCCGTGGCGCTATAACTGATGCCGTAGCCGACATGGTCGCCGCGTTCGATGGTGCGGGTTTGCAGGATGCGGCCATGCAGGGCGGCTACCGGCTGCAGCGGATTGGCGGCGCCGGCCACCGGCGCGATGCCGTACAGCGCGGCGCCGGGGCGGACCAGGTCGAACTGATAGTCGCTGCCAAGGAAAATCCCGGAAGAATTGGCCAGGCTGGCCGGCACCTGCGGCAGGCGCTGCCGGAATGCCTTGAAACGCGCCAGCTGGCTGGCGTTCATCGGATGGTCCTGGTGTTCGGCGCAAGCCAGGTGGCTCATCAGGAACAGCGGCGGGATGGTTTGCCGGTACAGCGGGTGCGCCAGCCAGGCTGCGGCTTCGGCCGCCGGCAAGCCCATCCGCGACATGCCGCTGTCGACCTGGACGATGGCCGGCAGCGGCCGCTGCAGCGCTTGCGCCAGCGCATGCCAGTCCTGGATCTGCTGCAGGCTGTTGAGCACCGGCGTCAGGCCGTGCCTGATGAATTCCTGCCCGGTGCCGGGCGGCGGCCCATGCAGCACGAACACTTGCGCGGTTGCCGGCAAATGCGGGCGCAGCGCAATGCCCTCGTCGAGGTGCGCGACAAAGAAGTGGCGGCAGCCTTCCGCCGCCAGCGCCGGCCCGACCCGTTCCGCGCCCAGGCCATAGGCATCGGCCTTGACGGCGGCGCCGCAGGCAGCCGATCCGGCTTGCTTGCGGAGCAGGCGATAGTTACTGCGCAGGGCGTCGAGATCGACGGTCAGGATTGCGCCTGCATGTGCCGCTTGTGGATGCATGATGTGTATCGTTCAGAAAACGGTGATGGCGATGATATCTACCGCGGCAGGAGCCGCGTCAGGCGTAAGCGGGGCGCTCGCTTTGCGCGCCGTGCCTGCTGTAGCGGCCGACCGCCAGGTCGTCCGCGGCAATCGCCGGCCGCTTGCCGGAGATCAGGTCCGACAGCAGCTGCGCCGAACCGCAAGACATGGTCCAGCCGAGCGTGCCGTGGCCGGTGTTGAGGAACAGGTTGCGGATATGGGTGGCGCCGACGATCGGCGTGCCGTCCGGCGTCATCGGCCGCAAGCCGGTCCAGAAACTGGCGGCGGCAGTGTTGCCGGCGCCCGGGAACAGGTCGTTGACCACCATCTCCAGGGTGGCGCGCCGTTTCGGCTTGAGGGTCTTGTTGAAGCCGACGATCTCGGCCATGCCGCCGACCCGGATGCGGTTGTCGAAACGGGTGATGGCGATCTTGTAGGTTTCGTCGAGGATGGTCGAGACCGGCGCCGCTTCGGCGTCGACGATCGGCACCGTGATCGAATAACCTTTCAGCGGATACACCGGGATATCCAGCAGCGAGCCGAGGAAGCCGGTCGAATAGGCGCCCAGCGCCACCACGTAGCTGTCGGCCTGCAGGTGCTCGGGGCCGCACTGGACGCCGGCGATCTCGCCGTTGGCCAGGGTCAGCGCATCGATCTGCAGGTTGTAGCGGAAGCGCACGCCCAGTTCTTCGGCCATCCTGGCCAGCCGGGTGGTGAACATCTGGCAGTCGCCGGTTTCGTCGTTCGGCAGGCGCAGGGCGCCGCTCAGCTTGTGCTTGACCGCTTCCAGCGCCGGTTCCGCCAGCGCCAGCTGGTCCGGCGTGAGCAACTCGAACGGCACGCCGGTGTCTTGCAGGACCTGGATATCCTTGGCGGCGTCGTCCAGCTGCTGCTGGCTGCGGAATACCTGCATGGTGCCGAGCTGGCGGCCTTCGTAAGCGATGCCGGTATCGGCGCGCAACACCTTGAAGCAGTCGCGGCTGTATTCAGCCAGGCGCACCATGCGTTCCTTGTTGACGGCGTAGCGGGCCGCGCTGCAGTTGCGCAGCATCTGCCACATCCAGCGCAGCTGGAACAGGGTGCCGTCGGGGGTGATCGAGAGAGGAGCGTGCTCTTGCAGCATCCACTTCAATGCTTTCAGCGGGATGCCGGGCGCAGCCCAGGGCGAGGCGTAGCCGGGGGATATCTGGCCGGCGTTGGCAAAACTGGTGTCTTGCGCCGGACCCGGCAGGCGGTCGATGACCGTCACTTCGTGGCCGGCACGGGCCAGGTAATAGGCGCTGGTGACGCCGACCACGCCGCTGCCAAGAATGAGCACCCGCATCTTGATTCTCCCTAACGCCTGAATTGGTTTTTATTTGCAGTAATAAGCGCTATGCTAATAGCTAATTTATAGCATTTGTTACTGTATAAATCGATATATTCAGGATTTAACACTAAAAATACCAGCAAATTCGAGACATGAGAATCTACAAGGAATCAAGCCGCACCCTGGACAAGCTGGACCGCCATATCTTGCGTTTGCTGCAGCAGGACGGCCGCATGTCGATGAAGGACCTGGGCGAGCAGGTCGGCTTGTCGATCACGCCATGCATCGAGCGCGTCAAGCGGATGGAACGCGACGGCGTCATCGACGGTTATTACGCCCGCGTCAACCCGGCCGCGGTCGGCGCCAAGCTGCTGGTTTTTGTCGAGATTACGCTGAATCAGAAATCGGCGCATGCCTTCGAACAGTTCCGGCGCGAAGTGCTGCGCATCCCGGAGGTGCTGGAATGCCACCTGGTGTCCGGCGATTTCGATTACCTGATCAAGGCCCGCATCCGCGAAATGGCGGAGTACCGCAAACTGCTGGGCGACATGCTGCTGCAGTTGCCAGGCGCGGCGCAGTCCAAGAGCTATGTTGTAATGGAGGAAATCAAGGAAACGCTGGCATTGTCGATGGAGATAAAGTAATTGCCGCACTTGGCGCTGCTGATCAGGTCATCAGGCGGTGATACCATCAACGGCTTGTGACGACATGACTTGACAAGTCGTAATGAAACGCCGAGTCGAAAATCATTTGAGGAGCGCACACGTTTGAGTCAAGAAGGACAACTGTTCGATAAAAAATCCTTGCGATCAGTGATCGGCAAGACTGCTGATTGGAACGAGCTGGCCAAGGACTGTATAGCCTTTGCGAATGCCACAGGCGGGCGGTTATTGCTTGGTATCGAGGCGAGGATGAGTTGCCGCCGCCTCACCAGCGCATTTTGGCTGATTTACCTGACATGATTAGACGCAAGCTGGCTGAACGGACCGTCAATGTGACCGTTTTACCAGATATCATCACTATGCCAAACGGCGGTCAATACGTCGAACTCAGGGTGCCGCGTTCGCTGGCCGTCGCATCTACAACCGATGGACGTTATTTTTTGCGGATTGCCGACCAGAGCAAGCCAATTACTGGCGACGACGTTCTGCGGCTTGCTGGTGAACGCTCGGCACTGCCGTGGGAGACGCAAACAACCTTGCACGTTGTCCGCGATGCAGTTGATTCGATTAAGTTGGAAAAAATGATCAATGCTCTGCGAGCTTCTGATCGCGTTAAAACTTCGGTAAAAGAGAAATCAACGGAGGAACTGCTCGATCATTATCAACTGGCGCATGGTCCTTATCTGACCAATCTTGGCATTTTATGTGTGGGACAGCAGCGACACAGGGCGCAATTGGCAACCTCTCCGGTTATTCAGTTTATTAAGTACGACGAGCAGGACCAGAAGGTCAACAAGCTGGTTTGGGACGATCAGACAGCGAGTCCAATGGAATTAATTGAATTCGTATGGCAGGAAGTCCCTGATTTTCGTGAGCGCTATGAGTTGCCCGACGGTCTGTATCGCCAACATATTCCTGCCTTCGACGAGATTGTGGTTCGTGAATTGCTGGTTAACGCCCTTGTACACCGCCCTTACACTCAACGCGGAGACATTTTTCTAAATCTGCATCCGGATCGGCTCGAAATCGTTAATCCAGGACCTTTACCTTTGGGTGTTACGCCGAAGAACATACTACACACGACAGTACGTCGTAATGAAAATCTTGCTCGTTTGTTCCATGATCTCAAATTGATGGAGCGTGAGGGCAGCGGCTTCGACAAGATTTACGAAGTCTTGCTATCACAGGGGCGGCCCGCCCCGGAGTTAATAGAGAGCCATGACCGCGTACAGATTACGGTGCGCCGTCGTATCCTTAAACCTGAGGTCATTGACTTTATCGCGAAGGCAGACCAGACCTACCAACTTACTCAGCGTGAGCGTATCGCCCTAGGATTATTGGCTCAACACGATGCTCTGACCGCGCGTGAACTTGCCAGCATGCTGGAGTTATCGTCGGTGGAGGCTCTTCAGCCTTGGTTGTCTAGGCTGTTGAGCTGGAATATTGTTAAGAGCACCGGTCGGACACAAGCAACTCGCTACTTTGCCGATCCAAGCCTGCTTAAAAATCTCAATTTTGCGGGCGATACTACTTTGAAGCGGATCGAACCCCATCGTCTGGCAGCCCTGATTCTTGAGGATTTAGACCGTTATCCACAGTCGGCGATAGGAGATATTCGCCGTCGGATTGGTGGCGAGATACATCCTAAGCAAGTCAAGCGAGCATTGGAGGGTTTGATCGAAAAGGGGGAAGTGCGTTTTGAAGGGGAAAATCGTTGGCGACGTTATTGGCTAGCATGATGAGATGCTATTGGACATGATTTCCGATATCGGATCTATTTGGGCGATAGGATAGGGGTGATATACCCCTTGGACGTCGAGAAACCAACGATACTTATCGGCCAGTTTCTATCGGACATGGGTGATATCGCAGGCAGGCAGAGCGGTTATTTAGGAGGACGATTATGCGGAACGCCAAGGCAGTCTTGACGCCCGGGTCGCATTCCTGAAACGTTTCATCAAAGAGATGGCCCAGGCCGGCATGCCTCTAGTGACAGGCATCGATGCGCCGGCCACCCGGCCTGGCGCCCGGCTTTTCCTTGCGCGATGACCTGCGCGTCCTGGAGCAGGTCGCGGGCAAGTACGAGCGCGCCTTCAAGCCCTGATTCAGGCGGCGCTCTCCAGCAAGCTGATTTCGATGCGCTCCTTGCCCTTGCCGATATTCTTGCGTTTCAGCCTGAGCGCGCCGACCTCGGCGGTCGAGCGCGGATGGGTGCCGCCGCAAGCCATCCTGGCGAATCCTGCGACTTCCCAGTAGCGCCGCTGCGCCGCTTCATCGGTGAAGGCGGTGACGATAGGCAGGTCGGCCTGGAGCAGGGCGGCCACCTCGCTTTCGATCTGCGGCAGCAGCACGGCGATGCTGCCTTCGTGGGCAAAGTCGATGCGCCCTTTGTCGGCTGAAATATGGGCGCCGATGCGCTCGATGCCGGGCCGCAGCTTGTACACCAGCTGCAGCACCATTTCGGCGGCGAAGTGCAGCCGCATCAGGCGATAGCGGCGGTTCCAGTCGATCGCGACTTCGACCGCGCTGCCGGCCTGCAGGCCATGGCCCGGGGCCAGCGTGTAGAGAATGTCCAGGCCGTCCTTTTCCGCGGACAGTACGGGATGGCCGGCCACGGTGCCGTGGTCGCTTTCCTGGCCGCCGGAAAAGGCGAAGAAAATGGTTTCCGCGAGGCGGATGCGGTCGTTGTCGACGGCCACGACCTGGGTGTCAAGCGTGGTGCGGTAAGGATCTTGCCAGAAGAGCTTGCGTGTCATGGCCGGCCGGAATGATGAAATGTCCGTCAAGCATAACAAAAGGAGCGAGTTGATTGCTCGCCCCTTTCTCTTTTTCCGCTTTCAGATCTTGCCGTCGCGGAAATCCTGGATCGCCTGCTCTACCTGTTCGCGGGTGTTCATCACGAACGGTCCCCACTGCGCAATCGGCTCGTTGAGCGGCTTGCCGGCAATCAGCAGGAAGCGGCTGTTGCCTTGGGCCTGCAGGCTGACGCCGGCGGCATCGGCGCTGTTGCTCAGGATCGCCATGCGGCCGGCTGGTGCGCTGCGGCCGTCTTCGCCGATGCGCAGCGCACCCTCGAACACGTACAGGAAGGCATTGTGCCTGGCCGGGATCGGCAATTCCAGCTGCTGGCCGCCCTCCAGCTGCACGTCCAGGTACAGGGGTTCGGTGTGCGGCCTTTGCACCGCGCCGGCGGTGCCGAAAGCGGAGCCGGCAATCACCTTCACCTTGACGCCGGGCTGCGGCGAAACTTGCGGAATCTGGTCGGCCTGCAGGTCGCGGTAGCTGGGGGCGACCATCTTGTCGCCGGATGCCAGGTTGAGCCATAGCTGGAATCCGCTCATCAGGCCGTCTTCCTGTTCCGGCAGTTCCGAGTGCACCAGCCCGCTGCCGGCCGTCATCCACTGCACGCCGCCCGCCTGCAGCAAACCTTCATTGCCGGCATTGTCGCGATGGCGCATGCGGCCGGCCAGCATGTAGGTGACGGTTTCAAAGCCGCGGTGCGGATGGTCGGGAAAACCGGCGAGATAGTCTTCCGGCTTGTCCGAATGGAAATTGTCGAGCATCAGGAACGGGTCGAGCCGGCGCTGCAGGTCGTTGGTGAGGACTCGCACCAGGCTGACGCCGGCGCCGTCCTGGGTGTTGATGCCGGTGACCAGGCGTTCGAGCTGGCGGTTGAAAAGGGGCTTGTTCATAAATTTCTCCGGGCAGGTCGCGCTTATTTTTTTGCATCCGTATCGACCGCCGCCAGCATGAGCAGGGCGCCGATGATCGAGATGTTTTTCAGGAAATGATTCAGCTGGTCTTGCACGCTGGCGGGATCGGCCTGCCAGAAACGATGCGCCGCCAGGGTGGCGCCGACCGTGAACAGCGCTACCACGAGTGCTGCGGGACGCGCATTCCAGCCGGTCATGATCGCCAGGCCGCCGCCGACCTCGACCAGGATGGTGACAAGCACGGCAAAAGTCGCAAATGGGATGCCGAGGCTGCTCATGTAGCCGACCACGCCGGAAAACGCGGTGATTTTCAGGAGGCCCGAAATGACGAACAGGGAGGCCAGCAGGACCCGGCCGATACGATACAGTGTTGGTGAAGTTTGCATGATGGTTCCAGTCTATAAAAGAGTTTTAAAGGGTTTCGATGTAAGTAAGCGTTTGCAAGCCGCTGTATCGATGGATGATTGCGTATCTGGTGCAGCGGACGAAACCATCTTATGCTTCCTGCTTCTCGCCGGATATTGATAATCTTGAGATAATCAATATCTAATTATTGGATATTGTTGGATTGCCATGAATATCGAACGGTTATCGCTGGATCAATTGCGGGTGTTCGCCCAGGTGGCCGACAGCGGCAGTTTCCTGGCCGCGGCGAAGGCGCTGCAGCGCGCCCAGTCGGCGGTCAGCTATGCCATCGGCACGCTGGAAAACCAGCTTGGATTGCCATTGTTCGACCGCAGCAGCTACCGGCCGCAGCTGACGGCTGCCGGCATCGAGCTGCTGCGCGATGCGCGCCAGGTGCTGGACCAGGTCGATGCCTTGCAGGCGCGTGCGGCCGCCTATGCGCATGGCCAGGAACTGGAAATCACGCTGGCGCTGGATGTGTTTTTCCCGACTGCGGCGCTGGTGGTGTTGCTGTGCGACTTCCGGCAGGCGTTTCCCGGCGTGACAGTGCGGCTGGAGATCGAAGCGCTGGGTTCGGTTGCCGAGCGCGTGCTGGACGGCGTGGCGATGCTGGGCGTGCTGGGCACCTTGCCTATCGTTCCCCCCAATTTGCTGCGCATCAGCTTGCCGACGGTGCTGCTGGTCGGCGTCGTGGCGCCGATTCATGCGCTGGCGCAGTTCAGCGACCGCATCCCCGGCCATGTGCTGGAACAGCAGGTGCAGCTGGTGCTGAGCGACCGCAGCGCGCTCACCGCCAACCAGGATTTTTCGGTGCATTCCTCGCTGTCCTGGCGCATGAGCGATCTTGGCACCAAGCACGCCTTGCTGCGGGCCGGCATGGGCTGGGGCTATATGCCGCTGCATGTGGTGGCGGACGACCTGGCGAGCGGCCGGCTGGTGCGTATCCAGACCGCCGGCCATCCGCCGGCGGGAGCGGCGCTGCCGATGCAATGCGTATACCGGCCGGACCGCGAAGTCGGGCCTGCGCTTGCCTGGTGGCTGGACGCGCTGGCGAAGCTGACCAGCTTCGACCCGGCCTGAGGTGAGGCTTGCGCCGGACATCGGTGTCCGGCACAATGCTGCCGTAGTGTTTCGGAGATGGCATTCCTCCCTGAACCGCCGCTTTTGACTTGAGCCTTCGCAATCTCTCCAGCCAAACGCAGCTGATGATGCCTGCAAGTTCCTGGACGGGATCTGCAGGCGTGCGCGCTTTCCTTGCCATCCAGGTTTGAGTCCTTCAAATCTCGCACCTTTATCCATGAAAAAAACAAATTACCCTGAACAGCTGCTGATGCTGGTGTATCTCGCGCGCTGGCTGATACTGGCGTCGGTGGTCGGCGCCCTGGCCGGC
>Ga0182005_1000511_pt1 | contig 19862 bp, 12 predicted proteins | sample Sormic07211103_1_FD_123021 | JGI IMG/M metagenome (GOLD analysis project Ga0182005, IMG submission 123021) | Rhizosphere microbial communities from Sorghum bicolor, Mead, Nebraska, USA - 072115-103_1 MetaG | ecosystem: Host-associated > Plants > Roots > Rhizosphere | place: USA: Nebraska...
CCATTCAGCGATGCGATGACTTCTTACTTCCATAATTCAGTGGGTGGTTATCATGCGGCGAAACTGACCCTGTACCAGGATCTGATTGAAAACCAGATCAGCAAGAATAATATCAATGTGCTGAATATGCTGAACGCGAAGTATGTGATCGCACCCGGTCAGGGCGGACAGCAGATCGTACAACGTAATCCACAGGCACTGGGAAATGCATGGTTTGTGAAAGATATCGTTTGGGTGCCGAATGCAGATGCCGAAATGAAAGCACTGGATAACCTGAATACAAAGGATTCTGTTGTGATCGATCAGCGATATAAATCTGCGGTGAAGGCCCAGCCGGTATACGATTCAGCAGCCACTATCGCTCTCGTGAAAAACGATGTGGATCAGATCAGCTATACATCTAATGCAGCTACTCCACAATTTGCGGTGTTCAGTGAAGTGTATTATAAAGAAGGCTGGAACGCGTATATTGATGGTGTGGAAACGGAATATGTGAGAGTGGATTATGCGCTGAGAGGCCTGAGTGTTCCAGCTGGCAAACACGAGATTGTGTTTAAGTTCCATCCGAAGAGTTTCTACCTGGGTGATAAGATTGGATTCTTTAGCTCACTGATAGTGATGTTGCTGTTGATTGGTGCTGTTGTGCTGGAGTTTAGAAAGAAGAAAGTAACCGCTTAGTTATACATTTTTCTTATTAAAAAAAGGAGCCCGTATCGTGTGATACGGGCTCCTTTTTTTAATAGATAATTGCCTGAATGATGATCCTTGCTTTTTGCGTTTCAGGGTCTGTTTGAATGCGTACCCACTCATCATTTTTTATCACATACCCTTTCAGTGGTTTATTTTTTTTAAACCTCCTGTTATAAAGAGCCTTATACAATTTCACCACTTCTCTTTCCCGGCCGCTTATCTGAACAGATATTATTCTTGTATCATCATAGAGCTGGTATTCGATCAATACACCCTCGCTAAAGAAGAAAGACTTATGGTTGGGAGCCGCCTCATTCACACTATCACTTACCAGATGAAGTACCCTGACTACATCGGCATTGTATGACGCATACGCGTTGTTATAATATTCATGCACCACCTTTACGGATGTTTGCGCGGATACTGTACCGATGCTTATCAGCAATGACAGTACTAAGAATAACAGGTTGCTGGATTTCATAGTTTACTGGTTTCTTTCCTCCGGGGATCGCTTTGATATCTTCCACCTGATCTCAATTTTCCCGGTCGACCTGCTCTTAACATAAAATTTAAGGCATGTCTATTACAAAAATGCACTTTTATAATACTTTATAAAAATGAGGTTTGTTTTTAATGATGATCGGACTAAACTTCCACAGTGCACAAACATTTTTTGTCAGTCCCCATACCTGAGGCATGTATTTAAACGGATTACGCCCCTTGAATAAATTCTCCAGGATGCTACCGAAAAAGAATACCGGTACTGCAAAGGTGTAATTGAGCAATAAAAACAAAAACCAGCCTACACCAAACTGTTTTCTCACCCTGACGTGATTGGACAGCATCACCTGCAGAGCTTTCCTGTCAAACAATCCCTGGTATCCTTTCTCTTCTGAATCAAAGGCTTCACCCGTTGTTTCGCCCTGCAAATGGATTATATGGATGTCTCCGAATATAGCGAGCTTACCGATACGCCTGATGCGGCTACACCATTCCACTTCTTCTGCATACAGGAAGAAATCTTCATCCATAAAGCCTGCCTTTTCCAGCGTACTTCTTTTTATCATCAGATAGGCACCACTGATCCAATCTACTTCATGTACACTGCTGGCCTGTTGTACGTTCGGAACTTTCGTTTTCATTTTGAAAGCTACCCATCTCAGGACCTTGCCCCAGTAAGGCAAGGGCAGTAAGTGGTTCAGTCCGCCTTTCATGAAATAATTGCCGGAGATCTGCGTGCTATGATCCGCATTCAGCTGCTGTACACCGCAGGCCGCAAATTCGCTTGTACTGAAGCGTTGCACACATTTGTCCAGTGCACCATTCAGGATCAGCGTATCCGGGTTGAGCAATAAAAGATAGTCTCCTTTTGCGACACGCAAACCGGCGTTGTTAGCCCGGGAAAAACCACCATTATAGCCCATTTCAATGGGAGTAATAAACGGATGCCTGGCTACTATCTGCGCTAAGCTACCGGGTGCAGACTGGTTATCGACCACGATGACTTCGTAACTGATTTCTTTCGTCTGACTTACGATCGTATCTATACAATCATTGATCAGGGCATGGCTATTATAATTGACAATAATGATTGATAGCTGCATGAATTACACTTTAGGTTTAGGTGCAAACAAGAATGAAAATGCCATCGTCAGTTTAGACAGCGGGCCAAACTTGAGCCAGCCTGCGGGAAAGATCCGCTGCCACCTCAATACGTTATTGGTGACCAATGGCAATGGTCCTTCGTAGCCGGCATTGCGGATGTCCATGACACCTTTTATTTTCATATTTCTCAGCAGGCGCCAGAAGAAGTCATAAACAAGGATGCTTCTGAAAGGTCCTTCACCCATTTTCTGCAACACATAGAAATACTCAGGGATGAATACTTCTTTCACACCATGTACTTCTTCAGTGATCTGCTCCTTACCCATACCTACATAACATAGTGGTTCAGAGATATAAGTGAACCCGGGATGCGCATTCAGCAGCCGGATATAGAAATCTACATCCACCGTCCAGCGCACCTTTTCATCGTAGCGGTAAGCGGGTTTGTTACGATGGATCACAACACTTGGTGGCCCTACCAGGTTATCGAAGAGTACATTCACAGGCGCCCTGGCAAAGGCTTTCCGGAACCACGATGGAGAAGTCATCTCCTTTTTTTCCCCTGTATAGAGGTAGTAGTTATAATAAGCACAGTACGCGAAATCGTGTGCCGGATTGTCATCCAACGCTTTGCAAAGGGTGGCCAGTGAATGCGGCTGCATAAACCAGTCATCATCATGCATGATTTTGATATATTCTCCCTTTGCCAGATCCAGGCAGGTATTCCAGTTGCCCGGCATTCCCCTGGCAGGTGTATTTTTATAATAGCGGATCGGTAATTCCTGCTTAAACTCATTCACCAACTGCTCTACTGCATTATCTGGACTATCATCTGTAATCACAACTTCCAGCTCTTTCAGGGTCTGTGTAGTCAATGAATCTAACAAACGACGCAGGTAATCCACCTGTTTATATGCAGGAATACATACCGAGACTTTTATCTTTTCCGGGATTTTCATGTTCAAATTCGTCTTATGGCTAAATAGCCTTTACTGTTAAGGCATTATATTTGAAGACAGACCGCAAGATATAATAATCCGAAATTATGAATACCTTTAATTTTTGGTTGAAAAGGATTTTGGGTCACTTTTAAAAAACACAGCTAGCTTTTAATATATGAGTACCATCAGGAAAAAAGGTATCATCACGACAGTTTTTATTTATGCCGGATTCTTATTAGGAGCGCTGAACACTTACCTTTATACTAAATATTTTCAACCAGATCAGACTGGGCTCACACGCGTTCTGCTGGATATCACCTTGCTTTTTAGCAGCTTTGCCTTACTGGGTACCAACACCATTGTGGTGAAGTTTTTCCCTTATTATAAGAACTATCATAAAGATAACAAAAGTGAGCTGCTGACCCTCTCATTAATCTTTTCCTTCATTGGTTTCCTGATCATTTTGCTGAGTTTCACGACGTTTATGAAACCCCTTATCATCAGAAAATTTGTTGGAAAATCCCCTCTTCTCGTAGAATATTTTTATTTGGTATTCCCACTCACATTGTTCCTCACACTGTTTCAGGTACTTGAAGCACAGACCTGGAATATCCAGAAGGGGCATGTAGCCAATTTTATGAAAGAAGTGCTGTTCAGGGGGATGAATACCATCCTAAACCTGCTGTTCATCGGGGGCCTGATTTCATTCCCATTTTACGCCGATCTCTTCAGCTTTCAATACTTCGCGATCTTTGTAGCCCTGATTGTTTATCTGCTGTATGCCAGACAATTGAAAATGTCATTTACAATCAGCAAGCTTACCAAGCGCCTCTGGAAGAAAATGGTGCCTTATAGCCTTTTCATCCTGGGGAGCAATGTAATTTCCCTGCTCAGTACCACTATGGATGGTATTATCATTTCGAGTTTCATGGGGCTGGCTTTTACTTCCGTATTTATTAATACACAATACATTTCGAACTTTATTGTGGTGCCTTACAGGGCGGCATTGAGTATGCTGGCGGGGCCGATTTCGCAGGCATGGAAGGACAGGGATATGTTGAAACTAGATCGGGTCTATAAAAAAACTTCATTAAACCTGCTTATTGCATCCAGTTTTATTTTTGCGATGATCATGCTCAACTGGGACGATTTGCTGGCATGGGTAAAGCCTGATCCTATCTATCATTTGGGAAAACCGGTGATGTTCTACCTGGGCCTGTACCAGGTAATCGAATTGGGAACCGGCATGAATAGCGCAATTATTATTACTTCGAGGAGGTGGAAGTTTGAATTGTATTCAAATATTATCCTGCTGACATTGACACTGCCACTTAGCTATATATTGATTAAAAGTCATGGTATGATTGGAGCAGCACTGGCTACACTCATTTCAAGAACAGTATTTAACGCGATCAGGTATGTGTTCCTTCTCAAGGTTTATAATTTACAACCATTTACGAACAAGACGATCCTGGCTGTGCTACTTCCGATAGCAGTATATCCGCTGGTGGCATATACCATTCATTTTAAAGATCCATTTATTGGCCTGGTAGCGAGGTCACTGGCATTTACGGCAGTATACGGCCTGCTGTTGTTGCAATTACGTGTGTCAGAAGATGTAATGCAGGTGTGGGGAACGATAAAGAAACGTGCTTTTCAATTGATAGGCAGATAAATTTAGCCTGAACATTCCTCCGTATACAGAGGGCGTGCAAATCGTACAGGATGCCAATGGCTGGCATGTATTCTTTGAAAGCCGAAATTGGGAAAGAGGACGTATACTTTAATACGGTAATTACTCCTCTTATTAATTAGACGAGACTTATTAGCTATTTTTTTACATTAGATATCTGGATAATTTTACCCCGATATCAGAAAAATAAATATACCTTTACCTCAGAGGTTAACTCTGTTTGGGACTGAGGGGACATGTCCGCGCCTATCAGGCACATTGTACGCAATCTATACCTATTTATGAAGCAATTAATCTTCGTCAGCATTTGTTTGTTAGTATGGCTGAATATTAAAGGGCAAGCGAGTTTTACAGCACCTGATACCGTGTGTATTGGTAATCCGGTCAATATCACTAACACCTCCATAGGCGCCAGCACCTACTACTGGAATTTTTGTGGGTATGATCTATATGGTACTCCTACACTCACAGACCTCGGTAACCCCGGCAATTTATTGTACGTACCGACCTTCATCACTATTCAGGAAGATAACGGCGTCTGGTACGGATTTGTCTCCAATTTCGGGAAAAACAGCCTCGTACGCCTTACCTATGGCAATAGTTTGTTAAACACACCTACTGCCGAAGACCTCGGTACCTTCGGCGCTATCGTACCCGAATATACTGAAGGGCTGCAAGTGGTAAAAGACGAAAACGGCTGGCACCTGATCGTAGTAGGTGGTTATACCACCACCAAAGCACGTATTATCAAAGTAGACTTTGGCGCCAGTCTCGGTACTGCATTGTCCAGTCTCACCGCTACCAACTGGGGCAACATCGGCACGACTCTCGACTACCCTACAGAACTCTCCATCATCCAGGAAGGCGATGAATTCTGGGGACTCACTGTAAATGCCAACAGCAATACCGTGACCCGTTTTTACTTCGGTAAAAACTTCACCAACCCACCAACTGCACAAAACTTAGGCAACGTAACCGGTACCCTCAACTGGCCCACCGGTATCTATGCCGCTAAATATAATAACAACAACTACATCTTCGTTACTAACACCTATGCCGGAACATTAGTACGTATGGATTTTGGCACCACTATTGGCAATACTCCTGTTAGCACAGATCTGGGTAATGCAGGCGGTGTACTTACCCAACCAAGAGACGTGACTATTATCAATGACTGTGGCAACTTCTACGGACTCGTGGTGAACAATTTAACACATGATGTAGCAAGGGTTGATTTCCCCAATGGCGTGAACGGTGCGATCACGGGTACTACACTGAACATTCCTGGTCTGACCTTCCCCCACTCTATCTCTACCATGTTCAGAGATGGCGACAATCTGTACTCTATGATTGCCGATGCAGATGCACATAAGATCTTCAGACTCCAGTTTAACAGCTGTACCAATTCCAACACACCATCATCTACATCTGCCACACCTCCGTCTCCTATCAAATACGATTCTGCGGGGGTATACAGCATTCACCTGCTTACTAATGAAAGTCTGTCAACACAGTCCTCATATTGCAAGGAAGTAGTGGTATTGGCGCCGCCAAAACCCTATTTAGGAAAGGATACGGGCACTTGTGGACCGGGTACAATCACCCTTGATGCCGGTGAAGGCAGAACTTATTTGTGGAATACAGGAGCAACCACACGTTCGATCGTGGTCTCCACTACAGGTGATTATATTGTAACCGTCGGCAATGGTTATTGCGAAGGCAAAGATACCATACATGTCTCTATCAACCAACCGCTTGACCTCACGGGTACAGTACTGACCGATGTTAATTGTTCGGGTACACCAGGGCAAATCGAAGTAAAGCCGACAGGTGGTGTTTATCCATATACCTATTATTTTAATGGCAACAATCAGGGTGCTGATTCATTGTATCCTAACCTGAATAAAGGTACTTATACCATCCGGGTAATAGATTCAATAGGATGTGAAATTTCACAGACATTTACACTTAAGCAGCTTACATCCATAAAACCCAACCTGGGGAAGGATACAGGTACTTGTGGCACAGCATCTGTGACCCTCGATGCGGGCAAAGGCATTTCCTATTTGTGGAACACAGGCGAGACAACCCGTACTATCGTGGCATCGCATACGGGTGATTATATCGTGACGGTAAGCAATGGTTTCTGCGAAGGCAGTGATACCATCCATGTATCCATCAATAAACCCCTGGACCTGACAAATACAGTCGTGACCAATATCGATTGTGGTGTAGCAATGGGACAAATTGAAGTAATGCCAACTGGTGGTAGATATCCTTACACTTATTACTTTAATGGCCTCGGTCAGGGTACAGACTCCCTGTATCCTAAATTAGACCCGGGCACTTACACAGTACGTGTGATAGATGCTGTAGGTTGTGAGATCGCACAGGCGTTTTCTGTAGTCGAACATACGGCAACCATTATCAGAGCCACAGCCAGCGGTACAAAACCTACCTGTTACGATGCCACTGATGGTTCTATTACTGTACAGGTCAACAAAGGCGTACCTCCATTCGAATACACTATTGATACTTTCAAAACCTCGCAGACCACACCTGTGATCACAGGCCTGAAACAGGGGAATTATCATATTTATATCAGGAATGCAGTATGTATCGATAGCGTGAGTATAGAACTGCCGGCACCATCACCACTCAAAACTGGCGTGTCGCTCACCAATGAACTCTGTGAAAGAGGCAATGGAACTATCGAAGTCAATCCTTCTGGCGGTACTTCCCCCTATAAATTCTATTGGGGCAGTACCCTGATGACGCAAAATAGTATCTCTAACCTCAGCTCAGGCACCTATTCTATCCTAATCAGGGATGCCCAGAATTGCAGACTGGATTCAATAGTCACCATTGAGAATAATGATGTAGATCCTGTACATATCTGGAACAGGGATACGACCATCAATATGGGACAATCCGTGACACTAAAAGCAACGAATAGTGTAGACTACGCATGGACACCTGAAGAAAGCCTGAGTTGTACAGACTGTTCATCACCGGTGGCAACACCTGATTCTACCATTACTTATGTGGTAAGCACGGTAACAGGCCTAAATTGTATTCCGACTGATACTGTGACGATCACCGTCACACATTATAAAAGGTTATTTATCCCGACAGCATTTACACCAAATGGAGATGGACAGAATGACGTGTTTAGAGTGAAGGGATTAGGGATTGCTTATTTCAATATGCGGGTGTACAACAGAGTGGGCAACCTGGTATATCAGAGCCCTGATTATAGCCGTGGTTGGGATGGGAAAGTGGGAGATGAAGTGGCGCCGATTGGAACGTATGTATATGTGATTGAGTATGCATTTTATGGAGAGGAGATGCATCCCCAACTGGAGAAAGGGACGGTAACGCTGATACGATAAAAAGATCTGGCTTTTTTAAAACAAACGAAGATATTCTAATTAAGATACATAAGGTGTGGTTTTATCAACCACACCTTTTTTTAATCATATTATACACTATCAGTTTTTTAAGAAATCATTGCCTTCAATTTCATCTTCGCCTTCTCCAAATAAGGAAAATAAAACCCTGCCACAGCCGGCCACAATCCCGGATGATCCATTGCCTTTGCCGCTTTCACCCACAACTTCCTATTCTGCCAGCTAATTTTTTCAATCTGTAATCGCTGCAACCATGCCTTACACACATGTGCCTCCGCATTTGCAGCCGGTACATCCACACTCGCCGGCAACGGCACCTTATTCACCTGCTCATGAAAGTAAATCGCTCCCCTCACCCATTCATCACCAAAGTTCCCATTAGAGAAATGCAGCAGGTCCACATCATACACCACGGCCACTGTATATTTCTCAGAGATCCGCAAACTGATATCGAGGTCATAAAAATGAAACCCTTTCAGTTCCGCAGTATTAAAAGGAAACTCCTCCCAGATCTTCTTACGTGTACACAGCCAAACCCCATCCAGCACCTTTACCGGTACGCTCACATCATTCTTACCTGCAGGGCGTAACAGGAACTTCCTGTCTTTGCCGGTTGGCAGGCGTTGATAAATATTACAACAATCCGCCTTTGGCTGATTCGTCCACCAGCCCGAGATGGTTTTACTTTTATAACGACTGCCGGCAATCCCGATCAGACCGGGGGAAGCACTGGACTTAAAATGCGTGAGCACACACTGCCCCCAGCCCTGCGTCAGAAATTCAACATCATCATGCATAAAACAGATGATATCATATTTCGCACGGGACGCGCCGGTATTATAACCAGCCCCCATTCCCCCCAACTCTTTGGCGTTGTCAATGATAATTACTTCATGTTCAATCCCAATAGTAGCCTGGATATTTGCAGAGACCGTGCGCATACGTTGAGGATCGATGGAACAGATAACAATTGATACCATGAAGTAGTAAAGAATTTAAGTTTAACAATTGTAGGTGGAAATAAGCAATTAGAATACCAGATTAGGTAGACGGTTAAAATGTAGGTAATCCCCTTATAAAATTTTCGCGAAGGTACAGTTATTAGCGACTAGTTAATCCTCCCTGCTCCAACAAAATACTTCTTCCAGTAAGTCTCATTCAAGTCACTGATCATCACCCCTGAACTGGTAGAAGCATGTACGAATTTAGAATTATCCAGGTATACACCTACATGCGATACCTGTGCCTGGTTAATTTTGAAAAACACCAGGTCTCCTGCTTTCATCTGCCCGTCGCTCACCTTCTTCGATTTATCGTACAAACCGGAAGATGTTCCTGACGCATTGATCCTAAATACGGTGATTAACAATTGATTGGCAAAATTACTGCAATCAATACCGATTTTGGAACGGCCGCCTAACTGATAAGGAGTACCCCACCAGTCTTCTATAAAGTAAAATAGGTTTGCATTCAGCACGGTTTCTACCGGAACATCCAGCAGCTGTGCATATTTAAATTGCCATAAAGGGGCATTTTCGACATAAGTACTGGCGGCCTGGGAAAAACTCACTTTGGCATAGCTGACACTGGTGGTCTTTGCATTGCTGGAAGTGGTGAAGCCATCGAGAAATTCCGGGGAACGGCTGGAAGAGCTGGTAGTGGATTTTTTGGCAGTGGAGGCATTTTTAATAACAGAACACGAACTGGCTGTTAACAGAAAAATACCGATCACCCAAATAAGTCCATTTCTTCCTGGCATATGTGCTTATAATTAATATTTGAGCTAAATTACTAATAATAATTGTTTTTAAAGTGTTGTTACTCAAAAAATCGGAAAGCCCGCCCCAGGCGCGTTCACCCCTTGTGGATAATTTTTACGTAGCTTTGTGGCTGAAGAAACGGAATTTTGTGCCATGATTTTCTCCCACTTACACGTTCATACTCAGTACTCCCTGCTGGATGGAGCCGCAGATATCAAGTCACTGTACAAAAAAGCAATGGCCAGCAACCAGCCAGCCCTTGCCATTACAGACCACGGTAATATGTTCGGCGTATTCCAGTTTGTGGCAGAAGCATACAACCATCGACTCAACCCTGAAGATCCAAAAGATAAGCGTTTGAAAGTAAAGCCTATTGTAGGCTGTGAATTCTACGTGGTAGAAAACAGATTCAAACGCGCCTTCACCCGCGACGAGAAAGATATCCGTAACCACCAGGTGTTGCTGGCTAAGAATGAGGAAGGCTATCGTAACCTCATCAAGCTTTGCTCGCTAGGTTACATAGAGGGACTGTACGGTAAATATCCCCGTATTGACAAAGAACTCATTCTCCAATATCATAAAGGTCTGATTGCAACCACCTGTTGCCTCGGTGCCTCTGTGCCCCGTGCCATCCTGAAACACGGCGAAGATGCCGGTGAAAAGGAATTCAGATGGTGGCTGGACATCTTTGGCGAAGATTTCTATGTAGAAATGCAGCGCCATGGTATCCCGGAACAGGACAAAGTGAATGTGGTGCTCCTGAAATTTGCAGAGAAGTACAATGTAAAAGTGATCGCTTCCAACGACTCGCACTACGTGGACAAAGAAGATGCGAACGCGCACGACATCCTGCTCTGTATCAACACCGGTGAGAAAAAATCCACCCCTACCAACAAAGAATTTAACGAAGACGAAGGTGGTAAGAAAAATACCCGCTTCGCTTTCTATAACGACGAGTTCTATTTCAAGACCACGGACGAGATGTCTACGCTCTTCCACGACCTGCCACAGGCCATTGACAATACCAATGAGATCGTGGACAAGGTGGAACTGCTGGACCTGAAAAAAGACATTCTGCTGCCTAACTTCCCGATTCCTCCGGGTTTCTTTACGCAGGACCAGTACCTGCGCCACCTCACCTTCGAAGGTGCCCGCGCCAAGTATGCGGAGATCACGGCAGAAGTGGAAGAACGCCTGAACTTCGAACTACAGGTAATTGAGAACATGGGATTTGCCGGTTACTTCCTGATCGTATCTGACTTCATCAAGGCAGGTCGTGATCTGGGGGTATTTATTGGTCCGGGCCGTGGATCGGCAGCAGGATCGGCGGTGGCCTATTCCATAGGTATTACCAATATTGACCCGATTAAATACGATCTCCTGTTTGAGCGTTTCCTGAATCCGGAACGTAAGAGCATGCCCGATATTGATACGGACTTTGATGATGAAGGCCGTCAAAAAGTAATTGATTACGTAGTTGACAAATATGGCAAGAACCAGGTAGCACAGATCATTACCTATGGTACCATGGCTGCCAAAATGAGTATCAAGGACGTGGCGCGTGTGATGGACCTGCCGCTGGTAGAATCCAATATGCTGGCAAAGATGGTTCCTGATAAACCGGGTATACAGCTGGACCGTATCTTCAATGCCCCCATCGATGAGGGAGAGAAGAGCCTGGCCGAAAAAGAAGGCCTTGGTCCGGAAGATCTTGAAAACGTAAGGAAACTCCGTGAAATCATCAAAGGCCAGGACCTGCAGGCGGAAGTACTCCGTGAAGCCTGCGTACTGGAAGGTTCTGTGCGCAATACCGGTATCCATGCGGCGGGTATCATCATTGCCCCGAAGGACCTCTACGATCTCATTCCCGTTTCTACTGCCAAGGACTCTGACCTGCTGGTGACACAGTTCGAGGGTAGTATCATTGAGAGTGCTGGTGTAATCAAAATGGACTTTTTGGGTCTGAAGACCCTGACCATTATCAAAGGGGCACTGGAGCTGATCAGACAAAACCACGGGATTGAAATCGCTATCGACGAAATTCCGCTGGACGATGCACGCACTTACGAGCTGTACCAGAGAGGTGAAACAAACGCGACGTTCCAGTTCGAGTCCCCCGGTATGCAGAAGTATCTCCGCGAGCTGAAGCCCGATAGATTCGATGACCTGATTGCAATGAACGCCTTGTACCGTCCCGGACCGCTGGAGTATATTCCGTTGTTCATTCGCCGTAAACATGGTCTGGAAGAAACGGTGTATGACCTGCCGGCGATGGAGGAATACATGCGGGATACTTACGGTATCTCCGTATATCAGGAGCAGGTAATGCTGCTGAGTCAGAAGCTGGCCAACTTCTCCAAAGGGGATGCGGATGTACTCCGTAAAGCGATGGGTAAGAAGCAGAAAGCAGTACTGGACAAAATGAAGAAACAGTTCATGGACGGTTGTGAAAAGAACGGCCATGACTTAAAAATATGTGAGAAGGTATGGACCGACTGGGAAGCGTTTGCATCCTACGCGTTCAACAAATCGCACGCTACCTGTTATGCATTCGTAGCGTACCAGACGGCGTACCTGAAAGCCCACTACCCTGCTGAGTACATGGCATCGGTACTGAACTGTGCGAGCAACATTGAAAAGATTACCTTCTTCATGGAAGAAGCTAAGCGTATGGGCATCGATGTATTGCCGCCGGATGCGAATGAATCTTTCAAAGGTTTTGCGGTGAACAAGATGGGACAGATCCGTTTTGGTCTGGCAGGTCTGAAAGGTGTGGGTGAAGCAGCGGTAGAAAACATCCTGGAAGAGCGTAAGAAAGATGGTCCTTTCAAAGACATCTTTGATCTGATCAAACGCGTGAACCAGCGTGCGGTCAATAAGAAATCGCTGGAAGCCCTCGCGATGTCAGGTGCATTTGATTGCTTCCCGGCATTCCACAGAGCCCAGTACTTCTTTAAGCCGGAGAATGATACCACCACCGGGTTGGATAAGATAGTGAAATTCGGTAACCAGGTGGCGGCAGGGGCTTCCAATATCGGCAGCTTGTTTGGCGATGAGGATATGCCGGCGATAGAACCACCGAAACTGCCAACTTGTGATCCATGGCCATTGATTTTGAAGCTGAATAATGAGAGAGAGGTGACGGGGATCTATATTTCAGGGCATCCGCTGGATGATTACAGGTTCGAGAGCCGGTTCTATAACATGAACAAGGTATCAGAACTAGTTGAATATCAGGCAGAAATAACGGCACCTGGAGGTGGTAAACCGGGTCGTGAAAAGAACTTCAGACTGGCGGTGTATGTAACGGGTGCGCAGGAGCGTATCTCGCGCAATAACAGGCAGTTCGGCATCATGACGGTGGAAGATTACAGCGGGAAGTTTGAGTTTGCATTGTGGAGTGAGGACTTTATACGGTTTGCGCCTTATCTGAAGACGGGGTTGTGTTTATTTATCAATGGAGGCTTTAAGGCCAGACGTTTTAATGATAGTGAATACGAGTTTAAGGTGAATAGCATCCAGTTGCTGCAGGAAGTGAAGAAGACACATACGAAGAAAGTGGGATTGGTGACGATGCCGAAGTTTATAACGAGAGACCTGGTGGACTTTTTGGTAGATAATATTAATAAGTATCCGGGGTCGAGTGAGTTGTTTTTGCAGCTGGTGGATAGGGATAATGATTTGCAGGTAAAAATGCATACGTTCAATAAGCATATTGAGATGAATGATGAGCTGGCACATTTCCTGTCGAAGCAGCCGGATCTGGATGTGTACATTGAAACGGCGAAATAGGGCTGAGCCGCATGATTAAAATTAGGTATATAGAACAGCAGATCATTTTACAACCGGGCACCGCTTTAGATATTTGAACAAATAACCAATAATGCGGACAATTGAACCAATTCGCCGGAAGTTGATACTTATATAGATACTATCAATAAGTACACGGTTAAAAATGATTTAACTTGCATCGTAAATAATCGATATAACGATTTGCAGAACATGCCAAAAAAGCAGTAATTTGCGCCCGGTTTGATTCTTGCAGAGTAAATAACAGGATTTTAAAAATTTTTATAAATAATAATAACATGGCATTAGAATTCACTGATTCCAACTTCCAAAACGAAGTGTTGAGCTCAGATAAATTGAGCGTAATTGATTTCTGGGCAGAATGGTGTGGTCCTTGTCGCGCTATCGGTCCAGTGATCGAAGAGCTCTCTAAAGATTACGCAGGAAAGGTTAATGTTGGTAAAGTAAATGTGGACCAGAATCCTCAGTTGTCTATCAACTACGGAATTACAAGCATTCCTGCAATTCTGTTCATTAAGAATGGTCAGGTAGTAGACAAACAAGTAGGTGCTGCGCCTCGTTCAGTATTAGAAAAGAAGATTCAGGCGAATCTGTAATCTTTGGAAATAAATCAGGAAAAGGGCGACTCGTATGAGTCGCCCTTTTTTTGTGCCTGCTTCAATAGTCGTTCTTCAATGCTAATTCGCTGCTAAAGGCTCACCATAAGGGCACCAATATATCACTTCAATATCCCCGGGATATACAAGTGCCCTTTTGGTGCCCTTTTGGTATACTGATGATGTACTATTGGAGATATAGTCGATCAGGTGCCACGTTAGAATAATCCCCTCAAATACGAAATATAACCTGCATGCGTTTAAACAATACGAAAAAATCGCGGTCCAACTGTCGAGAGCCAATTAATTGTGACATAACCACTTTCCTACATCGCAGGACACCATTTTTGAAAGATTCCCTGCTATAAATAGTCCGGAACCTATTCAAAATGATACCCTGATTTTTGGAATTAACTTTAAGGTGTGTAGCAAAAGATTGTAACTTTCCCCGGAATTTTCGGATAACCGCCGCTAATTTTAACTTTCAAACTTGAACATTGCGCAATTTTACCCTTTTTATCCTGGCCGTCTTCCTATCGTCACCTGCCTGGTGCCAGCGTCTATGTGGCACCGAAATAGCTGTTCAGGAACAGATCAAGGAAAATCCCTCTTTGCAGGTACTACGAGATAAGGTGGATGCACGCAACAGATCCAAAATCTCAGCCATTAAACTCAACAGGGCAACCGCCAAAACAACCAATGTTTACAACACCGTCACCATTCCGGTAGTCGTTCACATTGTACTGACTGATCCTACTATCGTTACTGACGCACAGGTACAATCACAGATCGATGTACTCAACAAGGACTATGCTGCCATCAATACCGATACCAGTATTCTCCCTGCCGTGTGGAAATCCCTGGTTGGCAATGCGCAGATCCAGTTTTGCCTGGCCCAGCGTACCCCGGCAGGTGAAGTCACTAACGGGATTGATCGGGTAAAAACCACCGTCGCTACCTTTTCTTCTGCCACGGCGGCTAAGGCTGTAAAGTTTGCCAGCTCCGGTGGTGCCAACCAGTGGGATGGTGATAAATACCTGAACATCTGGGTGACTCACCTCGAAAAGAGCTACCTGGGTATTGCCACTTTTCCCAACCTTTATGCTGACAACCAACAGGGCGTTGTAATTGAATACTCCGGCTTCGGTACCACTGGTTCCGCTGCCTATCCATACAATAAAGGCCGTACTGCTACCCACGAAATAGGTCACTACTTCAACCTCCGCCACATATGGGGAGATGAAGATGCCTGCGCCGCAGACGACGGTATTGACGATACCCCTAAACAGGCAAAATCTACTTATGGCTGTCCCGCATGGCCACAGGTGGATATGTGCTCCAGCTCCAGCCCGGGGTATATGTTCGAAAACTACATGGACTACTCAGACGATGCCTGTCTGGTACTCTTCACCACCGAACAGGTAGATGTGATCCGTGCCACCCTTACCGACGACAGAAGCTCCCTGCTCAGCTCCGATGGCTGTACGCCACTGAACCTGAAAACACTGGATGCAGAAGTAGAAAACGTAATCACCCCGCTCGATCAGCAGTGTGATGCCAGTATTACTCCTTCTGTAGTCCTGAAAAATATGGGCCTGACCACCCTCACCAAAGCTAATATCAACTACCAGACAGACGCTGGTACTGTATACACCACCTCCTGGACGGGTAGTCTCGCCGCCCTGAAAACGGATACTGTGAGTCTCACCACCAGCACCGTGGATGTGGGTGAACATATTTTGAAAGCATGGACCGTGCTGCCCAATGGCGGCACCGACGACGACGCCACCAATGATACCGCCTGGACAGCTTTAAGCTATTATAACAACATCACCTTCCCGCTGAAAGAAGGTTTCGAAAGCACCACCTTCCCGCCTGCTGGCTGGGAAATTTATAACCCCGATGGAGGTTATACCTGGCAGCGTACCAGCGTAAGCCGCGGGGATAGCAGCTACTATGCCATCGAGATGCGCAATTATGTATACGACGCCACCGGAGAAACAGACGACATCCGCACGCCGACCATTGACCCGGGTGGCGTGGATTCCGTGTTCCTCTTCTTCGATGTGGCAGCGGCGACTTACAATAACGTGAACGGGGCTGATTCAAGTGAAAACGCCTGGGATAAATTGCTGGTAATGACCACCTCCGACTGTTCCCTTACCTACGATACGCTGTATAGTAAATCGGCGAAGTCGCTGGTGACAATTACTAACCCGGTTACCTCCGAATTCACCCCTACGGCTGCGCAGTGGCGCAGGGATTCTGTGAACCTGACACCTATCATCAAGCAGGGGCAGTTCAGGGTAGTATTCCGGAATGTGGGCAATAATCAGAACAACATTTACCTGGACAATGTCAATATCATCACCAGGTCTACCCTCCCTTACCTGAAGGAAAAGGGCATTACAGTAGGCCCGGTACCGACTTCCGGTCTGCTTTACGTGACCTTCCTGGAAGTACCTGACAACCTGGATTTCATTGGAATCTATAATACTTCGGGGCAACTGATCGCAAAACAGCGTGGTTCCAATATCGATGGCAGCAATCGTTTCACTTTTGATTTGGTAAATGAGCCAAATGGTGTTTATTTTGTAAAGTTAATTTACCGGAATACTAAGGCAAAGACATACAAGATCATAAAAGTGAATTAAGAGATGATTACTCAAAACGATTATCCTGCTATAGAAACGCTGTTGCAGGATGCCAGGCTGGATAAAGCATTGAAGAACATTGGAGAAAAGGTGCTCGCCCGTGAGCGTTTGACTACTGATGAGGGCATATTGCTGTTTGAAAAAGGCGAACTGGGCTATGTAGGCGCGTTGGCCAATTTCGTAAGGGTGCGTATGCATGGTGACAAGACCTACTTTAACAGGAACTTCCATATCGAGCCGACGAACGTTTGCATCTTCACTTGTAAATTCTGTTCATATTCAAAGCTTTATAAGCATAAAGAAGAGGGTTGGGAACTGAGCGTGGAACAAATGCTGGATATCGTAAAGAAGTATGATGGTCAACCAGTTACGGAAGTGCACATCGTAGGTGGTGTGCATCCGAAAATGAACCTCGACTTCTTCGTAGAGCTGTTGGAAAAGATCAGGGCTCATCGTCCGGATCTGCATATCAAAGGTTTTACTGCGGTAGAACTGGATTATATGTTCCGCAAAGCGAAACTGAGTGTGCAGGAAGGTATGAAGAAGCTGCATGATGCCGGCCTGCAATCAATGCCAGGGGGTGGTGCGGAAATCTTCCATCCTGATATCCGTGCACAGATCTGTCATGATAAAGTAGATGCAGACGGCTGGCTGGATATTCACAGAGCCGCCCATAACCTGGGTATGCATACCAACGCAACCATGCTGTATGGTCACCTGGAGCAGTACTGGCACAGGGTAGATCATATGGAGCGTCTACGTCAGTTGCAGGATGAAACTGGTGGTTTCAACACGTTTATTCCCCTGAAGTTCAGAAATAAGGATAATGAAATGGAGCATGTGGGTGAGGTTTCTGTGATCGAAGATCTCCGTTTATATGCGATCGCAAGATTGTATATGGATAACTTCCCGCACCTGAAGGCTTACTGGCCAATGCTGGGCAGGCAGAGTGCACAGCTGACGTTGTCATTTGGGGTGAATGATCTGGATGGTACAATTGACGATACTACTAAGATTTACTCTATGGCAGGTGCGGAGGAACAGAATCCTTCTATGAACACGGCCCAACTGGCTATGCTCATCAAGCAGGCAGGTAGAAGACCGGTGGAGAGAGATACTGTTTATAATGAGATCAAGGATTATACAGATGTTGTTTTTTCTGATGAAGAATTAATGGCAAAATAGCCTTTTGTAAAAGAATTTAAATATTATAAAAAGCAGATGATCAATTCATCTGCTTTTTTGTTTATAAAAATATGGGACCATGCATAGATATATAATTCTTATTTTATACATTTGACGTTAGTTTTTAGAAAAACCTACACAAAAACCTATCGTATCATGAGAAAAACCAAATTGACAAATCTGTCTAAGGGGCTATTATTTGTATCTGCTCTCTCTCTTGGCTTTACAGCCTGTTCGAAGAATGACAAGGAAGGAAAATCACAGATCCAGGTCGCGCTTACTGACGATCCGGGCGACTTCAAGGCGGTTTACATCGATGTGCAGGAAATCAATGTCAACTATTCTGATAGTGAGGACAATGGCTGGCAAAGTTTGCCGGGTGTAAAAAAAGGCATTTACAACCTGCTTACACTGGTAAACGACAAAGACACTGTATTAGCTGATGCGGCTATTGCTTCGGGCACGATTAAGGAGATAAGGCTGGTTTTAGGGGATAATAACTGGGTGGTGACCAACAGTGGTGATTCCATTCAATTACAGACTCCCAGCGGCCAGTCTTCCGGTATCAAACTGAAGATCAACATGTCAGTATCTGAAGGCATTTTGTACAAATTACTGCTTGATTTTGATGTGGCTAAATCTGTACATGAGGCAGGCGCTGCAGGTAAGTATGTATTAAATCCGGTGATCAGAACCATTCTGGCAGCACAGGGAGGTAGTGTAAAAGGCGTGGTGCAACCAGCGGTAGTGCCATCAGCCGTGTTACTAATCAATGGTACTGATACTGTAGCAAGTACCTATACTGGCCTGGGCGGTGCATATCTGCTGAAGGGGATCGATGCTGGTACCTATAGCCTGCATGTAATATCAACTGATTCAACCCTTGCACCGGCGAGTATCAACAATGTGAATGTGGTAACCGGACAGGTAACTGTGGCTGATACAATTCATTTAATTAAATAGCAGCTAATTTTTTCCATTAAGTAAAAAGGGATGGCGCAATTGCACCACCCCTTTTTACTTTATGGAAACTCTATCTTTAATGCAGCTCTTCTATCGTAAACGGTTTTTGTCTGCCTTTGTATTTCGTTCTTACTTCCTGTATATCCTTGTCCGTTACTTTCGATGCCTGGTTACTCCAGCAATTTCTAATGAAGCTTAACACTTCTGCAATGTCCTGATCGTTGTATTCATCATTGCTGCCAATGCCCGGCATATCGGCACTGATTTCAGGTGCTTTATAGTGTTTTCCATTTACATCAATTGGTCCGGTAAGGCCGTATAACACTATGGAAATCAGGCGTTTCTTATCGCCGGTTACTAACTGCGACTGGTTCAGTGGGGGAGCTAGTGATTTGATGCCATCACCGTCCTTTCCATGACAGGTCTGGCAAATATTGGCGAACAATCTGGCTCCTTTCGGATATTGTTTTACCAGTGCGTCCGTCATCTTAGCCTTACGATGGGTCTCGATATCTTTTATGATCGCATCGAGATGACGACGCATAGATAATGTCG
>Ga0182005_1000512_pt1 | contig 19860 bp, 28 predicted proteins | sample Sormic07211103_1_FD_123021 | JGI IMG/M metagenome (GOLD analysis project Ga0182005, IMG submission 123021) | Rhizosphere microbial communities from Sorghum bicolor, Mead, Nebraska, USA - 072115-103_1 MetaG | ecosystem: Host-associated > Plants > Roots > Rhizosphere | place: USA: Nebraska...
CGGAGCATTGGCATTGGCTGGGATTCGACATTGGTTCGTCGCCAACCACTGGCCCGTCGTCAAGGGCTGGCTGTGCCGATACCTGCATTGCGAGCAATGCCTGAACAACACCAAAGAGGCGGACAAGACATGAACCTGATTCCCCAATGGCAACAGCTCTGGAAGATGTACAGCGTACAGATCGCCGCCATCCTCGTGGCATTGAACGCTGCAGCCACCTACTGGCCAGCGCTGCAAGGTGTCGTGTCTCCCGGCGTGTTTTCCACTGTGAACGCATTCCTTGGTGCCGCCGTGATCCTTGGCCGCATCATCAAGCAAGATCCACCGGCTGCGTGACATGCCTCGCCAGATCAAGGTTCGCGCCTATCTGCCGTGGTGGTTCCGAACTTACGTCCGAGCAGTCTACGCATTCGCCTACATGGCAGGCCTTGAGGTTGACCAAGACGTCATCCGCGCTCAGGCCAAGCAAGTCACTCGCTACAGAGAGGCTGAATAGATATGGGTATGTGCACACCGCATGGGTTCCAGAATCAACAGGATCAGCTTCAGGCCGCCGCCAATGCTGCTTTAGCCGGTCAGTATCGCGCATGCGGGCAAGAGCCCCCTGAGCTCTGCAAGCCTCAGTTCATCGAAGGTGAGTTTGAGGTTGTCGATGAGCAGAAGCTGATCGGCACTGAAGAATAACTGAAGGATTCCAACATGACGACCAAGCCTGACTGGGAGGCGATAGAGCGCGCCTACAGGGCTGGTTCTCTTTCGATCCGCGCCATTGGTGAGCTGCATGGTGCAAACCACGCAACGATCCTCAAGCGTGCCAAGAAGAATGGTTGGGAGCGAGACCTGACTGAACAGGTCAGAGCCGCAACTCAGCGCAAGGTAACCAAATCGGTAACCATTGGCACCACTGAGGACTCATTGGTTACCGAGGCTTCAATTGTTGCTGAAGCGTCGGATAAAGCAGCCTCACTGATCATCGCTCACCGCGGCAGCTTGGCTCTATGGCAGGGCATCGCAACGAAGCTCAGCGTGTTCCTGGCTGAGGCTGACATTGACGAGAAGACACATGGTGACTTCGCCCGCTCTCTGAATGCCGGTGTTGATGCTCAGCTCAAGGTGATCAAGGCGCAGCGTCAAGCGTACAACCTCGACGAGCCTAACCCTGAAGACAAAGCTGAGACTGTAACGAGAATTGAACTGGTCGCGATGTAATGGCGGTCGCTCAACTCAAGATCCCTGAGAAGCTGATTCCAGTGTTCCAGGGTGATGCTGACGTTCGCGGTGCGTTTGGTGGTCGAGGCTCAGCCAAGACACGCAGCTTCGCCACGATGATTGCAGTGCGCGGCTATATGTACGGCAAGCAGGGCGTTTCAGGAATCCTGCTCTGCGGCCGGCAGTTCATGAACTCACTGGCTGACTCTTCCTTCGAGGAATGCAAGCGGGCCATCGAGGACGAACCATTCCTAAACGCTTACTACGAGATCGGCGAGACCTACATCAGAAGCCGCGACAAGCGCATCTGGTTCGCGTTCGCCGGGCTCGATCGCAACATCGCATCGATCAAGTCCAAGGGCCGCATCCTGATCTGCTGGGTTGATGAAGCCGAGCCAGTCACTGATGACGCCTGGGTAACGCTGATCCCTACGCTGCGTGAAGAGGGCGAAGGCTGGAACGCCGAGCTTTGGGTCACATGGAACCCAAAGCGCAAGAAGGCGCCAGTCGAGAGTCGTTTCCGCACCGTCAAGGATGAATTGATCAAGGTTGTCCAGCTCAACTGGCGCGACAACCCCAAGTTTCCCGGAAAGCTCGAACGAGAACGCATGCGCGACCTTGAAGAGCGGCCCGAGCAATACCCGCATATCTGGGAAGGTGACTTTGTGACAGCTCTCGCCGGCGCCTACTTCGTCAAGCATTTGACCAAGGCGCGCGAAGAGAACCGCATCGGCTTCTTCCCTGCTGATCCGCTGATGACCATCCGACTCGTTTGCGACATCGGTGGTACAGGCGCCAAGGCTGACGCATTCGTCATCTGGGCTGTGCAGTTCATTGGCCGCGAGATACGCGTCGTCAACTACTACGAGGTAGTGGGCCAGCCGATCGATGCGCACCTCGCATGGTGCCGCGTGAACGGCTACACGCCTGACCGCGCTCAGTTCTGGCTGCCTCACGATGGATCGACACAGGACAAGGTCTACGACGTGTCCTACGAGTCGGCCCTTGAGCGCGCTGGTTACTCGGTAACGGTTGTGCCGAACCAAGGCAAGGGTGCAGCGATGGCGCGCGTTGAGCGCACTCGTGAGCTGTTCCCTCAAATCCGCTTCCACGAAGAAACCACCGAGGATGGCCGCGCCGCCTTGGGCTGGTATCACGAGAAGTGGGACAGCATCCGCGACATCGGCCTCGGGCCTGAACACGACTGGGCCAGCCACGGCTCCGATGCGTTCGGCCTGGTCTGCGTCATCTGGGAAGAGCCAAAAGAATCCCAGCCTCTGAATTATCCAAAGCTCAACAACGCATAAAGGCAAACCATGACAAAGGGTCTGACAGAGGACGAACTCAAAGCCCTGGTCGGGGCCGAGATGCGCCAGTCGCTCGGGTATTCATCGTCCAAGCTGGGCAATGCCCGGCAGAAGGCGATGTACTACTACCTCGCAACTCCGGTAGGTGACTTATCGCCACCAGAGGTCGATGGCCGCTCATCTGTGGTCTCTACTGATGTGCGCGACACCATTGAGTCGATGATGCCTCAGCTTGTTGTTACCTTCGTTGGCTCCGATACCGTGGCCGAGTTCGAAGCGACAAAGCCAGGCGACGAACAGAAAGCTCAGCAGGCCACTGAATACGTCAACTATCTGTTCCACAAGAAGAACAACGGTTTCGAAATTGCCAGCACCTGGATGAAAGATGCCTTGATGCAGAAGAATGGCATCGTCAAGGTCTGGTGGGACACTCGGCACGAGGAGAAGCGCGAAGAGTACCGCGGCATGTCCGACGTCGAACTGGCCCAATTGCTGGAAGACGACGAGGTTCAGGTAATTGAGCAGTCGACCTATCCTGACGAAGAGGATGCAGATCAGCGCGAACAGGCCATTCAGCAGTTGATGCAGCAGGCCCACGCACAACCTCAGTCTGCGCCTCAGGTTATGCAGCAGATCCAGCAGATCCAAGCTCAGCCGCCAAAGCTGGCCTATGACGTCGTCTGCAAGCGCGTGAAGACCGATGGCAAGGTGTGCATCGAGAACGTACCGCCTGAAGAGTTTCTGATCGCCCGCAACGCTAAGTCAATCGAGACAGCCAAGTTCGTCGCGCACCGGGTTCAGCGGACCAAATCCGAACTGAAGTCCATGGGCTACAAGAACGTGGACGATCTGGGCTCGGAAGACTCTGGCCAGGCCATGAACTCGGAACGCATCCAGCGCATCAGCTGGAACGACGAGAACGCCTATATCGACAACGATGCGTCCAGCGACGACAGCCAGAACAACGTATGGGTGTTGGAAGCCTACATGCGTTGCGACTACGACGGCGACGGGATTGCCGAGCTGCGCAAGATCACCATGGCTGGCAATACGCTGCTGGATAACGAGGAAGTCGACTGTATTCCATTCGTGTCCATCACTCCTGTGCCACTGCCGCACCAGTTCTTTGGTCTTTCCGTTGCCGATCTTGCAATGGAATATCAGAAAATCAAAACCAGCTTGCGGCGCTCACAACTCGACAATACATACCTGTCAACAAATGGCCGGTACTTCGCGGTTGAAGGGCAGGTCAACCTTGACGATCTGCTGACCTCGCGCCCGGGTGGCGTCGTGAGGGTCAAACAGCCTACCGCTGTCGGCCGTCTCGACCAGGGCGCACCAGACCTTGCTGGCTCCATGCAATTGATGGAGTCCGTGCAGCAGGATATGGAGAACGGGACTGGCTGGACGCGCTATAGCCAGGGTAACGACCAAGGCTCGCTGCATGACACCGCAACTGGCGTCAATGTGCTGACTAACAAAGCCGATATGCGCCTCGACTTGATAGCCCGTAACTTTGCTGTTGGCTATGTTGAGCTGTTCAAGAAGATTCTCAAGCTGGTTTGCCAGTACCAGCAGAAAGAACAGATCGTCAAGTTGACCGGCGGCTGGGTGCCAATCAATCCGCGTGAGTGGAGCAACCAGTTCGACGTCAGCATTAACGTCGGCATCGGCATGGGCAATAAGGACCAGAAGATCCAGCACCTGACCATGCTGGGCCAAGTTCAGGCGCAAGGCTTGGCGCTTGGCATCGCAACCCCGGACAACATCTACCACGCGGCTACCGAGCTCTCCAAGCAGCTTGGGTTCAAGAACGCTGACAAGTTCTTCACTGACCCATCCAAACAGCCGCCGCAGAACAAGCCAGACCCTGAGCAAATAAAGGCTCAGGCGCAAATGCAGGTCGAGCAGGCCAAGATCCAATCCAGCGCCCAGCTCAAGCAGATGGAGTTGCAGCACAACGCCCAGCTGGATCAGGCCAAGCGCGACCACGAGCTACAGCTTGAACAGGCGCGCATGCAGATGCAGGCCCAGGTCGACGCCAACCGTCAGCAGGTCGAAGCCGATCAGAAGACGCTGGAGAGCCAGCAGAAGGCTCAGCTTGACGCCATGCAGGAACAGCAGAAGACCGAGCAGTTGCGCATGAAGATCGAGTTCGATCAGTGGAAGACCATCGCTGACAACGAAACCAAGGTGCTTGTGGCGCAGATCCAAGCCCATACCAGCATGAGTAACGCGCAGACCAGTGCGGACACCAAAGGGGCGCCAAATGGCAACGCTTGAAGAACGCATCTACGACGGCAACAGAGCCCGTGAATGTCTCGAAAACGAGGCGTTCCTTTGGGCATTTGAAGGTATTGAGCAGGAGTTGACCAACGCATGGCGAACCTCACCGGCAAGGGACGAGGCAGGCAGGGAAAAGATCTTCTTGACGCTCCAGCTCCTGACCAAGTTGAAGGCGGCGCTAACGGGGAGCCTGGAGACGGGCCGGTTGGCGGAAGCGGAGCGGATCTACCAACAGTCGCTCATGGAGCGCGCAAAAGAGAGCTTGCGGCTCTGAAGGCCTATCTCACCGGCCAATCCGTAATCATTCGCAACTGAATCCCATAGGGGACAATCAATGAGCTTGTTTATTCACCGCGCACTCGGCCACTTCCTCATGAATGAATCCGTCGGTGACGGCGGTGGCGCCCTCACTATTGACGGTGGCGCTGCGGCGTTTGCTGCATTGCTTGACCCGCCTGCTGCCACCGAGCCGCCAGAAGGCACTGAAGAGCACCCAGAATTGCCAGTAGAGCCTGAAGTCGAGGCTGAACTGGATGAAGAACCCGGCGAGCAAGAGGAAGAGCCGCAGACCTTCACCGTCAAGATTGATGGCAAGGAGGTTCAGGTTCCCCTGAGCGAGCTGTTGAATGGCTACCAGCGTCAGTCTGATTACACCAAGAAGACGATGGAAGCCGCCGAGCAACGCAAAGCAGCAGACGCCGAGACGCAGAAGGCCCAGCAGGAACGCCAGCAATATGCCGGCGAACTCCAGCGTATGGCCGTCCAGCTCGAAGGTGTGTTGGAGCAACAAAGTCAAATCGACTGGAACGAGCTCCGCGAGACCGATCCGATGGAGTTCCTGAAGCAGCAGCATCTCTTTCAACAGAGACAGGCTCTGTACCAGAAAAACATGTCGGAGCAACAACAACTCGCCCAGCAGTTCCAGCACGAACAGGCACAAGCCCACCAAAGTTACCTGGCCGAGCAGCAGGACAACCTCCTCGCCAAGCTCCCGGACTGGAAAGACGATGCAAAGGCTGCAGCCGAAAAAACCGCTATCTCGAAGTTCCTGCAAGAGCAGGGTTTCGAGGCTGAGGACATTTCGTCCATTGCCGACCACCGCCACGTCATCGTGGCCCGCAAAGCGATGCTCTACGACCAACTGATGGCCAAAGCCAATGTGCAAGCCAAGAAGGTCCAGGAAGCCCCGCAGCGAGTGGTCAAGCCAGGCGTGACAGTAAACGGTAACGCCGACGGTCGCACCGCTGCTGCAAAGCGGCATGAGAAGTCGGGAACCGTGGAATCTGCCGCCGCCGTATTCGCCCAATTCCTTTGATTCAGGAGCTGCATCATGACTGCACCAACCAACAGTTTCCTCACCACTGCCGCGATCGGCAACCGTGAGGACCTGACCGACACCATCTACCGCATTTCCCCGACTGCCACGCCGTTCATTTCGCTGGCAGCCAAGGGCAAGGCATCCAACACCCTGCACGAATGGCAAACCCAAGACCTCGCGTCCGCGGTGACCAACAACGCCCAGGCTGAAGGTGACAACGCGTCGGCCAAGGTCGTAACCCCAACCGTGCGCTTGAACAACCGCACCCAGATCTCGACCAAGACCGTGATCGTGTCCGGCACCCAGCAGGCGATGAACCCAGCAGGTCGTAAAGACGAGCTGGCTTATCAGCTCAGCCTGGCTGCGCTGGAACTGCGCCGCGACATGGAAAGCTCGGCTACCCAGCTGGATGTGACTGCTACTACGCCGCGCCAATCCCGTGGTCTGGTGGGCTGGGTCGTGGACAACGTGAACCGCAACGCCGGCACCCTGGCTTCGTACACCGGTAACACCGGCCGTACCAAGGGTACTGCTATCGCCTTCACCGAAGCGCGCCTGAAGGACGTTCTGCAGAAGTGCTTCACCGCTGGTGGCGAGCCAGACTCGATCCTGCTGCCACCTGCTGCCAAGCAAACCTTCTCCACCTTCACCGGCAACTCCACCCGTTTTGACAAGGGCGAGGACTCCAAGCTGTACGCCTCGGTCGACGTGTACGTGTCGGACTTCGGCGAGCTGAAGGCGATCCCGTCCCGCTTCCAGGACGCTAACGACGTGTTCGTTCTCCAGTCGGACAAGTGGTCTATCGACTACCTGCGCCCGTTCCAGACCATCGAGCTGGCTCAAACCGGCGATGCGATGCAGCGTGAGCTGGTGGTGGAATGGACCGTTACCGCGCGCGCTCCGAAGTCTTCGGGCGCTGTGTACGACGTGGCCTGAGCCTGACAGCGGTCAATAAGGGGAGCTTCGGCTCCCCTTTCTCATTCTGGAGAAAGCAACATGCCCAATATCAAACAGCTTGGCGACAGCTCGCTCGGCATCGAGGGTAGCGCGGGCGGCGATGGCGGTTTCATCCCGGTAACGCTGCTCTACCTGGCCACCACGGTCGACTGCACGCTGTTCACCGCTGACCGTCCATATGTCGTCAAAGCTATCCGTGGCCGAGTCGATGTCGCGGGTACTGGTGGTGCCTGCACCGCAACCATCCGCAAGGTGCCAAGTGGTACTGCGTTGACCTCTGGTACTGCGCTGCACACCGGTAGCTTCAACCTTGTCGGCACTGCGGCAACCCAGCAAGCGCTGACCTTGTCGACTACTGCCAGTGACCTCCTGCTCGCTGCAGGTGACTCGATCTGCTACGACCTTACCGGAACCGCGACCTCAGCTGTCGGATCCATCAGCGTGACGCTGAACCCAGCCTGATGCACCGCCCCTTCGGGGGCGTTTTTCTTTGGAGCTCACCATGAGCAATACCCTCGAGAATGCCATCACGGTGGTTGCCCCAGGCATAGCTATCACCACGTCGGTCGCTTCGGCCAACGCCACAATTCCGCTGGACTTGTCTGGCAACGTGCCCAAGTACATCCGCATCAGCGCCACCGCTTCCGCCTATGTGCGCATTGGCAATGGCACTCCGGTCGCCGTGTCAGGCGATTTGCTGATTCAGCCGGGGGATGCCGTGATCATGCCGACCTCTGGCTACACCAAGATCGCTGCAATTTGGGTGGCTGCCTCTGGGAATGGCGTGTTTACCGGTGCCGGCGCGGTCCAGGTTTCGCCGATGGAGAACGCATAGATGAGCAACACATTCGAAGGCGCGATCATGGTTGTGGCCACAGGCGTCAACCTCACGACGTCTGGCACTTCTGCCAGCGCGACCATCCCCAATATGTCGAGCGGTGAGCTGCCTCGTTACATCCGCATCACGGCCAGCACGGGTGCCTATGTACGCATCGGTAACGGCACGGTGACAGCGGTAAACACCGACATGATGGTGCAGCCGGGTGACGCCGTCGTCATCGCCGTGTTCAACCTGACCAAGATTGCCGCGCTGCAAGTAACTGGCCCGGGCGTGGTGCAGGTCTCTCCGCTCGAAAACATGTGACAGGAAGGCCCTCGATGATTGATCTCGACACCAAGTTCCATTTCCACGACGGCAAGATGACGGTCCAGCGTACGCAGGACTGCACCGCCATCGTCGAGCGCACCAAGGCGCTGCACAACGGTGGCCATCATGGCAGCGCGGAAATGAAACACGCCGCGAGCATTCCGTTCGTGATCATCGAGGACTACTGCGCCAAGCACGAAATCACCTTTCACGAGTGCATCAGCAACAAGGAGCACATGCGCCGGATGCTGAACGACCCTGACCTGTCAGCGTTCCGGGTGTGGAAGGGCAAGGTATGAGCATCGCCAACTACTCCGATTTGCAGGCGGCCGTGGCGTCTTGGCTCAACCGTGGCGATTTGGCGACGAACATCACCGACTTCATTACGTTGGCCGAGTGTCAGCTCAACAGCGACCTTGACGCGCGCGCCATGGAGTCCAAGACCACCCTGGCGACGGTAGCGGGCACGAATACCGTTGCGCTGCCGATTGATATGCTGGAAATGCGCCGCCTGCAAGTGCTGGGAAGCTATAACCAGCCTCTGTCGTACCGAACCCCGGATGAGATCGGTATCGACTTCGCCTCGAACACCGCAGGCACGCCTGCTGTATTCACTGTGATCGGCGCCAATATCGAACTGGCTCCTGTCCCGGATGCCGTGTACTCGCTGGAGTTGACCTATCAGCAACGCCTGCCAGCGTTATCGGTATCTAACCCGACCAATTGGCTACTGACTAGTTGGCCCAATGCGTACCTGTACGCCTCGCTGCTGGCCGCCACGCCATTCATCATGAATGACGCGCGCCTGTCGGTCTGGGCACAGCTGTACAGTCAGGCCATCGAAGGCATTAACGCTGTCGACTGGTATAGCGGATCCACCATGAAGGTGCGCTCGCGATGATCCCACTGCTCGGCTTTGCTCCTGACGCGGACGTCACGACTCCCGGCCTGATCACCGGCTGCTCGAACCTGATCCCGTACCTGAACGGTATGGAGGGCGCGCCAGAGCCTGCGACTCCAGCCTCTACTCCTGCGCTTGCTGCTGCCTGCATCGGTGCGGCAGTGGTCTCCAAGCTGGACGACACGCGGAGGATCATCGCTGGCACGACCACCAAGCTCTACGAGCTACTTGCCGGCGCCTGGACCGATATAGGGCGGGCCGCCGCTTACACTGGTGGCGTTGACACGCGATGGTCCATCACGCAGTTCGGCGATGCCACGCTATGCGCTAACCGGGCCGATGTCATTCAGCGCTCGACCGGTGCTGCGTTCGCCGACGTGGCTACCGCGCCCAAGGCCGAGATCCTGTTCACGGTCGGGGCCTTCGTTATGGCCCTGAACACCAATGACGGATCAGAAAAACCTGATGGATGGCATTGCTGCGCCGCTTTCGATGACACGTCGTGGACGCCCAATCTCGCGACTCAGGCAACATCAGGCCGTCTCGTGGCCACTTCAGGCCGTCTCACCGCCGGCATGCGGCTGGGCGAGTACGCCATCGCATACAAGGCTAAATCCATCTACCTGGGCCAGTACGTCGGCGCCCCAACTGTATGGAATTGGCTGCAAGTTCCAGGGGGCGAGGCTGGGTGCATCGGCAAAGAGGCAATTTGCGACATCGGCGGCGCGCACTTCTTCGTCGGCGATGACAACCTGTGGATTTTCGACGGCACCCGGCCTATTCCGGTGGCCGATGGGTACGTGCGCCAGTTCTTCTTCGACAACTCGAACCCGTCCTACCGCTTCAAGACGATCTGCGTCTTCGACCGGCAGAAGAATTTGGTTTGGGTGTTCTACCCATCATTGGGCGCTACCACGCCAGACTCGGCGATCGTTTACCACATCACCGCCAAGAAGTGGGGCGTAGCGAATCGCAGCATAGAAGCGGCGCTGAACTATGTCTCCAGCGGCGTGACCATCGACGGGCTCTCCGCTATTTCCTCGACCATCGACGGGCTGGCGTCCTACTCATTCGACTCGCAGTTCTGGTTGGCCGGCGGTAAATCGATGTCGATCTTCAACACCTCGCACCAGCTGCAATCGATGACGGGCGTGACGATCAACAGTTCCATGACGACCGGCTCGGTGGGTGACGACGATCAAGTGTCGGCGCTCAACAAAATCCGCATGCGCTACGCCATTGCCCCACAGGCCGCCACGGTGCAGACCTTCATCCAGATGAACTCTGGTGTTGGGTTCACAGCTGCAGCAACCGGCGCGGTGCTGGACGGCAAGTTTGATTTGCGCCAGTCCGCGCGCTGGCACAAGGCGACGTTCAGCTTCACCGGGCCAGTGCGGGTGACGGCCATGGACGCAGACCTGACACCAGCAGGGGGGCGATAAGCATGAAAGCCAATACAACCCCAAGGGTCGGAACAAATGACCCGGTGCTTCAGCGCGAACTGCGCGAGCACGCCACCCAGATCAACCTGATTTCCGAGGGGCGCATCGCTGGCTTCTACGGTGCGCTAACTGCTGCCCCCACCAGCGGCACATGGATGCAAGGGGATGAGGTCAAGAATTCGGCCCCTACGGAGCTTGGAGCCGCATCCTCAAAATACTTCATTGATGGCTGGAAGTGCGTTGCGTCCGGTACGCCGGGCACCTGGGTGCAGAAACGCTGCCTGACGGGGAATTGATGAACAAATTAATTATCGTGCCGACGACTCATATCGATCAGGCCTGGAAAGAAGGTGCACACAATCTCGGACTGGCCTGCGCCACCTCTGGCGGGGAGATCACAGGGGATCAGTTGAAAATGATGCTGAGTCGCGGCGAGCGCACGTTGATCCGGCTGGACCGTGACGACCAGATCGTCGGATGGGGTGTTGTCGGCGTTGAACAACTGCCCAATTTCCGAGTGTTTTTCGCCTATGAGCTCTATGCCCCACGCGGGAGCTTCGAAAGCTTCCTCGATGAACTCAAAACCATGTCGCGCGCCTTCGGTTGCTCGCGGATTCGATGCGCGGCCAAACCGGCGCAGGCACGTCTATACGAGCGGCGTTGCGGGTTCGCGCCGGTCTACCAAGTCTTGGAGGTCGAACTGTGAATATTGATGCCTTGCACGAACAGCTCAGCGCAGAGTTCGGCGGTCCTGCCATTGGCGCGCTGCCTGCGCATCCTGGCGATAAATTGCGCCCGCATAAGGGTGGTGGGGGCGGTAACAGCACGACCACGCAGGAAGTCCCGGCCGAACTGAAGCCGCTGGCGACTGCCTACAGCAACAAGGCGATGGACCTGTCGAACCAGCCATACCAGCAGTACGGCGGTCAGCAAGTCGCCGACATGAACTGGGCGCAGAATGCTGGCGCTGGCGCGATTTACAACCGAGCGTTTGGCGGTGATTCACTGATGAGCTCGGCCAAGGGCACGATGCAGAATGCTCTGGACAGCGGCAATGCGGCGACCTCAAACCCTTACGGATACTCGGCAAGTGTCGGCTCGGCAGCCCCTGCGAGCAATGGCGGAACCAACCAATATGCTGGCTCTAATCCATACTTGCAGCAGAACATCGATGCGGCGATGGGCGATATCACGCGCAACTATAATGATGCGGTCGCGCCTGGGCTGACTACGCAGATGGTCAACTCTGGCTCGTTCGGCAATACCGGCGCTCAGGCTTCAACGCAGAACGCCATGAACGACCTCACCAAGAACCTCAGCAACACCGCGTCCGGCATGCGCATGCAGGATTACACCTCGCAGCAGGGACTTGCGGAAAATCAGATCAATCGCAACATGCAGACCAGCCAGTTCAACACCGGCATGGCCGATTCCGCGCTGGGCCGCAATCAGCAGAACAACCAGTTCAATTCGAGCATGGGCAACGACTACGCCTCTCGCAACGATCAGATGAAGAACAACATGCTCAACCTGGCGCCGACATACGGAAACCAGGCGTATACCGATGCATCCCAACTGATGAAGGTCGGCCAGCAATGGCAGGACAATAGCCAGCAGGGGCTTGATGCGCAGTATCAAAGCTATCTGGATCAGCAGAACGATCCCTATAAGAAGCTCGCGGCAATGTCCGGCGTGTTCGGTTCTGGCATCGGCCAGACGTCAGCCACCAAATCGTCTGGAGGCGGCAAATAATGCTCCCATTACTGATTCCGATCATTGCGGGCGCCGTGATTGGCGCTGCGACGAACCGTAAGAAGCCGTTGCAGGGCGCTGCGATTGGTGCTGCTGCTGGCGCGACTGGTGGCGGGCTGCTGGGGGCTGGTGCAGGAGCAGCTGCTGCTGGTGGCGCAGGGGCAGGGGCCGCAGGGGCAGGGGCAGGGGCTGGTGCGGCATCGGCCGGTGCCGCAGGTGCTGGTGCAGGCGCAGGTACAGCCGCTACTGCCGCAGGGACTGCTGCGCCATCCACCGGACTGCTTGGCAGCATGGCGAGCTATGGCTCGCAAGCTGGGCAGTACATGAAAGCTGCTCAGCCCTACATGTCCGCCGCTAATACCGGCCTCCAGACTGCTGGGCTGCTCGGTCAAATGGGGCAGGGCGGCCAGGCATCGCCACCACCAATGGCCCCTATGCAGCAAGGTGGAACGCAAACCCTTGAACAGCTTGCCCAGGGCGCGCAGAACCCGTTGGTTGCTCGTCGCCAGCAAATGATGGCGCAACATCAGAACATGTGGGGTTGATATGGACGGCCTACTCGATTTTGTAAAAACCCCAGAAGGTCAGGGGCTGCTCGCGGCTGCATTCGGCGGTCTTGCCGGTGCACGCCGCGGCAACCCGATAAACACGCTGGGTATCGCCGGTATGTCTGGAATCGCTGGTTATTCTGCGGCGAACTCCAACGCCCTGAAGAGCCAGAAGGCCCAACTGCTCCAGCAGCAGCGCGCGGTTATTCCGACCCTCTATGGCAAGGACGCGGACGGCAATACCACGTTCGACTGGCAGTCGGCGGCAGCGGCAGGTTTGCAGCCCGACGATATCGCCAAATACGCCCAGCTGCCCAATGCTACGAAAAGTAAGGTTGCTCGCACGGTCGACGTTCCTGGCGCCGACGGCGGCAAGCAAACCATGCAGTACGACGAATACGGCCAACCCGTAGGTCAGGCCATCAACTCCTATGTCGCGCCACAACTGGTCGATACAGGCGCCACCAAGCAGTTTGCAGTGCCGACGGCTGGACAGAGCTTCAATGTGACCATGTCGCCGGCTGAGCAGGCTGCAAATGCGCGTGGCTGGGCAAACGTCGGTGTTAAGCAGCAGCAGAACAGCATTTTGAAAGAAACCAATAACATCAACAAAGAGGCGGCCCGCGTCCAGATCGTCCAGGGTGCTGACGGGCAGAGCTACCTCATTGACAAAGGCACTGGCCAGGCTCGCCCTGCACAGATTCAAGGCGGCGGTACGGTGCAATCTGGGCCTCTCGCCGAGGCTACTGTTAAGAACCAAAAGAATATGGGCAAACTTGGCGAGCTAATCCAGCAGGCACGCCAAGTGCTGCCGGATGCTACGGCGAGCGGTATTGGGGCTCAGCGCGATGCGGCTGCTCGATATTTCGGTCAGAGCACGCCCAACTCCCAAGCCGCAGCAAAACTCAGCGCCATCGGCGGGAACATGCTGATGATGATGCCGCGCATGGAAGGTCCGCAGTCAGATAAAGACGTCGAGAACTACAAGCTGATGGTGGGCAAGGTGGGCGACCCGACTATCCCGGCTGCAGAACGCTCTGCTGCAATGGATGCGCTTGAGGAAATCATCTCCAGGAACACCGCTGGAGCTGCTCAACAGCAGGGCCAGCCAGCCTCAGCACCGAAAACCAACAAGACCATCCAGCGCACCGGAAAGGATAAAACCGGCCGCAAAGTGATTCAGTACACCGACGGGAGCATGGAATATGGCGATTGATCCTGGCTCTATTCAATGGGATGACGCGCCTCAGATCGATCCTACCGGCGTGACATGGGACGAACCTTCCACCGCTCAGGATATGCCTGCCCAAGCTCCAGCACAGGCGCTGACGCCATCCAGCACGCATCAGGCTGGGCGCTTCGGCAACTTGCCTATGCTTCCGCAGAATGCCGGTCAAGAGCTGATGCAGGATGCTGGAAACGTGTTGGCAGGCGCTGGCAGGGGGGCGGCCTCCATAGGCGCAACCATGATGGCACCTTATGACATCGCCAGTGATGCCTTGGCCGGGAAAGGCCTGACCTTGGATAGAAACCGCCAGCGTCGGGCTGATGTAGACGAAATGATGCGCACTCTAGGCGCAAATACAGAATCGATGGGCTACAAGGGCGGGAAGCTCGGCACGGAGATCGCCGGAACAGCCGGCATGGGTGGCTTGCTGGCCAATGGCGCCAGGGCACTACCAGGGGCGGCCAATATCGCCCCTCTGATTGAATCGATAGGTTCTGGCGGCTTCCAAGCAGGTGGCCTGACTGGTTTGCCCGCCATAGGAACTCGCGCGCTCGGTGGCGCGATCACTGGTGGCGCATCGGCGGGATTGGTCAATCCAGAAGATGCCAAGATGGGCGCAATCGTTGGTGGCGCAATCCCCGGGGCGGTTTCAATCGCTGGAAACACGGCGCGAGCTGCTGGCCGAGCTTTACGCGGCGGAGAAATCAGCCCAGAAGTCGCTGGATTGGTGCAGAAGGCCAATAACCTTGGCATCGACATTCCTGCTGATCGCGTCGTCAACAGCAAGCCCATGAACGCATTGGCCGCCTCGCTGGAGTACATGCCATTGAGCGGGCGCTCGGCCACACTGGAAAAGATGCAGGGCCAGCTGAACCGCGCGGTTTCCCGCACCTTTGGGCAGGACTCCGACAACGTGACCATGGCCTTGCGCAAGGCTCAGGGAGATCTGGGCAGCAAGTTCGATACTGTCCTGCAAAGCAACAAGGTGAAGATCGACCCGACCTTCACGCAGGAATTGGCCGACCATGCTCAGCGCGCATCCAGCGAGCTTGAAAGCGGTCAGGCAAGCATCATCCAAAAGCAGATCGAAGAGATCATGGGTAAGGCCCAGAACGGCGAAATCGACGGTCAGGCAGCCTACAACATCAAGAAAACATTGGACCGTATCGGCCAGCGCAACAGCCCTGAAGCCTGGTACGCGGGCGACCTGAAAAAGTCTTTGATGGGCGCGCTCAACCGTTCGCTCAAGCCGGATGAGGCCGCAGCATTCGCCAAGGTGCGCCAGCAGTATGGGACCATGCTCGACCTGAAAAAGATGGCGCAGAACGGTGCAGATGGAGATATCTCAATCGCCCGGCTGGCCAACATGAAAAATATCGGCAACCCGGAATTGCAGGATTTGGCCGATATCAGCGCACAATTCCTGAAGTCTCGCGAGAGTCCTCACGGTGCAATGCAACGCCTGATGCTGGGCGGGCTTGGCGCGGTAGGTGCAGGATCGGGGGCGATGTCTCCGGTGTTGCTGGGTGGCGCTATGGCAGCTGGTCGAGGTGCTAATGCGGCCCTGAACAGCAGTGCGTTGCGCAACATGCTGTTGAAAGCTCCAAGCCAGGGCGGCGGCCTGCTTTCACTCGGGGCAGAGAAGGCCAACAAGGTGCTTCCTTTGCTGATGCCTCAACTGCTCAACGGCCAGTGAGGCCCAGCCAGAAGCCGTAAATAATGGCGCCGATTACCAGCGCAACGCCTTTCCAGATCATGAAATCAATCATCGTGAACTCCATCAAACCTCCAAGCCCGCCATGTGCGGGCTTTTTATTGGGATGAAAAAATATGCCTGTCCCGTCTTCCATTAGCGATCTGTCCACCGTTGCAGGTAGCAACAGCCCGGCAGGTTCTGAGTCCCCATCGCTGCTAGATGATTATATTCGAACCATCTCATCCTACATCGCCCAATTGCGCGATGACGCACAGAGTGGCGGGTTCGGTTACGGCACTGACATCGGCACGACAAACGCACTGGTTGTAAATCTTGTCCCGGCCGTAACTGCATTGGTCGACGGCATGTTGATTCGCGTCAAGATAGCCACTGGCAACACTGGCGCAACCACGCTCAACCTGAACGGGCTTGGGGTGCAGAACGTCAAGGGCCTTGGCGGCCAGCCGCTTCAAGGTGGCGAGCTGGTGCTCGGTGGGCGGGCCATGATGATGTGGGCAGCAACGCAAAGCGCCTGGATCGTAGTGTACTGTCAGGCCGGCGCGCTGGCCATTGCTCCGGCAGTCAACTCCCTGCAAGCCATGCAGTTGGGGCAGGCCACAGGCCGGCTTATGGGCGCGCCGCAAGTGTTCATCGCCTCGGGCACTTATACGCCAACCGCCGGCATGGTGAGTTGTGTGATTGAAGTTCAGGGCGGCGGCGGCGGTGGAGCAGGGATCACTACCCCTAGTGCCGGCAATATCAGTTTGGGGGCGCCAGGCGCATGCGGCGCCTATGCCGTTGGTCGCTTCTTGGCTGCCTCCATCGGTGCCAGCCAAGTAGTAACCATTGGCGCAGCAGGCACAGTAGGTGCTGGCGCAGCAGGTGGCACAGGCGGCACAAGTTCTGTGGGGGCGCTGATTTCATCGCCAGGAGGTGCTGGCGGCAGCCTATTGAATAATCAGGTGTCACCAGTCATCAACGGCAATGGTACGTCTACTTCCGCACCTACTGGTGGCAGTGTTTACAACACACGAGGCGTCACTAATGGTCTGTCGTCTAGCACTAGCGCCAACTTCGGCTGGGGCGGCTTCGGTGGTGCCACAAAATTTGGCAATGGGGGCAGCGGTGGCGTTTTGAATGGTAACGGCGGCAACGCTCTTAACTTCGGCTGTGGAGGCGGCGGCACTTGTGGCGCAAGCGGTTCTGCAACCTTGACTGGCGGCGCAGCCCAAGCCGGCATCATTATCGTCTGGGAGTACACATGATGCGGATCTATGCCCACGTAGAAAATGGCGTAGTGACTGAACTGGTAACGCCCGGGCCAGATCTTGAGGGGAATCAGTACGCCCTTGAGTTGTGCTTCCCCGAAGGTTTTGTCGCGGCGTGTGTCGAAATCACCGGCCTTGACCCAATGCCTGGCGAGCGATGGACGTATGACGGGGATGTCTTCACCGCCCCCGCGCCGTATCAGCCAGCCCCTGAGGAAATAAAGGCAGTCAATACCTCAACTCGCGACTACCTACTCGCCCAGGCGACGCTGGCCATAGCGCCGTTGCAGGATGCTGTCGATCTCGAGGAGGCGACTGCTCAAGAAATCGCGCTACTGAAGAAGTGGAAGCAATATCGGGTCGCGGTAAACCGGATTGACCTGACCGTGCAAGCCCCCAATTGGCCCGCTCAGCCGGTCTAATCAACCTTCAGCCACTCACGCAGCGCCCAGTACGTTTCTGCATTGTCTGAGCTGCGAATGCGCAAAAACCGGCCGCCATTCCTAACAACGACCCACGGCATTCCGGCGCCAATGCTCGATGCAGAAAAGCATTTGTTGCTGGATAACATTGCCTCCTGCGCGCCGCTCTCACCTCTCATGAAGTGGTCGAGGGCGGCCGAAAGATCATCCTCTGTTTTGCAGAGAAATGCTCTGTCCGAAAGCTGCACGCGGCTGCCCTCGGTAATACTGAAGCTGTCTTCGTGCCTAGAGTGGTACATAAAAACCGGGATGCAAGCGGCGATTACGTACAGTAGTCCTTTTGCATGAATATTTAACATGAGTCATCACATGGCCGAATTTTGCCCGGAGAATATCATGCCCATCACCGCGCAGCAGTTGCTGCAGATCCTCCCGAACGCCCGCAGCCAAGCGGGCGTTTTTGCGTCTGCGCTAGGCGACTGACCTTCGATCCTTCCGCAGATATGACTCCTTGTCCCTGCGCGAAGGCAGTCGGTCGCTCTGAGTGACTGCCAGCTCAATGGGGATGCCGGCTTTGATACGGTAGTGGGCGGTGGTGAGTTTCACCCCGAAGTGCCTACATGCGTGGCCGATGCTGTTGAAGAGGACGCCGTCGATCTCAATTTTCGTCAGCCCTCGACGGTTCTCAGCGCCTTGCTCCTGGACGGTTGCCCAGCGGCAGTTTTCCGGTGAGTAGTCCTTATCCGACTCTTTGCGGTCGATGCTGTATTGACCAGCAGGTCGTGGACCCATGTCTTCCAGGAAGTTAACGAACGAGTGCAGCCAGTGTTCACAGACCCCGATGCCGCGACCACCCCAGTTTGGATAGTCCTTGTACTTCTCGTCGTAACACCTGCGCTTCATACCAAGCCAGGTCTTGTACTCGACGGATACCTTCCCCCTGCATTTATGCCCATGAATCTTTTTTCCGCCTCGCCCGATCTTAGCGGACTCACCAGCAACGCCAATCGGTGACTTGATTTGTTCAGTCTTCATTTGCGCACCTATATGTATGGAGGACGGCCTGATGGCAGTCGTTAACGAAAAAACAGCGGGGAGCAGAAACGCGATTGCGTTCCTTGACATGCTTGCGTGGTCAGAAGGGACGTCGACGAGCAAATACACCCGTGACGATGGGTACGACGTGGTGGTTGGTGGGGTAGACAGCCCGAACACATTCGGCAGTTATGCCAATCATCCGGGCATTCTGGTATCGGTGAATAAGGCCGGGCTAAAGTCAACCGCTGCGGGGCGCTATCAGATTTTGAAGCGCTGGTGGAATGCTTATCGGACATCCCTCGCACTGAAAGACTTCTCACCGCTCAGCCAAGATCTGGTTGCGCTCCAACAGATCCGCGAGCGTTTGGCCATGGCTGATATCCATGCAGGGCGAATCAGTTCGGCGATCGAGAAGTGCTCGAACATCTGGGCAAGCCTTCCCGGCAACACCTACGGCCAGCGCATGCATAAGAAGGAAGACTTGCTGGCGCGCTTCGTGGCGTTCGGCGGGGTGCTGGCATGACTTCCATCTGGCTGCGACTCCTTCCTTATATAGCAGCGCTTGCATTGGTAGCCGGTTCACTGTTCGGCGCCTATCACCACGGCGTGACCGTCACGGATGCCAGATGGAAGGGCGAGTGGGAGGCCCGTGACACCCGAGACGCTGAAGCCAAGGCGACCAATGAGGCAGCCGAGCGCTCCCGGGAGCAGGCCTACCAACAGTCAATCAACAAGGCGGTGCAAGATGGCCAACGTATCATCGATCAAGCGACTGCTGACGCTGCTGCCGCTCGTGCTTCTGCTGACAGCGTGCGCGGGGCGGCCGATGCCATTGCCGCTCGACTCGCAGCCAGTGAAGCCAGCGGTCATTCCTGCACTGCCGCCGCAAGCAATGCAGCTACCCGCGCCGCCCTATTGCTCGCCGACGTGCTCAAGCGCATTGATCAACGAGCGGGCGATTTGGCTGAAGTTGCTGACCAAGCCAGAGCCAGGGGAATGACCTGCGAGCAGGCGTATGATGGGCTCGGTAGGTAGATTTATACCGGCGTGACCAAGTCAGCCCACTCCTGCATCATCTCCCGGCGCTGCTCCAGGTACGCGGCGTGGTTGTAAACGTCGCGGATGAGGCTGCTGTCGGCGTGAGCCAGTTGGCGCTCGATCCAGTCGCGATTGTAGCCGCGGCCGTTCATCTCGGTGGAGAACAGATGCCGAAAGCCATGCGGAGATTGCTTGCCTGTCAGCCCGCACGAATCCATCACGTTGTTGGCGTAATTGGTGCCGATCGGGGCCGTGGCGATGTTGCGGTTCATGAAGACGTAGCGTTTGTTGCCAGTAATCGGC
>Ga0182005_1000514_pt1 | contig 19822 bp, 17 predicted proteins | sample Sormic07211103_1_FD_123021 | JGI IMG/M metagenome (GOLD analysis project Ga0182005, IMG submission 123021) | Rhizosphere microbial communities from Sorghum bicolor, Mead, Nebraska, USA - 072115-103_1 MetaG | ecosystem: Host-associated > Plants > Roots > Rhizosphere | place: USA: Nebraska...
GACATACTGGTAGGTTACCCCTGCCTGTATAACAATGAAGAAGTAACCGAACGCTCCAGGGCACTGGCAGGAGAATATCTTGGACAGGAAAATGTTCAGGATACTGAAGTGAGAATGGGGGCCGAAGACTTCGCTTTCTACAGCCAGATCATTCCAGCCTGTTTCTTCCGCTTAGGAGCCGGCAATATTGCGAAAGGTATCACATCTGGTGTACACACACCTACCTTTGATATCGATGAACGTGCCATTGAAACAGGGATCGGAACAATGGCTTATCTCGCTACACAGATCTAAAAATAAGGAGAGCCCGCTGAAAAGCGGGCTCTATCAACATGGCTTTGCTATAACAAATTATCAATTGTCAATTTTAGTTTCTTTTAAATTGCTTTAATCGCAGCATTGCAATATCATCCAATCTCAATCCCTTCATACTGTCAGCCTTAAGATCAATATTATTTACCGTTATATCCTGCAGATAAAGACTTCCATACTTTCCTAACTGCACATTCAGCTGATCAAAACTTCCAATGAACCTTGTCACAATTTTATTGTTCTTTCCTCCTTTATAATTGAATTTTTCTATCTCCAATCCGGTTAGATCTGTTTCACAATCATCCTGCGCCTCAATGGTCATTTCTGGTTGCTTAAAAGTGCTTAGATTCAGTTTCGAGCTATCTTTTGTTAATTTGATCAGTTCAACAGATGTACAATAAACAGCAACGTCATTATCTGACAAAATGTATAGGGTATCTCCTACCTGCTTGAAATAATTTGCAGTTGGTTCTTCAGATCCTCTGCTCATATTACCGATCATGTTTTTCGTATCTAACATGACACTTAACTGGTTTGTATTAACCACAATCACTTTAAATGGACGTAAATCTGTCATCTTTTGACTATAATTATTATCCTCTTCCTTCGGATATCGCAATGCTGTCCCATCCCCATTCATTCCCTTCTTAAAATATGCCCACAACATTACATCTGACGCCAGCACCAACAACAATACGATGCCAACAAAAACAAGTAACATTTTTATACTGGTCTTCATAATTGTAAAATTTAATTACCTGAAATGTGAACGCTTATACTTCTCATAATGCGTTTTCAGCTCATCCAGCTCTATATCCAGCAAGTAGATATTCCGAAAGAACTGCGGCAACTCATTCTCCATGAACCGCTCTTTCTTCAGCTGTTTAATCCGCTTCATCGCATCCGATGCCACGAAATAACCAATTCCTCTTTTATTATAAATGATCTCATACTGCTGTAAATACTCACAGGTACGCATCACTGTATTTGGATTGACTTCCGTCTGCACCGCCAGCTCCCTCACGGACGGCAGCCTGTCATCCGCCTTCCACTTATCCAGCAGGATCTGTTCGCATATATAATCCGCGATCTGCAGATATATCGCTTGTGATTCTTTAAATTCCATGAGTTAAAAATTTAAATCTCCTTATCCTTTAACCTCAAATAAGCCAACACCCACAACGCCGGAGGAAGTATAAACCTCCATGCGAAGTACAGCGCATCCAACAACCATTTTGGTGATTTCAAAAAGACAGATCGATACTCCTCTACATGACCATTTTCTATAAGCGGTGCGCCAAAGAAGGGCACTGATGCCGCCCAATGTGCTAAATGACCGTAGAAAAGAATGTTCATAAACGTTGCATTGACAACACCAATGAGCAAAATGAAAATGAATACAGCGAACAGGGTTTTTACAATACTGTACTTCGGAAAGTAAGCAGATCCCAGCAGGATAATGGCCTGACACATAAACCACCAATGGTAGAGGAGTTGCAGATCACGGCTCAGATCATCAGGAAGATCGCTTTTCATGCTATACTTATTATTGCTCAAAGCAACAATAACCCCACTGATGAAAGTAGCCGCACCAAAGGCAATATGATATACCAGTAAAAATCCTACCGTTGTAATTAATAGTGTAGTGAGAAACTTTTCAAGGTGCGAAGCTGGTAGCAATAGATAATCAATACCCTTGGGTTTGTCGCCTAACTGAATAAATGAAAACCCGGTAAAGATTAAACCTGCACCAAACAACAGGATAGCATAGAATGGTAAAAGGCGTGATGGCCTGATTAACACCTGGTTGTCCGTAAAAATACTTATCAGACCCAATGCAATGAGCGCCCCTACCAACACCACCAATGACATCAGGTACAACCGCAGATTGTCTACAATATGCTTTTTAAAATACGCCCCAAATCTGGGCGCATGAAATACATTACTCGTTTGCATAAGGGAAATTAAAAGAGTTGATTAATCCGTCCGGAAGGCTCCAGCACGGCATTAAAGAGCAGTTCCATATCCAGCCTGCCCGGTGTACCACCCGTATTTTCAGTGATAATAGCATGACCCAGTCCTGAACTTTCTGAAAACAATACATTCTCCGCCTCTTCCAGCTGCTTTACACTTCTGAAATGCAACCGCTCAGTCACCGTCTCTACATCCTGTTTGAAAATAATCCTGTGATTGTCGATCACCACAATGCTATCAATAAGGTTATCCAGGTCCCTTACCTGATGCGTGGAAATCACAATACACTTCTCTTCATTCACCGCAGCAGCAATCACTTTACGGAACTGGCTCTTGGACGGGATATCCAGACCATTCGTCGGTTCATCCATGATCAGGCATTTTGTATTCGTCGCCAACCCAAAACTGATGATGACCTTTTTCTTTTGTCCATAACTCATCTCCGTGAGCTTTTGGTCGCGGGGTACCTTGAATTCATTCAGGTATGCCTGAAATGCGCTCTCATCGAAATTGGAATAAAAAGGTGCATAGGTGTTCACATAACGGTTAATAGTCACCTGTGGCAGGTAAAACTCTTCAGGCACCAGGAAGAGATTACTGAGGAAAGCAGGCTGACGACGTTGAGCATCATACCCCATTACAGTACATGTCCCACTTTTTGGAAAGAGCAGCCCGGCTATCTGCTTCAGCAAACTGGATTTACCCGCACCGTTTTTGCCCAAAAGGCCATAGACGTGACCAGCTTCCAATTCCAGGTTCAACCCCTCAAACAATGGCCTACCCTTTTTGTAGTGGAAATGAAGATTTTGGATAGTTATCATATCAAGTGATTTAGTGTACTACATAACTAGTACACTACAAAGATAGAGAAGGATATGATAATACCAAATTCAAATAGACTTTTTTTTGCATACTCTCCAAAACTACCACCTCTTTACGCCAAATATCTATTTATCAGCCTCTTCCCTGCCACCGCAGGCCCCTCCGCCATTTCCCCGTATTTCCGCTGTAAAATGTTAAAAAATTATTTGTAGCGACTTTTCTACACATTAAGAATTTTTAATAAATTATATTTGCCACTGTGGTTTAAATAAAAAAATCCCTATGAAAGGTACCATATCCGCCTTGCTTAGTTTAAGCCTCTTATTAATTGCAGTTGTGTCCTCCGCACAGTTCGTAAAATCAAAAGACCTGGAGAAATTGAAAAAACGGACGAGAATTATCGTAGTAAAAGAAGTCCCTGAAAAGAGTGTTCTGAAACAACTACGTCGTCAAAGCACAGCTAAAGCAGAGGAGTATAAGCAAGCAATTAAACAGTTAAACCTGGATTTCCCTGAAGTGGTCAGACAATTCTGGAACATCGACGGAGTCACAGCAACAGTTGAACAGAGAACAGAAAAAGAAATTGAAAAGCTGAGAAAAAAGAACGACCGAACTTCCATCGTAATGAACTGTCAATCACTTCATGTGAAACCAAGTAAAAGCCATTACGCCAAATCCGCACAGACGTTCACATCTGATCTCGTGTGGAAAAGTGATGCAAAAGATCTCAGTGTGCCGGTAATTAACATGTACTTCATTGAAAATGATGTCACGAAACCATTCTATATCCAGAATATGTCAGAACGGTTTCCCGATTTCCTGGATCTGGCAGTAGGCATCCGGTTATCTACCTATGTGTTTTCCGAACATGTAGACGATAAAGCCGCTAAAGCAATGATGCAGTCCACCAGTAAGCATAACGCCATCTTCCTGAAAGACAGGACGTTGATCTTATGCAATAACTGGCTGGATGATGATTTTGAAAAAGGAAGAGCTGGTACAGATTATCCTTATCCTATTAAGTATGTGGATTACGATGACCTGGAAGGGCTTTTCAGAAAAGATGGTTTTGCCGGCACCGTCATGGCTTATGTACCCGCCGGGGTATTCTCTACGTTCGACAAGAATACACCTAGTATGGAAGTGCACGTGCCTGTGGTGATTGATCCGATTAACGGGATGCCTCTGTGCCATACAGATATCAGTGATGAAATGTTTCAGGCATGGGGATATTCACTCATTCCTAAGATGGGGAAGTCGATCGTTGGATTCCGGAAAATCAGGAATGAAGACATCAGGAACTTTGCAAAATCAATAAAAGAATAAAAGCGAAAGCCTCCCGAATGGAAGGCTTTCGCTTTTATAAACATTTTAATTCACATCAGGATCTACAACTCCGGATACAGCGGGAACTGCTTCATGAAGTCATTCACCGCTCCTCTCACTGACGCAATCTTCGCCTCATTATCCGCATCCATCAGCAACTCATCTATCCAGGATACTACCTGACCCATATGCGCTTCATTCATACCTCTTGAAGTAATCGCCGGAACACCCACACGAATACCAGAAGTCACAAATGCTGACTTATCATCAAACGGCACCATATTCTTATTCACAGTAATGTCAGCTTTCACCAACACCTGCTCAGCCTTCTTACCAGAAATATTCTTATTACGCAGGTCAATCAGCATCAGGTGGTTATCAGTACCGCCAGATACAATCTGGTAACCTTTATCTACTAATGCCTTAGACATTGCCTGTGCATTCTTGATAATCTGCTTAGCATATACAGTATAATCGTCAGACAGGATCTCAAAGAAAGACACCGCTTTCGCAGCAATCACATGCTCCAACGGACCGCCCTGAATACCAGGGAAAACCGCTGTATCAATCAGACTACTCATCATACGGATCTCACCCTTTGGCGTCTTCAGACCAAACGGATTTTCAAAATCCTTACCCAGCATAATCATACCGCCACGAGGACCACGCAATGTTTTGTGGGTAGTAGTGGTTACGAAATGACAATGTTCGAACGGAGAGTTCAACAGACCTTTCGCGATTAAACCAGCAGGGTGAGCAATGTCAGCCATTACAAAAGCACCTACCTGATCAGCGATCTGACGGATACGTTTGTAATCCCAGTCACGGCTGTAAGCAGACGCACCACAAATAATCACCTGTGGTTTCTCTTTCAGCGCAATCTCCTCCATTTTATCATACTCAACCAGACCAGTCTCTTTGTTTACACCATAAGAGAATGGCTGATACAGTTTACCTGAAAAGTTCACAGGAGAACCGTGTGTCAGGTGACCACCCATGCTCAGATCCAGTCCCAGGATCTTATCACCCGGTTTCAGAATAGCCAGCAGTACCGCTGCATTTGCCTGCGCACCAGAGTGAGGCTGCACGTTTACATACTCAACACCAAAGATCTCTTTCGCCCTGTCAATAGCCAGCTGCTCGCTAAGGTCTACAACTTCACAGCCACCATAATATCTACGTCCTGGATAACCTTCTGCATATTTGTTAGTCAGTACAGTACCCATTGCCTGAATTACCTGCAAGCTGGTAAAGTTCTCCGATGCAATCAATTCTATACCATGACGCTGACGCTCCAGCTCCTGGCCGATGATATTAAATATTTGCTGATCTCTTTGCATTTACATTGAAAATTTGCGACAAAGTTAATCGATTTTATGGATTGTCAATAGTTCAATTTTAACTTTTACTAGAACTTTTTTCTAGAGAAGTACGGTATACCAGTTAATTCCACTACCAAGCCTTTACATACAACGTATTCCTCCTGTGTGGGGCCTTTTCTACTATACTATTTATAAATTTTGTTCTACCTTCACGCCCTCAGTAGACTAAAAACAATCTAATCGCCGCGGTACATGAAGGCCATTATACCTGTAGCCGGTGCTGGCACCAAGCTACGTCCACATACATATACTCAGCCTAAAGCGTTAATCCCGCTCGCGGGCAAAACAATTCTCAGTATTATTATTGATCAGCTGGAAGAAGCAGGCATCACCGAATTCGTCTTCGTAATCGGCTACCTGGGTGAAAAAATTCAGCACTATGTGCAGAAGCAATATCCTCACCTCACCTGCCATTTCGTACAGCAAAATGTACGTGAAGGTACCGGTCATGCCATACTCCTCACCAAAAAGGTAGTAGGTGACGATGAAATACTCATCGTACTGGGCGATACCATCTGTGAAGGCAACCTCAGGGAACTCATTGCTTCCCCGGTCTCGCAACTGGGCCTCAAGAAAGTAGATGATCCCCGCAGCTTTGGCGTAGCAGAACTGAACGAAGCAGGTGATATTATCAGGGTAGTAGAGAAACCACAGATTCCGAAGTCAAACCTGGCCCTCGTAGGGATCTATAAAATCAAAGAAACCGACCAGCTCTACGATTGCCTGGAAAGGAATATGATAGAACATAGAAGGTCACATGACGAGTTTCAGCTCACCGATGCCCTCCAATGTATGATCGAACATGGCGTACAGTTCACCCCTTTCAAAGTGAGTAACTGGTTCGACTGCGGCCGCAAAGAAACCCTGTTGGAAACAAATGCGATCTTACTCAGTAAATATAAAGTACCCGCCAATCCCATTCTTCCGTATGAGAATGCGATTATCATTCCTCCAGTAAGTATTGGCGAAGGTTGTAATATTAAGAATTCTATTATCGGCCCTAATGTCGCGATTGGGGATAATACCGTGATCAATTACTCTATCGTGAAGGATTCTATCATCGGCTCTTACAGCAACCTGTATGAAGTGGTCCTGAAATCTTCCCTGATCGGCAGCGATGCAAATATTCGTGGTCTCAGTCAGAGCCTGAATATTGGCGATAATACAGAAATTGATCTTGGCTGACTGTCATCACATCCCGTTTAAGATAAGCTCCTTACATTTACGGCCATGAACCGTATATCTCAACTCTTTCATATAGATTACCCAATCATACAAGCAGGTATGATCTGGGCAAGTGGCTGGCGCCTGGCCAGTGCAGTGAGCAACGCCGGAGGCCTGGGTCTCCTGGGTGCAGGTAGCATGTACCCCGATGTATTGCAGGAACATATCACCAAATGCAAACAAGCTACCAACAAACCCTTTGGTGTCAATCTCCCACTCCTCTATCCCAATATCGAAGAACACATAAAGATCATTGTTGCCAACAAAGTACCCATCGTCTTTACCTCCGCAGGTAATCCCAAAACATGGACTTCCATCCTGAAAGCAGAAGGTATCAAAGTAGTACATGTTGTGGCCAGCGCTGCCTTCGCCCTCAAAAGTGAAGCTGCCGGTGTAGACGCCATCGTAGCCGAAGGCTTTGAAGCTGGTGGGCATAATGGCAGAGAAGAAACCACCACCATGGTCTTAATTCCCAGCGTATGTCAGGCAGTAAAAATCCCCGTCATCGCTGCAGGCGGTATTGCCACCGGCCGTGCTATGACAGCCGCTTTCGCATTAGGGGCCAGCGGTGTACAGGTAGGCAGCCGTTTCATCGCTACCCCGGAGGCTTCTTCACATGATCATTTTAAACAAGCGATCCTGGATGCAAAAGAAGGAGATACCCTCCTTTCCATGAAGAAACTGACACCAGTAAGATTGCTGAAAAACGAATTCTTCAACAATGTAAAAGCTGCTGAAGAAAGCGGTGCCGACAACGAATCTTTGAAAACACTCTTAGGCCGCGGACGCGCTAAGAAAGGAATGTTCGAAGGAGATATGGCACAAGGTGAACTGGAAGTAGGACAAGTCAGCGCAATCATTGATAAGATCATGCCGGCAGCAGATGTAGTCGCTGAAATATGGGATGAATTCCAGGCCACAAAAAAAGAACTCTGGTTAAATTCATAAACGCATTAAAAAAGGCCGCTTCTTACGAAGCGGCCTTTAAAATAATATTATCTGATCCATTTAATTGCTTCTTTCCACGTAATCTTCTTCCCATACATCAGTATCCCTGTTCTATAAATCTTTCCTGCCACCCACGTCGTACCTAAGAACCCTACTATCAACAGCGACATCGACAACCCCAACTGCCAGTAAGGCACCGTGCCCGGTACACCATAAGGTATCCTCGCCATCATCACCATCGGCGATGTAAATGGAATGATACTTCCCCATACAGCCATCTGACTATTCGGATGTTGCACTGCTCCAATCATCACCATAATCCCAATGATAATCGGCAACGTAATCGGGAATGTCAAACCCTGTACATCAGTAGGATCTTCATTCACCAAACTACCCACCGCCGCAAACAACGCCGCATAAAACAAATATCCACCCAGGAAATAAAATATAAAGCAGGTAATAATCAGTCCCCAGTTAATACTATCCATCACATAACGTAACTGTGAAGCCGCTTCCAGCATCGCCGCATTATTATTCCCATTACCCTGTGCAGCACTATTCATCACATCTGCCGGAATCAACAACCGTAGCATACTTATCAACACCACCCATATAGAAAACTGTAACAACCCCACACCAGCAATCCCGACTATCTTTCCCATCATCAATTGAAAAGGTTTCACACTCGATACCATCACCTCCGCAATACGATTCACCTTCTCCTCCATCACGCCTCTCATTACCGACATACCAAAGAACATCAGTATGATATAAATAATGAATCCGCTGGAATATCCCACCGCATACGCAATCACTGAACTCCCTTTCTTCTCCTCTTTTCCTGACCTGAAATCAATACTCAGATTTGATTTAAATCCCTTTATCTGCTCAATATCAATATGCGCCTTTTCCATACGCACCTCTTCAACCCGGTTATTCAGATACCTGTTCAGATGGCTCTCTACCCCCAGCCCCGGCTGACCGCTGCTATAGTAAGTGATACCCAATGGTCTGTCTATATCAATGGCAGGAATATACAATACACCAGAATAACCATACTCCTCATAATGCTTACTGAACGTATCAATAGCCGTCTCCGTCAGGAATTTAAAATAAATCCCTTTTTCGTCCGGCAGTTTGTTCAGAAATAAATGACTATCATCTATCACTGCAATGCGCTGTTCATCGTTAGCACTGGTGGCTATCAGCACCGGCACTACAATCATAGCTGCAAAAAACAGCGGCACCAACAGGGTGACGACGAGAAAAGACCGCTTGCGCACGCGGAAAGTGAACTCTCTTTTGATGATGAGCCAGATTTTATTCATAGGACTAATTAATTGGTTCTTCTATTTGCTGTACCTGTTGGATAAACACTTCATTGATACTTGGTAGTATTTCCTGGAAGGAGGTAATAGGGATGTCCTGCCGGATAAAGTGTGCCAGAATATCATTTGTCGTACTACCTTCGGTGAGCTTCACAATGTAACCGCTCTCTTCCTGGGAGACAATAGTAAAATGATACGTCATTACTTCCGCAAAGTTGGGAACTCTACCCAAGCCTATCCGGAAGAGGTCTTGTTTGAAATCGTGCCTGATCTGTTTTACTTCCCCATCCAAAATCTTTTTCCCTTTATTCATAAGAATAATACGGTCGCAAATTTCTTCTACCTGTTCCATACGGTGGGTAGAAAAAATGATGGTAGTTCCATTCAATGCAAGGTCAAAAATCTCCTGCTTGATCAGGTTGGAGTTGATCGGATCTAACCCCGAGAAAGGTTCATCCAGTATTAACAGCGATGGCTCATGGATAATGGTGGAAATAAACTGCACCTTTTGTTGCATGCCTTTACTCAACTCTTCCACTTTCTTATTATACCATGCGTGGATATCAAACTTGTCGAACCAATATTTGATCTTTTCTTTGGCTTCTTTTTCCGTCATGCCTTTCAGCTGTGCCAGGTAAAGGGCTTGTTCCCCTACCTTCATTTTCTTGTACAGCCCTCTTTCCTCCGGCATATAGCCAATGGAATGCACGTCTTTTTCCGGATTGAAAGTCTTGCCCTTGAAAAGTATATCTCCCTGGTCGGGATAAAAAATGCCGGTGATCATTCGGAGCAGGGTGGTTTTTCCTGCGCCATTGGGTCCAAGTAGCCCAAAGATGCTACCCTCGGGGATAACAAAACTAATATCATCTACAGCTGTATGCGAGGCATAATCTTTACGTAAGTTTCTAACTTCGAGGAAGCCCATAATTCTAAATTACGGACTGAAATTACAAAATTTTTACTTCTGAAACACTTGCTTAATTGCCGCTGGCAACTACGCAAGTGTTTCCACTTATTTTATTTCAACATCCTACTCACCGCCTCCGCATACGCTGCCCCTATCGGCACCACCATCTCCCCCACATGCAAACTACTCCTATCCGCCCTCGTCACCTTCTCATTTGCCACTATAAAACTTCTATGTACCCTCGTAAACAACGCCTGTGGTAACAACGCCAATGCCTCCTGCATCGACAACCTTGACAACACCTTCTTCTCCCTCGTCACAAAAGAAATATAATTCCCCGCACTCTCCAGGTACAATATATCCCGCAATAATATCTTATACTGCTCATACCCACTCTTTACCATCACATAATTCGGTGCATCTGCCCTCGCACTCTTCTCCATCATCTCCAGCAACCCTCTCGCTTTATTACAGGATTTCAAAAACCGCTCTTCCGAAAAAGGTTTCAACAAATAATCGACCGCATCCAACTCAAAACTCTGCACCGCATGCTCACTATACGCCGTCGTAAAGATCACCAAAGGCCCTCCCGGCAGCGTAGTCATCAACTCCAATCCTGATATATCCGGCATTTTTATATCCAAGAAGATCAAATCTACCGGCGCCTTTTCCAGATATACCAACGCGGCAAACGGATCCGTAAAATAGCCCTGCATATCCAGAAAATCTACCTGCTGTGCATGTGTACGAATCACCGACAGCGCTACCTGTTCATCATCTATCGCAATCGCTGTCAGTTTCATAACACATCATTTTTAGCAGGATCAACAACCAATGTCAGATGTACAAAAAACTCCGTCCCCGTCTCCCTTATATTCAGATCATGCCTTCCGGGATACAGCAAATTCAACCGCTGCCGCACATTATTAATACCTATACCCATGCTCTCATTCTCAATCTCCACACTCCTGTTCACATGAATACTATTGTACACATCAAAATAGATCTTATCGTTCGTACAAGATAAAGACAAATTGATCCTTGACTTATTCCGCTGACTAATTCCATATTTAAACGCATTCTCTACAAACGGAATCAGCAACATAGGTGCAATGTTATGCTCACATAATGTTTCATCTATATTTACATCGATAATAATATCTGGTGTTCCCTGCGTACGCAGTCGTTGTAGCGCAATATAGTTCTGCAGATAAGCAATCTCTTTCTCCAGAGGAATACTTTCCAGTGTATTGTCGTGCAACATAAATCGCATCATATCACCCAACTGCTGAATACCCTGTCCTGTCGCTGCTGCATTCTCCTGCAAAGCAGTACCATACAACGTATTGAGTGCATTAAACAGGAAATGCGGATTGATCTGCCAGCGTAAAAAATCTAACCCCGTTTCCGTATGCGTCAATGCCTGTCGCAACCCTTGTAATGTAGAAGCTCTTTCATTCCTCGCACTAAAGATCCACCATGCCACAGGTAGAATGGCAACCCCTGTTACCAGCGTTAAAATAACCATCCCCGCAGCATACATTCCACCACCGTTGTAACGCGCCTGCAAGGCGACCACTAACATCCATACAAAAGAAATCACCCAGAATCCTATAGCCTCCTGGAATAAAATTTTCTTACTCCGGTGTACAAGAAAACGGGGATACAATCTCAGCATCGCCACGAAATACATGAACCCACAAAAGATCCCTACACAAAATACCATCATCGCAAAACCACGATTATCCCCTCTCGTCAATATCACCCAAAAACCAATAATACCCGCTATCACGGCTCCATCTATCAACGACTGACGGTACCATGGTTTCTTCACCAAACTCTCATAAGCATATTGTAAAAACAAATACCTTCCTGCATAATAGATCAGGTACACCACCACATAAAAGAAGGTGAGCAGGAAAGCTGCCTTTGCACAATGTGTATGTACTCCGCGTACAGTTTTGTATACCCCAAACAAGTATCCATATAACCAGGTATTAGATACCAAAATGACGATAAACATGGCCAACAGTACAGGAAACGATAGCAATCCACCCAATAGATACCTTTGCTTCTCATAAAACCGAGGTACTACCACGCCATGGACAAACACAAAAGAAAAGTATACAATAGCAATATGTGCTAATAAAGGGAACAGGTAATGTTTATAGTAATCAAACACCTGATGATACCGCGAGAACTTCCAGCCATAATCACGCTGCAAGTCAAATACATTGTAAGCTACGCTCTTGTAGAGCAAGGAAAATAGGAGCAATAGGAAGATGCCTGTAGCAATTCCAAATTCAGTTCTTCTGATCTTATTCATGGAAAAAACTTTCAGCAATGATAGTTATCCCCTCAGCACTAATTAAATATATGTGATCAAAATACCACTATCCGTGATAAAATCCAATTATGCGGGCTGCTACACGCTCTCCATCCATCGCTGCGGACACAATACCCCCTGCATAACCAGCTCCCTCACCACATGGATACAATCCTTTGATCTGTGGATGCATCAGGTCTTCATCATTCCTGGGTATGCGCACCGGCGAGGAAGTTCGTGATTCAGTCGCCACCAGTATTGCATCACTCGTGTAGTATCCTTTCATCTTCTTACCAAAAGCAGCGAATGCCTGTGACAATCTTGTATGTACACCAGGTGGTAACACCTCCTTCAGGTTAGTACTCTTTACACCCGGTACATACGAGCAATCGGGTAGCGTTGTAGACACTTTATTGTGGACAAAATCCGTCATGCGTTGCGCCGGCGCCACAAACTGTCCCCCACCTGCCTGAAACGCATGCTGCTCTACCATTTGCTGGAAATACATAGCTGCCAGTGGCCCCTTATCAGCAAAGAGTTCAAAATCACTTTCATCTACTGTTACAACCATTCCTGAATTCGCAAATGGATTATCTCTTTTTGATGGAGACCAGCCATTTACCACCAGTTCTCCAGGATCAGTAGCAGCAGGTGCAATAATACCACCAGGACACATACAGAAGGAAAACACACCACGACCATCTACCTGTTCAACCAGACTATAACTGGCTGGTGGTAAATGCTCACCTCTCACCGCACAATGATATTGTGCACTGTCAATGAGTTCCTGCGGATGTTCTATACGCACACCCAATGCAAAAGGTTTGGCACTGATGAGGATTTTTTTATCATGCAATAATCGGAAAATGTCGCGGGCAGAATGACCTGTGGCCAGTATTACCTGTGGAGCATCGAAAGTAGCACCGGAAGCGGTTTTCACGCCCCTGATATGATTATCTTTAATAATAAAATCAGTCACCTTCTGATCAAAGTGCACTTCCCCACCACTATTAATGATCTGCTCCCGCATCGCTACAATAATATGCGGCAGCTTGTTGGTTCCTATATGTGGATGGGCTTCGTATAGTATTTTCTCCGTAGCACCAAAGTGGACAAAGAGGCTGAGAATGCGATTGATGTCACCTCGCTTATTAGAACGTGTATAGAGCTTACCATCAGAGTAAGTACCTGCACCACCTTCACCAAAACAATAGTTGGAATCAGGGTTCACCACACCTGTTTTATTGAGGGCCGCCAGGTCACGTCTTCTTGACCTGACATCTTTACCTCTCTCCAGTACGATGGGTTTGATACCCGCCTCTATGAGGTGCAATGCGGCAAAGAGCCCGGCAGGCCCGGCACCGATCACAATAGCCACAGGAGCGTCTGATGCTAAAGTATCATATATTGGTATGAATTTCTCCCGGTCGTGAAATGGCTCGTTCACAAAAACCTTGAGGGTAAGCATGAAGTACACCTGCCTGGAACGTGCATCAATAGAGCGTTTTATGATATGAAAACCTGTAATAGTATGTGGGGAAACACTGAGTGCAGCAGCGGCTGCTTGTGTGATAGCATGTTCGTTATCTGCCTGAGATGGCAATAACTTTAAAGATACTTGTTCAATCATGATCGTCAGGTTAGGTAATTATCCTAAAACTTTTTTTTGCTCCCTGAAATCCGGGATATTTTCCTACCGAAAAGTAACGGGTACCTGCTTGCACAGGTACCCGTTCCACTATTTTTTGTTAATGAGTTGTTATTGTCAGATTAGAAAGGCAGGTCATCGGCTGCTGGAGCACCACCTGGGGAAGACATCTCCTGGGAAGTGTTGTAGTTAGGCATCGCATCCTGACCTGGAGCGCCTGCTACTACTGATTCCATGCGCCATGCATCCAGATTGGTGATATAATTGACACGACCGTCTTTTTCCCAACGTGTACCTCTGATATTGAAGTAAACTTTCACAGTTTCACCTTCATTGAAGCGGTCTACGATAGCTGTTCTGTCCTGTACCGCCTGGAACTTAATGTAGTTGTTTATAACGCGGCCGTTGATATCGTCGGACTTTTCAATAACGAACTCCCGTGTCTTAAAGGTTTCGCTACGTTGCATCGTATTATATTTCACGATCAGCTTTCCGGTTATTTCAAAACTCATATAATTAAATTTAGCTTTTTTTCAAGAGGTCAAAGATAGGTTTTTTAGCTTCAATCACGCGCAATAAAATTTGGGCGCCGGCTGTTTACCTGTATAGTCCGGCCTTTAGCCTTTTATAGGTAAGATATCATCAGGTGGGAGACCATCCCACTCACTTGCGCGGATATTAAGAAATTTGCATGGTATTTGATAAACTTAACCACATTTTTTTAATTACAATTACTAACATAGTTTTGCACGCCCGTACGGAATTATTAACATCGGGCTACACCATAAAAGATGGCTTAACACCCGGCATTAGTTCTCTGTACAATATTATTTTATCACTCGCTAATACATATCTATGACAAACATGTTAATGTCAACTGGAAGATCCTGGATATCAAAGAAGTGTGGTACTAGTATAAATGATGTTTTTGCGTCGGGAAACCGTGCGTGATAACAGAAAAAAACACAATAAAAACAAGGTAACGACACTGGTGTCGGGCGGTATAAAACAAGGGTAGAAAAATTTTTTTTTTCAACATTTTGTACAGATATTCGTTGCCCTGTCTGAAAATTTTTCAACTCCCCACGTTGGGAAATTTCGAATTCGAGAAACAATCCTTAATTCAAACAACATTAATTTTCAATAACTCAATGAATAAAACTTGCGAACAAGTTTGGGAAAGGTGTCTTAATATAATTAGGGATATTGTGGAATGGCAGCCATTTAAAACCTGGTTTGAACCTATTAAACCGATCCAGCTTGAAAACAATGTTTTAACGATTCAAGTACCTAGTCAGTTCTTTTATGAATATCTCGAGGAACATTACGTTGGATTATTAGGCAAGACAATCAAGCGTGAACTGGGAAAAGAAGCGAGGCTGGAATATCGCATTGTAGTTGAGAACGGAACACCCCATCAACATCCTAAAACCGTGAATATGCCTGGGCAATTCACAAAGACCAAGAAAGACAGCGAAGTAGATTTTCCGCTTACGATACAAAATCCGGTAAAGAATCCTTTCGTAATACCGGGTATCAAACGCGTACAAATAGACTCCCAGCTGAATCCTCATTACACTTTCGATGCTTACATCGAAGGCGATTGCAATCGCGTGGCACGCAGAGCTGGTAAAACAGTATCTGAAAAACCAGGCGGTACCTCCTTCAATCCATTAGTAATATATGGATCTGTTGGTCTCGGTAAAACGCACCTCGCGCAGGCTATCGGTAATGAAGTAAAACGCCTCCATCCCAACAAAGCAGTGCTGTATGTAAGCGCTGAGAAATTTATCAATCAGTTCATTGATCACTCTAAGAATAGTATCATCAATGACTTCATTCACTTCTATCAGCTCATCGATGTGCTGATCGTAGATGACATACAGTTCTTTGCCCGTGCAGAAAAAACACAGGATGCATTCTTCGCCATCTTCAACCACCTGCATCAATCCGGTAAGCAACTCATATTAACATCCGATAAGTCACCAAAAGATCTGGATGGCTTGCAGGAAAGATTACTGAGCCGCTTCCGCTGGGGCCTGAGTGCCGACATGCAAATGCCGGACTTCGAAACCCGTATGGAGATCCTCGAAATGAAAATGAAGAATGATGGTCTTGAAATGCCGAAAGAAGTAGTGAAGTATGTTGCATATAATATTCAAAGCAACGTACGCGAACTGGAAGGTGCACTCATCTCCCTGCTCGCACAATCTTCTCTCAACAGAAAAGAAATCGATCTTGAACTCGCTAAACGTGTGCTGAAATCTTTCGTTAAAACTTCTTCTAAAGAAATCACAATCGAAAGCATACAGAAAATGGTGTGCGAATACTTTGATGTACCTTATGATAAGCTCCTGCAAAAAACACGTAAACGTGAAATCGTGCAGGCAAGACAAATCACAATGTACCTTGCAAAGTCTTTTACCAAGAACTCATTAAAAACTATCGGAGAACACTTCGGCGGTCGTGACCACACTACTGTGATCCACTCCTGCCAGACAGTGAAAGACCTGATGGATACAGATAATACTTTCCGCGACAACGTAATCGAACTGCAACAAAAAGTACAGTTGGCTGCAATGTAATGAAGCCCCTATATGAACCTTATTATTTCCCAGGCAGTAAAAGCCTGGGATTTTTTTTATATTCATGGAACGAAAGGTTTCCTATCTCTACATTTTTCTTTGCTGCAATAGTAAACCTTACTCAGTCTAAAAAGGGTAGTATTCATTATACCAACATCAGCGGTTAACAATTTGATAATTAAACACCATAAGGAACAACCAATACCTTTGCACCATCAGTTCACCTTATGCCAAAAGATTGTCAACATACACACTGGGATGAAATCCGTTCAGGTAATGAAGACGCTTTCCGTCAGCTCTTCGAGCTGCACTGGCAGGACCTCTTCACCTACGCCTGCCGGATCACCCGCGATCCAGCCACCGCGCAGGACGCGGTCCAAAGCGTGTTCATTCATCTCTGGGAAAAACACACCTCGCTCCCCCCGGTTGCCGCCGTACTGCCTTACCTTCGTACCGCCCTCAAACACAAGCTCCTAAACGCGATGCGCGATGAGAACCTCTACCAGAAACATGTCGACACCTTCCAACAGGTAACCGAAAACTACCACTCCCAGCCCGCTCACGAAAAACTTCACCTCAAAGAAACCGAACAACAACTCATGCAATCCATCAACCGTCTTCCTGAACGTATGAAGGAAGTCTTTTACATGAATAGGATTGAAAACCTCTCTGTGGCTGAAATAGCGCTTAAACTGGGGTCTAGTAAGCAGACCATTCGTAACCAGCTCAATACCGCATTACAGCGCATAAAGCATGTTTTTATTGTAGAGTAAAAAATCTCTTGCCGGCGGCACTCTCCCGTTTCAAACTATCGTCTTTATAATAAAAAGCACTACGCCAATCAGAAGATTGGCGTAGGCTAAAAATAAATATTATCTCACTAGTGTAACCACCCCCTGCCTATGCACCGTTCTTCCATTCACATCTATCGCCTCCGCACTCCATATGTAAGTACCCAATCCCAACAATACCCCTTCTAAACGCCCATTCCAACCTACTGCCGGATCTCTTGTCTCAAAAACCTTATTACCCCAGCGATCATATATCATTAGGTAAACAAATTGTTTCATCCCTCTTAAATGCACCTTGAACACATCATTTTGTCCATCACCATTTGGGGTAAATGCATTGGCCGCAATGATTTCATATCTTACTGCGGTATTCACCAGCAACGTATCCACTGTCTTACACCCTGACGCAAAATTCATCTGGATGAGATACTCCTGGTTATCCTCCAATGTTGCAATGGGATTATAGATAGTCGCGTCAGACAATCCTCTTGCCGGCGTCCAGGTGTATTCCGCACCTGCCAGATTCCGCCCTGCTAACTGTGTAGCCAGCCCTGCTGTAGTATTTACATCTGTCAAACGGGAACCGTTTATCTGCACATCGATATTCATGTTGTGCGTGGTAGTTGTTGCCAGTGAAGGACAACTTGTAGGGGTGATTGTCAACGCCGCTACATAACTACCCGCAGTCAAATAAGTAAATATTGCGTCTTTACCACTACTTGTTTGTCCATCTCCACTCATCCAGGTATAAGTAACTTCTCCACTGGTGGTAATATCGGATGTATTAGTAAAAGTTACTTCTTTACCTGCACAATAGCTATCATAATCAAATGCAGTGGTGGCGGGTAATATTCTCGTAATAGAAATACTATTATCAGCATCTGCAGTACAACCATTTCCATCAGTCGCTACCACTGTATATATACCTGTAGTAGAAACATTCAATGTTCCTGTATTCACACCAGGAATACCTACATTGTCCTGCAACCACTGATAGGAATAATTTCCGGATGCTGTCAGTGATATACTGGCATTATTGCCACAAAGGACTGTTCCGCCAGCAGCCGTAATCGTAATTTCAGGAAGCGCGTAGATGGTTAATGTACCATTTACATAAATTATTGTGTAATTGGCTGCAACAGCACCACCAGGTACAATACTATAGGTTCCTGCAACACTGGAAACAGTAGCTGTACTGTTAGCTGAAGCCAGACTGCTTAAAACGCTGGTTCCTTCTCCATTTACCCAACCACTATAACTCAAAGTAAAATTGGAGTTATTAATACCATAGCAACGCACCTGATTATCTGCTGTAATTGTTAAAGTAGTTTTTCCTATAATCAGTGTGCCATTTGTATAATTAATTGCATAATTATCAGCTGTATATCCCGCAGGTATTATTTCATAAGTTCCTGCATTCACCGCCCCCTGCGAAGAACCACTATAAGTCAATGTACCTGTCAATACACCAGCAGCAGTTTCACCATTTACTAAGCCACTCAAAGTCACACCATTGCCGCCACTATATACTACTCCATCATATGTCTTGGTCACATCATTTGCAATTACTGTCAACACTGCCTTATTAATTGTTAAAGCACCATTCACATAAGTAATACTATAATTAGACGCCACAAGTCCTGATGGCACAATCACATAACTACCCGCATTTACTGCACCCTGTGAACTACCGCCATAAGATAAGGTACCCGTTAAAGCACCCGCAGCTGTCTCACTATTCACAAATCCACTATAACTTACACCATTACCTCCACTATATGCAATTCCGTCATAAGTCTTACCTGCATCATTCGCAGTTACTGTCAAGGCCGCTTTGTCAATTGTCAAAACTCCATTTACATAAGTCACACTGTAATTAGACGCTATCAATCCGGATGGTACGAGCACATAACTACCCGCATTTACTGCACCTTGTGAACTACCGCCATAAGCCACTGTTCCCGTCAACGCTCCCGCCGCTGTTTCTCCATTCACAAATCCACTGTAACTCACACCGTTGCCTCCAATATATGCAACCCCATCATAAGTCTTATTCACATCATTCGCAGTTACTGTCAATGCTGCCTTATTAATTGTTAAAGCACCATTCACATAAGTGATACTATAATTAGCCGCCGTCAAACCGGATGGTACAAGCACATAACTACCTGTATTCACCGCACCTTGCGAACTGCCTCCATAAGTCACTGTTCCTGTTAAAACTCCCGCCGCTGTTTCTCCATTCACAA
>Ga0182005_1000518_pt1 | contig 19724 bp, 28 predicted proteins | sample Sormic07211103_1_FD_123021 | JGI IMG/M metagenome (GOLD analysis project Ga0182005, IMG submission 123021) | Rhizosphere microbial communities from Sorghum bicolor, Mead, Nebraska, USA - 072115-103_1 MetaG | ecosystem: Host-associated > Plants > Roots > Rhizosphere | place: USA: Nebraska...
CACGACCGCATCGACAGTTACATGAAGCGCTTCCCGGATCAGCCGCTTGAAGGGCTCGACCGGATGTTGGCGTTTTCCAGCGATGGCAAAAGCGGCATCCAGTCGATCGAGTCCTCAAGCCGCGCCATCCGTGACGATGCGATCAGCCGCATGCTGGAAGTAATCGACCAGACCAAAGGCAAGTTCATGGGCTTGTTCCAGGACGAAGCCGGCAACCTTGCGTTAGTGCGCGAACTGCACGGTGAGGACTCGGGCGTTGCAGCCGCAAAGACCGCTGCCAAGCAGTTCAAGGACACCACCGAACAACTGCGCCAGCGCTTCAACCGAGCCGGCGGCGATATCGGATTGCTCGATGACTGGGCGATGCCGCGCGATCACTCGCAGGTGAAGGTGGCCAAGGACCAGGCCAAGTGGGTGGGCGACCATGTGCAATGGGCGAATCGCGCCAAGTACATGAAGGAAGACGGCTCGCCGATGAATGACGCCGAGCTGACCGAATTCCTCAATCATGCGTGGACCACGCTGGCTACCGGCGGCGTCAACAAGCTGGAGCCCGGCAACGTCGCCGGCAACGGCATGCGCGCCAACCGTGGGAGCGAGTCACGGCAGATCCACTACAAGGACGCCGAGTCGTTCATCGCCGCCCAGAAAGCCTATGGCGAGCGCAACCTGCTGGAGTTGCTGATCGGTCACATTGATCGCGCATCCCGCGATATCGCCCTGGTCGAAACCCTCGGCCCAAACCCGAACAACCAGATGCGTTACTTCCTGGACGAAGGGCAGAAGGTGACCATCGAGGCCGATCCGAACAAAACCGATAAGACCGCCAAGCAGCGCCGAAAGATCGAACACCTTTACGAGGAAGTGGCCGGCACGCGTGAGCCGCCAGCGTCGGCTGCCATCGCCAATGGCTTTGAGACATACCGCGCACTCAACGTAGCCAGCCGCCTGGGCTCTGCCGTTCTCACGTCCGTTACCGATCAGGGGACACTGGGCCTCACCGCCTCCATGAATGGGATGCCGGTGATGAAGGTATTCGCCAATGAACTCCGCATGCTCAACCCCGCAGACGCTGGGGATCGGCGCATGGCACAGCGCGCAGGCCTTGGACTGAATCAACTGATCGGCAGCCTCAACCGCTGGGGCGCTGACGGCCTGGGCAGCACCGAACAGATATCGGGCCGGGTTTCGAAGTTCTCCCAGACCGCCGCCAGCAAGGTGATGCAGGCGTCGGGACTCAACGCCTTGACCGCCGGCACGCAGCGGGCGTTTGGCGCCACCATGATGGACACCATCGGCGACATGTCGCGCCGGCACCCGACCCTTGCAGCAATGGACCCGGCAGACAGCAAGCGCCTGATCGGCCAGGGCGTGACAGAGACAGATTGGTCGGTGTGGCGCCTGGCGCAGCCTGAGGACTGGCGCGGAGTGGGCGACACCGTGCTGACCGCGAACAGCATCTACCGCATCGCTGACGCTGATCTGGTGCCGTTGGCGCGCCAACTCAACACAACCCCGCAGCGGCTCAAAGATCAGGCCGCCACTAAGCTGCTGGGCACCGTACTGGATGAAACGAACATGGCGATCATCGAGCCCGGTGCCCGCGAGAAAGCCATGATGCACGGCGGTGTCGAGCGCGGGACTGTCAAGGGCGAGCTGTTGCGCTCGTTCTGGCAGTTCAAAAGCTTCTCCATCGGCATGATCATGCGCCACGGACGGCGCGGCATGGCGCAGGAAGGCTGGGGCAAGGCCGGTTATCTCGGCGCCCTGATTGCCACTACCACCGTACTTGGCGGTATGGCCATTCAGTTGAACGAGGTGGCCAGCGGCCGCGACCCGAAGAACATCACCGACGATGGAACGCTTGGTGTGCCTGGTCTGCGCTTCGGAATCGCCTCCATGCTCAAGGGTGGGGCGATGGGCCTTTATGGCGACTTCCTGTTCTCCGACAACTCGCAGGGCGGCAGCTCCCCGTTGGCGGCCCTCGGCGGCCCCATCGCGGGCGATATCGAACAGGTTTTCAAGCTGAAGGACAACGCGGCCTCAGGCGAAGTCAATCAGACCGGCGCCAAGCTGGTGAAGCTGGCCAAGAGTCACTTGCCCGCGGCGAACCTCTGGTACACGAAGGCCGCCACTGATCACCTTATTTTTAACCAACTGCAGGACTACTTCTCACCCGGTTATCTGCGCCGTATGAAGCAGCGAGCGAAGAAGGAATTCAAACAATCGTATTGGTGGGAGCCGGGCGATGCGGCTCCTGATCGCGCACCGAACCTTGGCGCAGCTGTAGGAGCGAAGTGATATGCGTGAAGACCAAGTAGCCCGCCTGCAAGCGCTCAGCGAAAGCCTGGGCGAGGTTGTAATCCACGAGGTTGACCCGGGTAACTGGCCGGGGGCGGCGAAGGATCCGGCCGACCTCACCCAGCAGGAACGTGGCGATCGGTATTGGAGCAAGAAAAACGCCGCTGCAACCATGACCCTACTGCTTAAGGTGGTCAACATCACCGGAATTTTGAACAAACAGAAACCGGGCAAGGATGCAGACGACGCCGCCGAAGAGCTGGACGGCGAACTGGCGGCCGCCGAACGAGCGGCACAGGCCATTATCGACCGCATGCAAAAGGGCGGTCATGTCCACTGACCCGGAGAAGAAAGTCAGCCTGCTGATTTTCTTTATGCTGTGGGCCCGGCGCATGCGGTGGGATGTTCCGGTTATCCACGTTCAAGCATTGATATGGCTGGAGGCCAAAGGCTCTCTGGCCGTTTTGCGTTGCTTCCGAGGCTTCGGCAAGTCGACCTTGCTGGCGATCTACAACGCCTGGCTTTACTACAAAAACCCAACCTTTCGGATTCTTCACCAGTCGGAATCGGACCCTACGGCTTATAAGACGAGCCGCGACACGCAGAACGTTCTGCGCAATCACCCGCTGACCCGGCACATGTTGCCGCCCAATCACGGCAAGGTTGAACAGTGGTGGGTGGTTGGCGCAGTCGATCACCGGAACGCCAGCATGTTCGCCAAGGGCATCCTCTCCAACGTCACCTCGGCTCGTGCGGATGAATGCCAGAACGATGACGTCGAAGTGCCGCGCAACATCGCCACGCCAGAGGCTCGGGAAAAGCTGCGCTATCGCCTGGGCGAGCAGACGCACATTCTCGTGCCCGGCGGCTCCAAGCTGTACATCGGAACCCCTCACACCCATGACAGCCTGTATGACGAAATCGAAAGCATGGGGGCTGACTGCCTGACTATCCGCATGTTCGCGCAGGAACACCGGATTGATGATGCCAGGCTGGTCGCCTACGACGTGCCGTTTGTGCCTGACGTGGTGTTCTCGGGCATTGGCAAGCATTCCCGCGTGCTGGTCGCAGGGAAGGACTATCAGCTTACCAAGACTGGAATTGCTTTCTTTGCGCCACCAGGAACGCTGGTCGATTGTTACGCCGGCAGCGCCTGGCCCGAGCGTTTCGATATGGCAACGCTGGAAACACGCCGGCGCGAAACCCGCACCATCAACGAATGGGATTCGCAGTACCAGCTCCACTCGAAGCCCGTTACGGAGGTTCGCTTGGACCCGGCCCGCATTGTTCCTTACGACGTCCAGCCCACCATGCGCTACGCCAATGGCGCGGCCGCGATGTTCTTGGGCTCAACCCAGATCGTCGGCGCCGTCGCTTATTGGGACTGCTCGCTGGGCAAGATCAAATCCGACGCCTCGGCGTTCTCGCTGCTGCTCACCGACGCGCGCGGCCAACTCTATTGGCATGTGGCCGAGGGCCTGACCGGGGAAATCGCCGAGTTCGACAGCAAGGACCGGATCATTGGTGGACAGGTGCATCAGGTCCGCGAGCTGGTCATCAAGTACCAGATCCCCCGCGTCATCGTCGAAACCAACGGGCCGGGCGGATTCGTTCCCACCATCCTCAAGCAGGCGCTCAAGGGCATCGGGTGCGGGGTCGGCGAAGAACATTCGACCGTCAATAAACAGAAACGAATCCTCGACGCCTTCGAGTCGCCGCTGTCTGCGCACTTCCTGTGGGCGCACGTCGACGTGTTGCGCGGTCCGGTATGGGACCAGATGCGCGACTTCAACCCGGCGGTTAACAACCAGGATGACGACTACATCGACTCCGGTGCCGGCGCCATCAGCTCAACCCCTGTACGCATTGGCCGAATAGTCGGGAAACCGACAGAGGCTCGGCGGGACGATTGGCGCCCAGATGCGGGCGTGCATGAGGTCCAGGTGGACTACTAGCCCGCGACACCAAGGGGCTCGGCATGACAGTTCAAAACGTACCACCAGAAAAGCGCTATGCCGCCAACGGCGTATCACTCACCTACACCATCCCCTTTTTGTTGATCGAAGCCGGCGACCTTGATGTGTTCCTGAATGGGGTCGAGGTGACGTCTGGTTTTTCGCTAACTGGCGTAGGCAATCCCACCAGTTCCATCACGTTCACCACCCCCCCGCTGGGTGACCTGTATTTGGTCCTCAACGTTCCGTTTCAGCGTTTGGTTGATTACCAGGAAAACGGCGACTTCCTGGCTACCACCGTGAACCGGGACTTCGACAGGATCTGGCAAGCGCTCAAGCAGTTGTTCCGATTCAACATGCGCTCCCCAATGCTCGGGGAGAATGACGTAGATGGGTCAGGGGCCTACCGGGCAAAAGGGAACAGGCTTTCCGACCTTGCCGACCCGAAAGCACCTCAGGACGCCGTGACGCGCAACTGGGTGGGCGTGTACATCGATTCGGTCAGCGGTCTGATCAACAACGTGATTGGCATCGCCTACGATGGCATGACGCTGTACGACTACCTGAAAAGCTTCTTGTATCGGAGCGCCGACAGCATTCGCGCTCTTCAGCTGGTTGATCCTGCCCGCAACACGCGGGTAAAGGTTTACAGCTATTACGGTGATGGCGCTGGCGGCGGTGACACCTTTCGTTATGACCCGACCATGCCGAAAGCCAATCACGACGGCGGGACAATTATCAGCCCTACCGTCCCATGGACCAACTTGCCAGCAAACCTGCCGGCCTTCCTTGCCAAGACCGGTGAAACTGACCCGGCCGGCCTTGGCTGCTGGGTCCGTGAATGCCGCAAGCTGAGCTATATGATGTTCGGCGGACTGGTTGACGGAACCGGAGACAATACCGCCGCGCTCGCCGCGCTCGCTGCCAAGGCTGCGCTTGCCTCCTCAAAGCGCACGTTCATCGATCTGGAGTCGGGCGACATCGCAGCAGTGACGTTTCCGAACTGGGCCATTGAAGGCATTGTGGTACGGCCGAAGGGGCGAGTTTTCTTCACCAACAACGGTGTTGGCGACACGGTCATCATCGATGCCGGCGCGCTGGGAAAGGTGAGCAACGTTTCCTTTGGTGTCGGCGGCGGGCAACTCATTGCCAGGGGAGGGGCGGCCACCGGGCACGGCTTCAACGTGCGGAACATCCTGCGGTCCAAGATTACTGGCCGGGTTTATGGGTGTGGCTCGAACAGTGCCGCGCTCTACACACGCAGTGCGGTCCTCAATACTTTTGATGTCAACGTAACCAACGATGAGACCGGCAGCTGGTATCTGGGCGGCAAGCCAAAGTTTGGTTATCTGCTCAGCGACAACAGTGTTCCCAACACGCAGACCGCCTACAACACCTTCTACGCTTCGGTGCAAAGCTGCGAGTTTGGGATCTACTTACAGTCCACGCTTGGTAACTATTTCCCGAGCGGTGACGCTGAGTACTGCACTGATACCGGCATATATGCGACTGCGACCGCTTTCAGTGACAAGTTCTACGGCACTGATTTCGAAGTTAACACCAACCGGGATATTGACTGCGGCGGGCAGTTTATCGAGTTTAGAAGTGTTGATACGAACAAAATCGCTCTATTCAACTCGACGGCCAAAAACTGTCAGCTCATTGGCGGCAACCATGACGCGATTCAGGTCGTGGCTGGGGCAACCGACAACTTGATTTCTCAGGCCAAGTATTGCCGTGGCCTGGGTGCGGCGGTGATTACCGACGCGGGTACTCGCACCCGCTTCAAAGACAACATGAACGTGAAAACCGGCAGAAGTGAGGACGCCCCGCAGAAGGTCGTCCCGATCACGTTTGGAGCCTCGCCGTTCTCGTTCACCAACAACACAGGGAACCCAATCAGATTTCATGCGAGCGGCGGGACGGTCAGCAACATGACGATGTACCAGGGTGCGGCCAGTGCGACTATTCCGTACCCGATGGCCCCGATATTCCTGTTGCCTGGTGAGACCGTCATTACTACCTACTCCGTCTCCCCAAATGTCGCCAACTATTTTGTTGGCTAAAATCAGAAGGCCGCATCAATCGATGCGGCCTTTCTGATCAAGCCTTCTGTAGTGCGGGGCTGGCTACAAGTTTGCGCTTTGTCAGCTTCAGCATGGCGCGCTGGCATGGCTTTTCTACGAAACGCCATAGAAGGTATGAAACCAGCAAGGTAAATGCCCAGAATGCCCCCATCTGAATATAGTTAGGCCATCCTTCCACCCACTGAGGATGCATCACAAGACATCTAAATATTACTTGATGCGTCAAGTAGATGGAGAAACTGATTTCACCTAATAGCACAAGAGACTTCCATGCGAGTGCTTTCTGTATAAGCCCTTTCCCCGAGCATATAAGGAATATGCCAAGTGCAAAAAGAGGGGCCGCGCCACTGACTGTGAACCAACCTATACCCGAATCGGATAGGAGACCCAAGGCTCCCAACTTGTAAGCCAGCGTCGGAAACTGCGCCGCTCCGTAAAGTATGATGGCAATAGCGGAAACACCACTGATGTTAGATACCAATGCGGTTCTGTTCAGGTGGTGGCCATAGGTCAGGTAGGCTTTCCCGGCGACCATGCCGAGGACGAATTCCAAGAGGCGGGCCGGTGGCCAGATGTAAAGCCACGATGCGGTGCTGATAACGTCCGCGCCCGTGAATACCGTTGCGCCGGTAGCCTTAGCCATGTAAACACCGAGGTAGACCAAACCGATTGATGCCAATATTTTCACGTGCCACGTACTGGAAAATTTGTGAATCAGAATTGGGAACATGGCATAGAAAAACATTTCAACAGATAAGGTCCAGGCAACCCCATTGTAGGCAAAGAAAGTGGACGGGTAAGGATTCCATGCTTGCAGCAGGGTAGCGTTAAGGACAAGTTGCTGCGTGGTTGTAACGTACCCAGTGTTGAAAACAGGGCCATACAATATTATGAATATCACCATAACAAATATGTGCGCCGGCCAAACTCGGGCGATGCGCGCCCAAATGAACCTAAACGAGTTTGATGCGCCGGAAAGATTGCTGTGCGTGTAAGTTAGAATAAACCCGGAGAGGACGAAGAAGAATGTCACCCCCTGTATCAGAACGAAGCCTCTCGAGAAGTCTTCCCAGATTTTGAAAAAATAACTCGAATGCTGGATCACAATCATCGCGGCAGCGAAAAACCGCAACGAGGTGAGTGCAGGGATTGATGCTTTCATCATCGGTCCTTGAGAGTAATAGCTTCCGTGCACCTGGCGTGCTGGTAGCAGATGGGCGTGGATTCTATCGCAAAGCACAATATCGTGTAATTTCAGATACGATTGTGCAGATGGATGGTTTGAAGCTCATGAAGAGCCACCAGCGAAACCAGAAAAGTACATCCGTTAGTACATCGTTTTTCGTTGCTGAGCATTGCGCCCAGCAAACGTTGGGGGAAACCGCTTTAATGTGGTTCCTGTCTCGGGCACCACATCTATTTTCACCCTGTTTCTCAGAGCTTCACGAAACCGCCAAGAGCCCAAAGCCTTGGCGGTTTTTGTTTTCGCCATCTTTCGCAGTCTTTCGCTGCGTGTCACGCATTTTTAGTACATCATTCAGCACCTCTCAATTCGAGTGACTAGGTGATGTACTAATGCCCCTCACTGATACCGCTGTGCGACAGGCCAAGCCGGCCGAAAGAGACGTAACCCTCACGGATGGCAGCGGCCTTTCCCTGTTCATCGCAACCAACGGCACCAAGTCCTGGCACTTCAGGTTCTCCTGGCACGGCAAGCAGCCGCGCATGTCGCTGGGCACCTATCCCGAAATCACCCTCAAGGAAGCCCGTGAAAAGCGGGATCAGGCCCGGGCGCTCGTTGCCAAGGGCGTTGACCCCCGATCGCAGCGCCGCGAGGAAAAACGAGCTGCAGCATCCGAGGCCGTGAAGACCTTCAAGGTCGTAGCCAACGAGTGGCACGTATTCATGGTGCCGCGCTGGGTAAAATCTCAGAAGGGGGCCGCCTATCAGTCACGGTTCTATCTTGAAAAGGACCTTGTCCCGGCCCTAGGCAATATCCCGATTGCTGAAGTAAAGCGTTCGGATGTGCTGGCCGCACTGCGCAGGATCGAAAAGCGAGATGCGCTTAACTCGGCGAAGAAGTGCCGGTCCTGGCTCAATAAAATTTTCCGCTTTGCCATCGCCTCGGGGTATCTGGAAAACAACCCGGCGTCCGATCTGGATATCGTCGCAAAGAAGGAACCGCCGGTGCGGCACAACCCGATGTTGCGAAGGCATGAACTCAAGAAATTTTTCCGTGACCTGCGCGAGTTCCGCGGAACAGCCAACTACGTCAAGAGCGCCATTCGGATTCTGTTCCTGACGGCTGTTCGCCAGGGCGAGCTGCGTATTGCTCCAGAAGTCCAGTTCGACTTGGACGCTGATCTGTGGACGATTCCGCCCGACACGGTGAAGCAACTGCGCAAGGTTATTCGAAGCAAGGATGGGGATGAAATTCCGCCGTACCTGGTCCCGCTGTCGCGGCAGGCAAAGGAGGAGGTGCGCAAGGTGCACTTGCTGACCGGTGGCTACAAGCTTCTGATAGCTGGGCGGAACGAGCCGACCCAGCCAATCAGCAACAACACGATCAACAGTGCACTGAAACGCATGGGATATGGGGACCGGCTGACCGGGCACGGGATCCGTGCCACGATTTCAACGGCCTTAAACGAGATGGGCTACCACTCCGACTGGATCGATGCGCAGCTTTCGCACGCAAGCGGGAGCAAGGTCCGCAGGACCTATAACCACGCGGAGTTTGTAGAGCAGAGGCGGGGGATGATGCAGGACTGGGCAGATTACTTGGACAAGCTCGAGTCGGAAGCCTGACTGCGAGCAGCGGTGAGCTGGTCGTTGTTCCATTGCAGAACCTCGGACTTTACCCAGGCCACGGCCCGGCCACCCAGCGGCACCTGCTTCGGAAACAGGCCCTGAACGGCCATGGTGTAAATCTTGGTGGTGCCCAGCCCGGTCAACTCTTTGACCTTGGGCAGCCGGATAAACTCTACCGGCTCTTCGATGCGTTCGGCGTTCATTTATCTTCGCTCCATTCAACTTGTCTCATGGTAATCCCGCAGCCATTTCCGGCGATTATATGCGCCGAGAATAGGCCGTAGCTGCAGTTCATGACGCGCCATGGCGCACCACACTGCTCTCTGGTGTGTGGGGATACTTCAAGGTTAAGGAGTATCGGCATGCGCCCTGCAATCTTGCGGATAAGCCACCAGCGCAGTCGAATGTAAATTGGCGGATTGCCTTGCGTGAAGCTTCGCGAGTCTTCTTCGCTCAGCTCGATGATTTCAGGGGAAGTGTTCATTGATTCAGCTCCTTGACCTTGTCGAGGCAGGCGCGCTGTTGCCAGCCGTTCCACGCACACTCCAAATAAAAGTTCATGTAGTTGTCGCTTGAGTTTCGTTCTAGATCAGCATCTGGGTTCTGCCGCAGCATTTCAGCCTCAAATTCTGCGCGCTCGTCGATATCGACTGATACCGGCGCGGGCTGCGAGGCGAACAGCTTGCGGACTTCGTACTCTTCGGGCTGGCACTGGCACATCTCCAGTGATTCGCCGGAGATATCTTCCCAGCAGTCAGAGCCATGCGACCGTACTTGATGGACCGCCTCACCCTGCCCACCCTTCAGCCGCTCGATTTCGGCAGCCTGCTGGGCGATGACCTCAGTCAGATCCTTGATAATCGCGCCATTCGTTGGGGCTTGCAGTTCGGCGAGTTCGGGCGGGGATAGCTGACAATCACAAGTTACGTTAATTCCTTCGCCCCACGGCTGTACTCCGCCGCTATCTACTTCACCGGTATCGTTACACTTTGAGCACACCGGCTGGCGCTCGACGACAGGGGCGGCAGCATTAGAAAGCCATTTCATGTATTGCTTGCCAGTAACGCAGCAATTACCAGAGTTCAGCTGCTCAGCGGTATACCCCGTGATGCGCTCATGAGAAAACCAAGCGCCACCAAATTGCACACCACTATCAGTTACATTGACTTCAATTTTACTGCTCATTCGCTTGCTCCCGATTCGGTGGGTTTGAGGGCGGCATCGATTTTTTCACGCATTGCGATTTCCCATGCGTTAGCTTCAGAAGTGCTGAACTCAAGCCTGCAAGCAATCAGCAACTCAGTCATAACTGCATTCCGCTGCTCGGCGGCTGCCAAGAACTGGCCCATATCGCAGTTCGATTCAACCATGTCCTCGATGACTACATCCTTCCGCGCCAGCTCTCCCCGCAGCGCAGACAGCTCACGATCATGCTCATTGGCGCGAACCATGAACACTTCGCCTTCGTGAAGATTGCCGCCGATGCACAGCGCGGTTTCAATGACTGCGTATTTCGTTGTTCCGCTCATGCTTGAGCCCTCTGTGCTCGAATCCATGTTTGGAAGGTCTGCCGGCAGAATCCGATGTGCGCCTCGATGTCGTCCCACTTCGTACCCTTGGCGCGCATGTTCATGGCCATGTTCAGATACTCATCAGTGCATTCGCGCTCTCGACCTTTTCTGCCGAGAACAATTCCCGCGTTGTTGAGATAGCGAACGACGGAGGCATAAGAGCAGCCAGCCGCATCCATGATCTGCTCGATCGGATGCCCAGCGGCGTGCATCGTGTAAATCAGCCCGATCGAGTCAGGCGAGAGTTTGGCTGTCATGGCTCATTCCTCTGTGCGTGTTCCCGCTGACGGGCTTTGGAGCACTCTTTGTGATTTCCGGTGCTGCGCGGCTTCTGGCAGTAGGAGCAAAAAAAGTGCAGCTCCATGTAGCCCGCGGCGAGCTTTCCTTTGGATGACATAGGGCCTCCCGGAAGGGTGAAAAGAAATTTGAAGGGGTTTTTAAGCTGCGTCAGTCGTCGATCGAGAGAATGGTGAATGCTGTTGCTGCCACTCGCGGAACTTGTCCATTGCCAAGGGCTTTAATTCGGTCCACCCGATTGGCCACCCCATTAGCCACTCGACCCATTCCGGGTTCAACTGGCCACCGTCCGAAGCCATCACCGCGTGGTCCAGTCGATCGTTCGATCTGTCTGCGCCGGACTTGCGTATCAGCGCCGCCGGCGACGATCCTTTCGCCATGCTCGCCACGGGAGTAGGCCAAGTCCTGGCTGAGACCGCCTCGATCAACGTTCCACCCTCGCGCCCCTTCCTCGGCGTTACCCTGCCGCCCTTGCTGCCAAGGGTCGCGGTCGGGGTTGGCCATAGTTTCGCCTCTGCTGATAGCTTCGGCTCCCCGCGACTGTTCCATTTCCCTTGAGCGCGATTCGTCGCATCGTCCGCTACCGGTGTCTGCCACAGCTTCACTGCGCTGCTCAGGCTCCAGCCTGCATTCTTGCTGGAGCCCGGCATATTGTGGTTCCCACACACAGTTATCGTGGGCCACAACCCAGCAGCGTTCGCGTTGATGGGGCGCTCCAACGTCGGATGCTGAAACAATGCACCACTGCGCGTCATACCCCATTTCGGCAAGGTCACCGAGGACCACGGCAAGTCCTCTTCCCACAAGCAAAGGTGAGTTTTCCACGAAGACGACTTTAGGTCGTACCTCGCCGATGATTCTCGCCATCTCGGACCACAAGCCTGATCTGGTGCCATCGATGCCGGCGCCATTCCCGGCAGCTGATATGTCCTGACACGGGAATCCGCCCGAAACCACGTCAACAAGGCCTCGCCATGGTCTTCCGTCAAAACTGCACACGTCAGACCAAATTGGGAAAGTTTCGAGGGCTCCATCGTTTTGTCGTTGCGCCAGAACTTGTGCTGAGTAGGCATCACGCTCAACGGCGCAGACGGTGCGCCAGCCGAGGAGGTGGCCTCCGAGTATTCCGCCACCAGAGCCTGCGAAAAGAGCCAGCTCATTCATGTTATCTCCAGTCAGGAGCCGCCCTCCGAGACCGGATGCGACAGATGGTTTTGGTTATTCGTCGTGACAGATGCGCAGGGCTTCGCGGTTGTAGGCGAGCTGCAATTTTGCCGACACGTTTTCGGGTATTTCGTAACTGTGCTGCGGAGGAGTCAGCAGCGGCGCGGACTTTTGAGGCCCTAACGCATGAAGATGGTGAATCATCAGCGTGATGGCCTCTCCCTGTTCCTCAATGCCGTTCCAGGCCATCAGCTCAGCGAGTGCTTGGCGTGTGCCGGCCATGCAGTGCAGCCTGATCTCTTCCTCGCCCCGAGCCTTGCGCTTGAGTGCCGTTTTGGCTGAGCGCACTTTCTGTTCGGCTGCCATGATCCACCTCTTCAATTCCGTGGGCCGGTAGATCCAGCCATGTTTGTCGTTTGCGTTGCTGGGGACGGGATTTCATGCGGCTTTTTGCTGGCTCCAGACGCCCACGGCGTTGAACACCCGGGCGGCCTGCTGTTCGGTCAAGGAAACTTCGGCGGGAATGGCGATCCAGCCTGAGGCGACTACGTGGTTCGGATTGCACTCGGCAATCAGGTCCTTGTAAGTCAGCTCGATGGCGTCGGTCAGATGCTCGGCGAGGTAGTTGCCCTGAGGCGCAATCTCGACTGACTTGCAGTACTGGCCGCCGCTGCCGGCATCGCACATGACGCTGAGGTAAATCGTCCAGCGGTGCGGGATGTCGCACACCGCATCAGCGAGGCGCTGGCCGGGCGGGATGCTTTTACAGCTCGCCCAATTGATCATCCCTTGGCGGCCGCTGGGATCGATGTTCACCACCGCGACGTGGTTGGTGGACAACAGAGAGCGGCAAGACCGCTCCATGCGCGCCCGGATGTTGTGAGGTTTACGCTTGCTCATAGAGCCTCCGCGAGTTTCCGCAGTGCCTTGCGCTCAGCCGCCGTAATGGCCGGCTTTCGGCGCTTGAGGATGGTGTCAGGGTCGATCCTGTTGGAGCGGATCGGGGGTGGCGGGTTGATCGCCGGGCTTTGGCCTTGAATGATCGTCCCGCCGGCGGCCAGGAACTCAGCAACCTTGGCGGCGATGGCGTCAGAGGCCGGGCGGTGGGAATCAACGATGGTTGAGTGGTTGCTTATCATGCTGCGATCCCCAGCACCAGGTTCATGCGCTCATCAAGGATTTCGTAGAAGGTCTTCACCCGCTCCGACAACTTGCGGATCAGCGCTTCGTCCCGATAGGCGCGCTTGATGAACAAGGGCATGCCCGGCCAGTAGCAAACAAAGTCGATCCATTCGCGCTCTGACACCCACAAACCGCCCTGGCACTGGGCGATATGCTCTTTGGGGATTTCGTCAGACAGGATCACTTCGACCTGAAATTTCGGCAGCTTGGTTTTTATTTCCGTCAGGCCGTTGGCATCGACGAACGAGTCAGGCGAGTAGCCGGCGCCGTGGTTGAGGACGATTGCCACCTGAGTGGTTTTCACTTCTTTGCGCTGCTCGTAGAGCTTGCGGGCAACGCCCTCCAGTTCGTGGCCGCGCTCGGTGTGGCGGTTGCCTTGGAAGGGATCAGCAGCCTCGCCGGTGATGCGCTCGCCGATCAGCGTGTTCATGTAGGTGAACGCGCCAGCGCCGAACCCGGCCTCGCCCTTGCCGTTGACCAGCAGGCAATCCAGCTCGGAACAAGTGACGATCCCGAGGCGCAGGGCCAGCCATTCCGGCGAACCCTGTTCAACTTCAGTGATGATTTGCATGGTTACACCTGCTGATTGTTATTTGCCGACTTGGTAAGTGCGGCAAGCACGCTGTCAAAGTTGGCCTTTGTGACGCTTGCCGGCTCGCCATACAGATCAGCGAACTTGCCTTGAGCTGTCTCGCTGCACTTGTCCAGAAGTACTTGAACCTGGCGCGCCTGAACTGGCGTGATCAGCGGATCGCTCGGCTCCTTGTAGCCATCGTTGTCGTTGTCGTCTCCGCTGGTGATGTTTAGCAGGGCGCACATCACGTAGCGCTTGCCGTAGGTGGTGGTCGAGCCGACAGACTGCACAGCACTGCGGCCGGCGCCGATATCCAGCGGCAGGATCATGGTTGTCTCTTCGCGGTGACCGGCCTTGTGCATGAGGATCCCGGTGATGCTGACACCGTTGGCTTGATTGACGATCTTGAACGACACACCAAACCCATACTTGGCCATGACTGGGCGCACGGCGTAGTTGATGTCGTCCAGGTCTGCATACTTCTTTTTCGTGTGTGTGTTCTCGGTGCGCTTTTCCACCGATGGCATTGCGCATTGCATTTCAGCGAACGCGGCGTTGAAGGCTTCCAAAGCGCTTTTGGCTTCCATGCGTTCTTGCAACGCCATCAGGCGCTCCAGCTTTTCCATGTCGCACTTCGGATCAAGGGCCAGACGGCTGATGGTTGCCAGCACGCTGATTTCCTGAATTGGCTGGGCGGCCAGTTGGCGTTCACGCTCCAGCGGCATAATGATTTCTTGGGACATGCTGGCTACCTCAGTAGGAAATGGCGACTGCTGGGATCTTGCGTTGGGCGATCAGCGTGACTGCCTGCTTGGCGCACGCTTCAGGCATGCCGCCGGCAATGAACGCCTCAAGGGCAGCGCGATTGATTGCAGCCTTGTGCTTGGTGTCCGCTTCGCGCGCCTGCTGCTTGCGCAGGATTTCGTCTGCCGCTGCATCCGCCCGGGCTTTCTCGTCCAGCCGTGCCTGCTCGACGGCTTGTTTCTGGCGCTCTACCGCTGCCAGCCGGTCCCGCTCAGCCTTCTGCTCGGCTTCGAGTTGCTCACGCTTTGCCTGTTCGGCGCGGCGCTCGGCTTCAGCGGTCTGCAACTTCAGGTCGTTTTCGCGTTTCTCGGCTGCTGCCTGCTCATCACGGACGCGCTGTGCTTCGGCATCACGCTCACGCTGGGCCTTTTCCTCGGCTTCCCGTGTGGCACGCTCAGCGGCTTCGCGGGCGATGCGGTCCTCGTTGTCCTTCTTGTCGCGGGCTTCCTTCTCTTGGCGCAACCGGGCCAGTTCGAGCTGCTCGGCTTCGTATTGCTGGCGAGCGGTGAGGGCAGCACGCAGAACGCCCAGCGCCTTATCCTTGGCCCGAGCTGCCTCAGCCTCGAATTCCTCCCAGCTATCACCCAGGGCAATCGCTTCAAGCTTTTCAACGCGGTCGGTCAGGTCTTCGGCGGTGATCCCGTCCAGGTCGATGGACAGCAGCCGGATGTGCTCGATTGCATCGTTGTGCTTGTCGACGCGGGCGTCTTCAGCCTTCTCCCAGTCGGTCAGCGGTTGGCGGGTGGAGTCACGCAGCGCATCCATCGCGTTGACGAACTCGCGCAATTCAGCCTCCACCATCTTCGGCATTTCCTTGAGGCGCTTCAGGTAGTCGCGGCCCGGTTTCTCTACAGCAGACTTGGACTTGCTGACCTTGGCAGCCAGTGAGGCGATGCGCTCACGGCCCTTGCGAGTGCTCAGGTCTGGCACTTCGGCGGTGACTTCAGCGGTTACCGCTTCGAGGAAGCGACCAAGGCCGCCAGCCACATAAATGGTCGGGGCGTTTTCGGCGCTGATGTCGTCGATGGTGACAACTTGGTTGTTTGCGGACACGGGAGTTCCTTGCCGCGATGCACGCAGCGTTTGAGGTGTTGGGTTATTGAGTGACGCGGTCAGCGAGAGCGCTGAGCAGTATCAGGAAGGCGTAAACGGTGATGACGGGGAAAGAGCCGCGCCAGATCAGCTTGCGGCGTGTGCGCTGGCGGGCGGTCATCCCGATGCGCCCATCATGTCGTCACCAAAGCACTCGCCGTTGCAAACCTCGCTGCCGCATTCTCGGCATTGATCAACCGGCTGCAGATCGTAATGACAGTTCTCGCCGCCGCAGTGAGGGCACTTGGTGCCGGTCAGGTTGCCGAACGGCCCAACCCAATGGATGCCGAGTCTGTTGCACTTGCTGCAAACCATCGTCATGGCCGAACCCTCACAGCAATCCGGCCGCCCTTCATGGTTGCCGCCAGACGCCGCGGCAGGCTGGAAACCAGCGCATCACGGGGGCGCCCGATCACTTCGTTGAACGGCAGGCCGAAGCCCAGCATGATCAGCTTCGATTCAATCTCGTCGAGCTGTTCGTCTATCAGCGTTTTTGCGGGGGATGTTGTCATGCGGCCCTTCCTTGGCGGCGCTCGTAAACACGGCGCAGACGTTCGGTGTAGTGGGCTTCCTCGGTCGCGCTGATGATGCTCAACGTGCGGAAGATCAGTAGAGCGGTATTGGCCGAAGCCCTTACCGCAACGGCGTTGCATTGCGTGTCGATCATGCTTTTGATGTAGCCGTCGAGCATGCCGATGGCCAAATCATGGTTGACGGTACTCATGCTGCCCACCGGCCATTCCTTCGACGTTGCAGGGCGTCAATCTCTACCCACAGCGCCGTTTCAATCTGGCGGCCGAACTGATGAGCCAGCACCGGCAGTTGGTGCGCCTCGACATCCATCCGGCGGATCCCGTCATCGTCGTAGCAGATGGCCGAGCCCACTTTGAACTCCAGCTCGCGGCTACCAAAAAAATCCCAATCGCTGTTCCAAGCGTTCAGTGCCGGCGCGATGTTCTCGCAATGGGTTACCTCCACTTGGAGGACAAAACCCTCAACAACTATTTCGTGTTCCATGGTGCCTCCAAGCGGTGATTACATCCGTCTGCCCACTCAACGAATGGACAGAGGTGATGCTTTCAATGCCGACTGATGATTTCTGCGTGGGATCGGTGAGCGTTCTCGCCAACGTGGATGGCAACGCTTTGAATGAGGGCAACCGCAACTTCTTTGCCTTGGGTTGCAGCCAGCGCCAAGCCGGCCATGCTGATTAGCTTCAACGTCAAGTTTCTAACGTCGTCCATGTCCTTGGGCTTGCATGCGTTGATGTACGACTCAACGAGCTTGTTGCACATGAGTTCTGCTGTTTCTTGGGTGACCACTGATATCGCTCCGGTTGTTTTCCCAATGCACCCGTCACCAGGTGCATCAGTGAAAATGTCCGTTTCTCCACCACGCGCATCGCCGGATTCATATCTCTGGCCAGGTCACACATTTCATGTCCGGTGTTCTTCCTGGCTGGCTTGCGTGGTTTCGCGCACTCACATGTGGGAGTACGGCCAGTTCCAGAGCTGGCATGGACGACGGTTTAGCTTTCTCACCACCGGATTGGCCGGTACGTCGTTGGGTCACGTCAGGTTTTTAAAGAGCGCTGGCTTTCGCCGGGTTACTAATCTGCGCTAATCGCAGAACATGGATTGCATTATGCGCAGAATTCTTGCTGCGTCAAGCGCAGATTTATAAATCGCAGACGAAAAAAAGCCCGCGCATGGCGGGCGATTCTTTAGAGGTTGGTTTAGCGGCGGGTAAGGCGGGCGTAAAAGTAGTGCGTCATAGGGCTGACGGCGAAGATGGCAAAGAAGCAAGCAACGTAAACGGCGCTTTCAAGAGCATCATGCAGTCCTTTGCTTGGCACCTGGTCTAGCAACAGCCAGACCCCCATCAATATGGCGCCCAATGCGGCGAAGCCTGCCATTGAATAGCTTTGCGCCTGACGCCAAACCGCTTTGTTTGTCTGGGTTCGCATTTAGAGCCCCGTCATTTTGGTGTCGATCACCCGGCCGATGAACTTGCACTCACCGACGATCTGAATCGTTTTATAGCTGGGGTTCAGCGGGCGCAAGTACTTAATGCCCGCGTCCTCAATGTACTGCTTAAACGTGCTTTCGCCGTTATCCAGCTTCACAACGTAGTATTTCCCACTGATCACGTCGGCCTCTGGCTGCACCAGAATGCGCGATCCCTCTGGGAAGCTGGGGTTACCGCTGCATGTCATCGAGTCGCCCCGTACATCAAGCCAGAACCCGTGCTCGCCGGCGTTTTCGGTCGAGGCCAGCCATACATCCGCATCACCTGGGGGAAAGTTGTCGCAAGACTCTGCCCATTCCCCAGCGATCACCCAGCTTACCAATGGATATTCCTTAGAGGCCCGGGTTGGTTGCAGGGCCATCTGCACGTTAGACATCCCAGCGTCTTGCTGGCTCAGCTTGATACCGAGGACGCTCATGATCTGCTTGAGCTTTTCAGGTGTGGTGCTTTGAAGGCCGCGCTCCAGTCGAGAAAGGTTTCCAGAGTCTGAATCGACCTGGTGCGCCAGTTCTTCGAGTGAAAGCTTTTTGGCTTTCCGTGCGTTTCTGATGATCGTTCCAATATCCATGGGCGCAATTTTCCGTTCTTGCTGCGTTATGCGCAAAGCGATTGGCGCAGAATTTGTTTGCATTAAATCTGCGCTAATCGCAGAATCACCCTGACATCAACTCAGGGCTACAGCCATGACCCCCTTAAAACGTGCACGAATCGCCAGAAAGTGGACGCTCGCCGATGTTTCGGCGCGCCTGGCACTGCGAGGCGATCACATCGACTCCGGCAACCTTTCCCGTGTTGAACGCGGTGTTCAGCGGGCTTCTGCCTCTTTGGCAGAAGGCTTGAGCAAGGTTTTCGACGGTGAAATCACCGAGATCCACATCCTCTACCCGGAGCGCTTTCACGACTCCGGTGAACAGGCGGCCTGATCATGTCGACGAGCCCATTAAGCCAAGAGCAGACGGTAAGAGCCCGCAAGAACAACGCGGTCCTCATGCAGCGTCTTGCATCCGTTGGAAATGCCCCGGTTGCGTTTGCAGTTGGTTGCGATGAGGCGACGATCAGCCGCATGAAGCCGGAGAAGTTCGAGCAGTTCGCACAGATCCTTGCAGTGCTGGACCTGAAGATTGTTCCGACGCACATGCGTTGCTTCAACGAGCGGGACATCGAAGCAATCCTGTACCAGGCCAAACGCTGGATGGAGCACATCCAGCACGTTGACCAGTTGGAGGAAGACTGATGCAGTTCACAGTCACCATCAACCAGGCCAAGGCGCTCGACTGGGGTTTGAATTCCCAGCAGGCATTACTGTTCGCGTTTGTTTACGAGTGCCCGAGCTGGGCGAAGATGATCAAGACGGAAGGCGGGGAGTTCTACGCGCTGAGTAAGGCGAAGATCGTAGAGGAATTGCCTTTGCTGACTGACAAGCCCGATACCGCTTACCGGATGCTCAAGGCATTGGCAGCGGCTGGCCTGATCAACCTTTCCAGTACCTCGAGCATTACCCTGATTCAACTGACCGACAAGGGCCGGGAATGGAACAGGAAGCTTGATGGGTCGGAAAAATATCCGACCTTGAAGGCCGGGCGTAAGGTCGGAAAAAAATCCGACCTGCCTCGGAAAAATATCCGACCTACCTCGGAGAAAAATCCGAGCAAGGTCGGAAAAAAATCCGATCCAAGGTCGGAAAAATATCCGACAAATCAGGGTACCAGTAATCAGGGTACCAATCAGGGCACCAGTCACAGTTTGCAGACCGCCCCGGCAAAGCCGTTGCAACCTGCTGCGTTGGTGCTGGTTTCAGACGCCGCCCCACGGTGTGAAATCCCTGCCGACATGCCAGGCCCAAAAGACCAGTCCTGCA
>Ga0182005_1000519_pt1 | contig 19709 bp, 14 predicted proteins | sample Sormic07211103_1_FD_123021 | JGI IMG/M metagenome (GOLD analysis project Ga0182005, IMG submission 123021) | Rhizosphere microbial communities from Sorghum bicolor, Mead, Nebraska, USA - 072115-103_1 MetaG | ecosystem: Host-associated > Plants > Roots > Rhizosphere | place: USA: Nebraska...
GCCAGGCGCGCGCCCTCGGTGACCCAAAAGCTCGATAGGTGAACCCGTCGGGCACCTCGTGAACAGGTCCACTTGATGATCGATCAGGAGGACATGGATGGCTACCAAGCCAAAGTCACGCTCGAGGGGCCTACGCGACGAGATTTCCATGCGAGACGGCATTTCTTGGATAGAAGACAGCGAAAGCTGACTTCCGACAGTTGAGGAGCGGGTTGGTGGACGAACGCGCATGTTATTATTTGACATAATATACATTATGCGCACTTATGAATGAGCCCCACCGGAGCGTACACCTGTAGCTCCCCCACTAAGCTTGTGACGAATTGTTGAGGTAGTACAGGTGACCCGAATAGATGACTTCGCCTGCAGCCACCGCGGCATGAAACGAATTTCTAAGATGCTCGACGGTCATGGTTCCGATTGAGCGCGGATTCTCCGTCAGAAATATCCTCAAGCGCCACTCATCGAAACCATCGATCTGACCGTCTTCGCCGAAGTCAAAATCGACAGACCAGCCGTGGCCAGTAACGTCGCAGCCATAGCCGTGCTTCTGATAACGAACGCCATCGCCGAGCTCACCTTGTGGGCTAACTGGGGTTGCTGCCCAATTGTCGTTGCTTGTCGGAAGCGAGATACCGGATGCTTCAAGTAACGCTGCTGCATGTGCCACGGCATCGATATAGTTACGTATGAGCGTAAAAAGCTGCCTATCCATCGGGGCTCCTCCCTGCACTGTGCTGGGCGTAAAACGGCATGGCGCCAGTGATCACGGTAAGCCGATCAGGCTCTTGAATCCGCTCATCGCGACTTCCTTACCCAGTGCGCGGACGACCTTGCCGGCGAGGATTAGCGCCTCCGACTGGTCGTCCTCCCATTCGATGTAAGCGTACGCCCCGGTCTTGAAGGCAAAGTGCTCGCACATGCGCCGAAATTCTCTACGCCGGGCCTTCTCCGGCATACCAAAGCCGAGGAGATCGACGTACTGCTTCAGGGCCTCGGTCGCCAGCATGCGCCCCTCCACGGTCCAGGTCTCGCTCGAGCCAGGATGGCGCAATTGGATGAGTCCCCGCACCTCCTCCGCCTCGCTTTCGTCGACGACATCCAAGGTAACTCCCGTGGCCAGTTGACGTGCGCGGCACGCATCAACCCCGTATTCCATGTCGTATAGCGGCAGTAGGCTGCCAATGAAGCGCACCATGCGTTCGCTTTGACTGCGTTCCATCTGCGGTCCTCAAGATCAGTGGGTAGCGTGTTTGATCGGTTTAATCTAGGGGTACTATGGTGTCATAAGGTACTGAATTAGATCCATAAATGACGAAAATTAAGATAGCGAATAATGGCAGACATTCACTATCACTCGGTCGACAGTGGCTTTCGCACGCTTTCGGATCCGCGAATGATCAGGTCGCTGCCCTTCCCTGCTTCCGTGCTAATCATGCGCACGCCCTCACCTTTACATGTCGGAAGCAAATGCCGAGTTCGGCAGCTCGCTTCCCAACAACGCGCCGAGTCGTTGAGAATCTATGAGCAGGTACGAAGACCTCAAACGTTTCTTTCAAATCTACACAGAAACGATGTTCGATCTGACTTCCTATCCGGAAGAGATTCGACCGATGAACGTGCTCGCTGAATTCGAGAGGCAAAGCCCCGCCTTGGGAAGAAAGGCTGTTCGGATTGGCGTAGCGGATGCTGTCTCCCACCTAAAAGACCTGCCAGCGCCAGAGCTTGAAGCGTTTTCCGCACGACTCGCAGCCGCGAACGCTCCTTCCATCGCGAGTGTGTGCGCCATGGTGTCGAGGAAGCTGGCACCGGCAATTAAGCGTGGAGTGTTGAAGAGCGAAGAAGAATTCTATCTCGTCAAAGATCTCTTGGACTCGCCCGGTCTCCCAGATGAGGAGCGAAAAAAGCTTGAGACCATGCTCGACGCATTTGAGTTTTCGCCTCGCTAGATACGATTGAGAAAGTCGTTCATCTCGTCGCGGAATTGGGGACCTTGCGGCCGATCGGCCTCGCACATGACGTGTTCAAGGCTGCGGACTGCGAAAAGCGGACATGGCAAACAGGAATGCCATGTTCAATGCAAGGAAGATAAGCAAAGCAGGGCTATCGTTTGCCGTTATAAACCCGTCTTGCGTCGACCCCGTTAGCAACACCAGAGTCCACGGAAGATCGAGGATCATCAGCACGGCTGAAGAAAGCAGGCCCGTCCAGGGAGACTGGGGGGAAGCGTGTGTGGGGTTGTCGACCAAATGCAGCAAGACCGCGATGGTCGCCAGGCCAAAGTACGCCTGTGAGATCCACCAGGGCCAACCATCCACGACACCCGATCGCCTTTGCAGCAAGCGCAGAGCGATGGCAAGAGCCATGATGAATGCGATCACTGCCAGGAACCCTTGTGCCCTGTAGTCGCGTCGTGGGTCCGCCGGCACCGGACACGAGCCTGTGTCAACACAGGTGAGTGACGCCACCAGGCGCTGAGCGCGGCGCCTAATGTCAAGGTCCTGAAGATGTACGCCGATAAACCCGGGCTCCCATGTGGAAGCCACATAGTGCGGAGGCGTACCTGCCCAGAGCAAGACGCTCACCTCAGCCGCCGTCGCCCCCTTTTCCTTCAGCTTCACCAGCACCGCATACGGATCGGGTCGAACGGTGTCATTGACCGTATCCAGTGGCCTCCACTCTACAGGGCACGTGAGCATCGCGGTGGACCCCGCCTCAAGCACCGTTTCCGGACACGTCACCGACGCACCTGACAGCCGCACTTGGAAAACGACACGGGCCGTAAAGTTCAGGTGACTTACGACCAGCGTGTCGATCGATGTAGCTGGAGGCGTCGCGCTCTGACCGTCGGTGGACGCACCGGTAGACCTCCACAACCCCGGTATCATGGCGACGGACGACGACTTTTCCGCCCCCAAGTCCTGCCCATGAGGTTCAGGAAAAGAGGCGGTGAAATCTATCGCGACAGCGCTCGCCAGGAATTGTGCGCTGGCTACCTCGAGCTGGTTATTGAAGTTGTGCCCCCCGTAAGGGCCCTGGATCGCCTCCTTGACCGTGACCGCGGGAAGCGTGTTGCCACGCAATGCTTCGACGTCCCGCCGACGCACGTAGATCATGAGCTCTGTCGCGAGTGCTGAAGCTCTGGCGTCCTCCAGTTCATAGGCCAATAGCATCGCGTCGTCTCGGTTCGACGGAACAGTTTGCTGAAGCACATGTTGTTCGAACGCGTTACCCTGCCCCGCAATCGCAGGGCCCACAGCACTCGAAAGTATCGTCACGATGACGATAAGAAAGGCAGAACGCCATTCTTGAATAGACAGAACGTCGCAATGGGCATGCATGATCGCGAGGGCGATCGCGCGAAGCTTCCTTTTCATTGATATCCCCTGGTCCCGGTCGACGCCTTCGGCGGACCGTGGGCGCATTGTAGCCTTTTCCAAGGCGTACTCGGCACGCCATCTTAGGGGGGCGGGAACCGAGTCTTCAGTTCAACAGCGACATCTTCCGCTGTGTTCAAGCTGTCTGAAGTCGCTGATATCAGATCGCAGATTCTCAGCGCGATCTCACCGTGTACCGACGGGAAATCTAATCGAACTGCAACGCTTCCATCGTCGGAAACTCCCCCGGCAACATCGGCCATCGATACCTCATCACGTAGCTCCTTCTTTCCAAAAGCGACTTAAACGCCAAATGAGTAAACGGACCGCATCCGGCGTGCAGGTCTTGGTAGACGAAGTCCAGGCCCTGCCCTTCACTGCGCACCCGATAAGCGCGCAAGACACCACGTCCCTGCGAGTACAGGATCAGATAGCGTGTGCCGTCATCCATCGAGTGAACAAAAAGCTCGGTCCAGCCGGGGCCCACCAGCGAAGGCGAACTCCAGACACTTTCGATGTCGTCGTCATCGAATCGATGGAGCTCGATGGTGCCGTTCGTGAAGTCGTAGGAATAGAAATAGCTTCCCGATTTAAGCGAGAAGCGCGTGAATCCAATGCGTCCCCTACCGATCGCCCGTGTGCGGACGGTGATCGGATCGGGCGTGGCGACCTCAATCCGCTTAATGCTGGCATCACCGGTCAGTACGTCGTATTCGAGATAGTGCACTTGCCCTGCATAACTAAACGGCACAACGCCGAGAAAACCGAGCGAGGTGATTGCCGGTGCTGGAACTTCTGTCCCGCGTACGAAGGCGAGCCCGTCACCCGCCTCCGATATCCGGTATAGCGCGAAGGCGCCCGTGCCACGCTGGGCAGCCAGAATGTGAGGCTGGCCCAGGTAGGTGACAGGCGCAAGCACATTCCAAAAGGCAGCTATTGCGCAGCGATTAGGTGTCGGCGGCAGCGTGCCGCGCACGAATTCAGCGCATGAGTAGATCGTGCACCGCCCCGAGGTCACGTCGTAAATCATGAATCGCCGATCGGTATTCACTGCGAGTGGAATGAAGGTCAGCAGTTGGGTGCCGAGATCGACCTCCAGCTCGCCACGCGTTCGCGCGTTATCGAACACGTGTGTCGCAAGCTGCTCGACAATGACCTGCTCGCAAACGGCGCAGAAAGGCAGCCTCGAGACCCGCATCTTGCAGTTGACCATCGGTCGGTAAATGCCGCACAACTTGGCGGCCGCACCTTCAAAGGCTCCGACACTGTTCGCTTGGGACGCAGGGAACGCGAACGTCCCGTTCTTCAGTTCATCGGCAGTGAGCTTGCGGCATGCGCCATGCGGCGAGTTGGTGGGTAGCTCCGTCGTCGTCAATAGCTGCGACCAGGGCAAGACGTCTGGTTTTGCAGAGACGGACACGTTGCGTGCCTGGGGTGGTCCACCGGTAAACGCCACAGCCTCTGACTCGTCGCTGTCATAGTGGTACTCGTCCTCCAACCCGAATGCATGATGTCCGAGTTCATGAAGGGCGATAGGCACGGGGTCCTGGCGGCTGAGAAAGGCGGCCTTCTTCCCGGCGCCACCACCGTAGAACAGTGTGGTGTTCAGAATGACGAGCACGGCATGGACATAGGGGATACGTGAGTCCGACGTCGCAACTGCGGCTGCCAGGTCTTCATTGCCAAATACCAGGCGGGGTTCACCTGTCTGACAGAAGCGCGCACCGAACGCCGTATTTGTCCAGGGCATGCTGCAATGCATGTTGCGTACGATGGCCTTGCGTTGCGCCTCGTTCGTCGTGGCATTGAGCGCGTTCTGATGCGTCGTGTGCCACTGTTTCAGTGTAGGCGAGTCGTAACTGTCCCGGGACACGACATCCATGCGAAAGATGTTGATAGCACCGACGAAGCGGTCGAAAGGTGCTTCTTTCAGGATGTCGTCGGCGAGCTTTTTACAGTGGGTCGCAAACTGCGCGAGGTCAGCCTGCCGATAGCCGTCGCCGAGCAATACGATGTTGAAATGTCGCTCCACGCTCTCCCAGGTGCCATTCAGTAGCTCAACCTTCTGGACGACGGGTAGCTGAACGCCCTCTGTCATGGCCTTGGCTCCATCATTCAAGAGTGACAAGCGCGAAGCGCGCGAGGACGTCACCTGCCTCGTCCATGCGCTGCGCGTCGAGTGGACTGCCGATAAACACCACATCCACGGCGTGTGGAAGCCGCGGCACGATCAGTTCGATGGAACCCGCGCTCTTCCCTGAGGGAACGGACACATGCTGCGGCGATTCCGGACTGCTCGACTCGGCCACGCCTTCGATACGCAATCCGAAAGGATCCGAAAAAGTGCGCCGATAGATGGGCCTGTCGTAAGCGTCGTGTAGTTCAATGACGTAGCCTGAGCCGCCTATGGCGTTCCAATCGATTGACTCGCTCACCGGCGCGGCCCCATCGATGTCTTCGCGGCTCACGAAGGCGATCGGCGGATCGAGTGCAGCGTCATACGAGAAGCGGAGGATCACCGAGCCTGCGGGATCGGTATCCGCGCGCACGGCGATAATGGCGATCCATGTGGCCGGATCCACGATCCCTGATGGGGTCAACCCGCGGCCTTGCTGGAAACTCGCCAGGGCGCTACCGGTCGGTTCGTCGAATGCTCCGTGATCATCCAGCGTCGGATAGGCGCCTGCGAGATTGAGCGCGCGCTGTAAGGCTGCGATCTGGGGTCCTTGCATCACGGGCTCGCCGATACCCGGCTCCAGCTGCGGGAGGGGTGCGGACACCATGAGGGCGTACCAGGTGATCGCATCGGCGGTTCCACTGACCGGCAGGAGATGCGTACCTTGGAAGCTTTCAAGTGCGCTCTTTGTCAGCGGCCCAAAGTTGCCATCGATCGTGAGGGGCGCGAAGTTCGACGGCAGTGCGCCCGCTGCATTCAGCAGGGCTTGAAGCAGTTTCACGCTGGCATCGACGACCCCTGCGTCCTCGGTCGGCGCCACTTCGGGCGGCATGATCGGCACGCCAGGCGGTGCCATCGGAGGCCCACCATACGGACCATATGCCGCGTCGGGCGGGCTAGCCCAATCGCCAGGTGGTGCGGCCATGCCCTCGCCTGTTGTTGGCGCAGTGGCAGGCTGCGTCACCGCACCGTCTAGCGCTATCGTCTCTGCATAGACGAGGCGCCGAGGCTGAGTGTGAACGGGTGAACCGCCAGCTCCTGAAGAAGCCTGCGTCACCGTGTACTTCGCAGAGGGGTACTCGTGCTCTTCAATGAGCAGCCGGAAGCGGTCGCGCGCCGGCGCATCCACGAACTCCACCCTGCCCTTCCAGAGCACCAGGTCGTCGCGGCCCGTAACAGGCCCCGTAAACTCGGCGATGACCCGTGCGATGGCATCGGCGCTGGTCTTCCAGCCCAGATCCGTTGGGATCGCCGGATCCTTCTCCTGCAGCGTGACGGTGATCTCAGTGGGTCTGCGTACGATCCGATCCGGCGGCGGTGAATCAGAGAACGTCGGTGCGGGTCCACGTGGCGCCGGTCCCGACACCGTAATCCGCAGCTCGCGCGGCTGCGCCGGGTTTGCCGTGACGACGGCCGTTCGATCCGGCGAAAGCTGGACGAAGTCGGCGAGGACGATGCGGGAGAGCTTGGCTGCGGTTAATGCGTGTGGCTGATAGCGTGCCAATGCCAGGCGCACAAACGGCATGTACGTTGTGCTGAAGGTGTTGAGCGTGATGTCGCAGTACCACTGATCACGCTCACTGTCGAAGGTAACCGGGTAACCGACAACATCCACCACACCATGGCTGCCGTCGGGCAGTCGAGGAATGTTTTCTTCGAGCGTGAGAGATTCATCCGAGGCGACGTGGCCACTGAAGTTCTCGACCGATGGGATGTACCCGATGTGCGCCGAGTCCCAGATCGGATCGAGGCCCCATTGCGTAATGAACGGCTTCCAGGCCTCACGATCGATGTTGCGATTGTTGAAGTTCCACAGCACCACCCCGAGCAACTCGCCTTCGCCCGAGGAGTACCAGCCACGCTCCAGGTATACGCGAATACCGCCGCCGAAGCGGACACTGTGCTTCAGGCTGCTCGAGAGCTGACGCTGCCAGCCAAATATCGGCAGTGCATAGGCGACGGTGGGGGCCAGCGGCCTTGCGGACGCAGGGACGGAGACTTCTACCGGCTCGCTCTGCCGCGTGAAGTCGAGTGCGCTGTCGAAATAGTCGCGGTAGCGTGATGTCGCGATGGCGCTGTAGCGCACGACATGATGGCGCGTATCGCCCAGCCTGTGTCGGGGCGCTTCGTCGCTGCGTGCTGTGACACCGGGCTGCAGGTGGCCGAACGCATCGCCCTCGCGGGCGAAGACGACGACGTCCTTCTGGGGGACGTAGTGCCCGACCTTGCGCTTCGCCGCGTCGCGAGCCCGGAGGACGTGCTCGTCGAGCCGGTCGATGATGATCTCGTCGACCGGAGCACGGTGCCTGCTCACCGTCGGCGGACCGAGCGCCGGATCATCTACCGGGTCTTGCCATTCCGCGACGAGATCCACCTTTTCGGTGCTCGCGCCGTGAACTTCAAGCCCGCCGATCAGCCAGGTGTCGGTCGAGCCCAGCCGTCGCCAGGCGGTGATCGTGGCGAGTTCGGCCTCAGGTGTTGGAAGCACTTCCGTCTGCGTCTCCAGCGGTACGCTCGTGACGGGCGCGCTTGGGGTCCCGTGCTGAAGCGCCACTGCGACAAAACGCGGTACGCCCAAAGGCTGTTGCACAGCATGCACGAGTGTCAGCAAGCGCGGGGGCGTCAACATCCAGTGACCGCCCTCCAACGCCCGCTGCAACACGTGACCAATGCGCGTGACGTCCCGCCCATACTGCAGTGGTTCCGGCGTGCCGGGCGAGCTTGCGCGACTCTCGATGTACTCGCGCAGCCACTCCCATACGCCCATGAGCTTCAAGTCATCCGCGGAAAGATAGCTGCTCAACGGTACGACGCTGGTGCTGCCCTTTGGCAGGAACACTGTGAGGATTCGCCCCATGGGGTCCCACGCCGGGGGATCATTACCGTCGGCCAGCGCCAAACGGAACGGTTGCGCTTGCTGCCAATCGGCATCATCGCCGAAGTGAACGATGAGTGCTGAACCGGCGCGCGGGTTGGGATCGTCAAGCGCTTGCGCCTCGACCGGCGCGTTGCTGCCGCTGCCAGGTGAGGCGTGGCCGAGGGTGCCATTTGGCATGCCGGGCAAGTCACGGAAGGCAGCACCTCGAGCCAACGCATCCGGGAGATAAGGCGTCTGGTCAAGTCGTGCGGCGGGCTCGAGCGGAGGCGTTTCCTCCTGGCCTGCGATGACCACGGGCTCCGCATGCTGAAACTGGCCACTCTCACGTTGGGCGATCAAGGCATGCATAGCGGGGCCAGGGATAAGCTTGCCGTCCGCGTCATCAAACATCCCGAGCCGCTCGCCGATGTCCACACTGGTGCGCGGTGGCACGATGTGGCGGTCGCCGCCGCTGAGGTCTGCCCACGTGACGTCTAGGGTCGGGTCGGCATTGAACGTGCGGATTACCAGCCGCTCAAGCTGCCCGCCCGGTGCCGACACCGCGGCAACATCGCGCAGAACCAGTTGCGGCGCGGAGACCGGCTCAAAGCGCAGATACGCCACGCCATCTTCGGCTCTCGGCAATGCAAAAACGCGCGCCAACCGCTCGGCCAGCTGCGAGTCCGGGGCGATTGAGTTCCCCGCGAGATCGACCAACCGTGCGCGCATGCGGTAGCGGGTACCGAATCGCATGCGGGGCAAGGTTCCTACGATGACGCGGAATGTAGTGGCCATCTTGAACGGCGTCGGCGCTTCGTTCTCGATGAACCGATCCTCTTCACCGGGCTCCGGTAGCGCGTCCTTGGGATCGGCGTAGCGCGACAGGTGCTTGCCAGGCATCGGCGCGCTCAAACTCCACCCACTCCAGCGAGCGATGGCCTCGTGCAGATAGAGATCGTCCGCGCGCTCCACTCGGTCAGGATCGGGCGAGGCTTGCGTCGCGGCCAGTTTGACGAAGCCTTCTTCGTCCTCGACCACGAAGTCGTCGGCATCTTCGATCGTGTAGGTCGCGCGCCGCCGATGCAGTGAATGCCAGGCCCGAGTGGCGGAGTCCCACACGTCGAGGCGATAGCCGCGCACCAGATCCTCCGCGGCGAACGGTCGCTGCTGCTGGCCGGTTCGCAGCGCGTCGTTGAACGCCTTCGAGTCGTCGAAGCGCCCCATGAGGGCCTCCGCACGACCGTCCGCGAACAGCGAAAGACCTCCTGACCGCAGCGCCGGGAGCGTTGCAGCCGAATCGAACACTTCGGTATGGGGCGGAACCAGCGGTTGAGGACCTTTGAGGCCGGACAGGGTCTCACTAAGGGTGATGGCCTTGTGCAGGGCACCGTCTACATCGACTTGCGCCAATCCGAAGCGTTGCGGATCCAGTGCCAGCAAGCCAACCGAGGGCAGCTCGGACGTACCCGCCACGAGATTGCGAGGAGCGCAGAAGAACAGCCGCTGCTGGGCCACCTGACCATGGACGACAGCGACATCGAGAGGTGGCACCTTAGGCACGACATCCCAATCCCAGCCGGGCGTCGCGCGCGCCACATGAACTTTGACGAACGGCTGGCTGGGATCGACGGGAATGAAATCGAGCGGGACGTCGATATCGAAGACCAGGCCCAGCGCACGCTGCAGGTTCGGATAGTTGTTGAGTGCGGCAAGGACTTGATGGAAGTCCAGCGCGGAATGCCAGTCCGGCGGCGGCAGATCGTCAAGCGCGGGCCCCTGTGGGGGATGGCTAAAGATACCGAAGGGCTCCATGAACTGCTGGTTGAATGTGCGGGCTTCGGCACTTCCCGCTGCGGGCATGCGCGACGAAAGAAGGAGTCCATCGGGCCCCAGGTCCTCTGCCGCCATAAGCGGAGATGCAGCACCCCTATCGTGCTTACGTTTGATTCGATCGCGCATGGCTTGACGGCGTGCCGCAGCACGGTGCTCGTCCCAGTTGAGCTGCATGCCGTCGAGCATCGCCGCGAGGGCCCGGCGATAGCGCAAGCCACGCTCGTCCTCCGCTCCGCCGCTGTCTGGCAATGCCAGGTCTAGTCCGGCGCGCTGATAAGTCCCTTTGATGGATGACAGGGCCAGGCGCAGTGGAAACGAGAACACGGAGCGTTGGGAGTGGTCGTCGAACTGGTATGGGCGAACGAGCGTCTCATTCTTGAACAGTGCCGACCAGAGGTCGGCGCGAAGCTGGTCGGTTGCGACGTTCACCGTCGTCCTGCGGCCGTTGCAGGCGAGTTCGAGCGTGAGCCCCTGGTCTTTCAGCCGCTCCGTCCAGTGCAGCCAGTCAGGAAACTCCGCGAGCGTCGTGCCGTCGGTGAGCCGAGGCGAGACGAGCACCGAGAAAGGCAGCATCGGCGGATCGATGCTCGCGCCGCGCGGCATGGTCGTCAGCAGAATCTGTTGCTTGGGCATGCTCGTGTCCGATCCTCAGGCGAAGGCGACGGCGTACTCATCCCACACCGCGGGCGTGTCGAACACTTGAAGAAACGTGGGATCGCCGCCATCGCGCCCAAAGCTGCGTTCCACCGTTAGTTCGACGGACGTACTGAAGAACGCAATCTCGACTTCCACTGTGAGCGTCGCGCGCCCGCTGGCCTTGTGCTTGGCTTCGTCGTAGGTGAAGCTGAGGTTGAACTCCACCGATATCGAGATGAGGCCGAGCACGGAGAGCTCGCCGCCACAGCGCAGGTACCCGGAGAGCATCGCGGCGAGGTTGCCATCGGCATCGCGATTCATGGCGAAATAGATGCCCGCCATGATGTGCACGCTGCCGCTCGCAACGCCCAGGTCGAGTGCCGCGACGGCACCGAATTCCAGCGCTGCTTCAAGCTGACGGATGCCGGCGGTATCGACTTGCAGATGAAAGAAGCCGCCGCCTCCGAGCAGCGCGACCGCAAGCTCGAAGGGCTGGTGGCGTTCACAGAAGCCGAAGTCGAACGTGGGCTGCCCGTTCGAAAATGGCAGTTCGAGGGCCGTATTCAGGGTCACATTGCGCAGAGAGAATACCGCCACCGTGAGTGGCGGCAGCGCGATCCCGAACCCAGCGCGGATGCGCGTCGCGTTGATGTCCAGGCTAGGGCCGTCGCCAAAAAGCCCCGGCGGGATGTGCTTGCGTAGCTCGTCGACGAACGACAAAGCACCGAGGAAGCCGATGGGATCGCCAGGCTTCAATTTCACGTCGATCACGGGCTTGCGCCCGGCTTCGGCCTTGAATTCGAACGCCGAGAAACCAATGCGAACGACCTTGGCAAACTCGATCCCGAAATTCGTCAGCACGCCGCGAACCAGGGTATATGGCGGCGCGGCAGTTACGCCGATAGTGCGCTCAATGCGCCCTGTGACAGTGAGCGTGGAGTCGGAATCGCGCGTGAAGGAGAGCAGGCCCGCGGCGATCGACTCGTCCTTCATCGTCGGATGCCACTCGATCGTCGTGACGATCTTCTTGCCGCTGCTGTCGCGCACGGTCTCCAGCCGTGGTGCGTTGTCGGCGATCGATCCACCTGGTTTAAGCAGGTCGAAAAGGTCAATGACACCGAACAGCTGAGCAGTCCCTTTCGGGAAGAACTCGGCGGGATCAAATAGGCCCGATGCGGCCTTCGTGATATCGCCGGCGAGAGGGCCGCAGCTCCGTGAAAGGCATGAGAGATTGAGATTGGGTGTCGCTATGCCGCCCGACTGCGCCGCAGCGAAATTCAGCGGCAAGCCTGAGACGATGTCGGCGAAGACACCGGTGCCTGCCCCGAAGTCATTGGCCAGGAAGTCACCGCTGAGCGTGATCCCGACCGCCGTATTCGTGCCCAGGAGCTGCTCGACGGCGGGGATGCGCACGTCCGCGGAACCCATGAGAGGTACGAACCCGCAGCCGGTGACGCTTGAGGGTTGCACGTCCAGCAAGAACGCTTCGCTCGTGAGCGTCGTGTTGTCAGCGCCCGAGCTGGGGTCGGGTGTCGCGTATGTTACCGGCTGCCCCGGAATGCGGAAGGCGCGGCGACGGCCGCCGCCGTCCGCGCGGTAATGCGTGCAAACCGCCTGGATCCTGGCGTCATCTTCGCCGCTCGGGACGAAGATGAATGGCGCAGTGAAGTCTATGCGGTGACCGGCGACGTCAATGGCGTAGCCGTGGAACAGAAAATCAACCGGCCCGTTCGTAACCGGGTCGGTGACCATCACCCAGAACGAGGAGCTCCCAGGGATACTGCTCGATGCGATCGTGGGATTTGCGATGGGTGGCGTGACGGTCGTGGTCAGGTGGATGCGCTTGAAAGGCAGCGCACGACCCTGATGCGCGATAGGTCGACTGGAGTAGTCGACTTCGGGCTGGCGAACCACCACGTACATGAACTGCGCCAGGTACGCGACCGCGGTGCCGTTCACGTCGCGGAAGCGTCGCTCCGTGACTTTCACAAGCGAAGCTGGATGGTCTGTTCCGCAGAGGCAGCCGTTGTAGACGACGCGCACATAGTGATCGCGGCCTTGCGATGCGACGTGAGTCCATTCCGATAGTGACAGCTGCTGGTCGAGGACTTCCGTGAACCCAGGAATGAACGACGTCAACGCAGCCGCCCGTACGTCCACAGGCCTGGTGTCGCGACGGAGCGCAAGATCGGGCCCAACCACTCGTGCTGGTTCGACAGACATACGCCTGCCTTCGCGCCGGGTGACGTCAGCGCGCAACAGCGGGCCGATAAACTCATGCCACTCCGTGACGACGTGTGGCGAGAAGCGTGGCTTTGTCGACCAAGGCGGGTCCCAGTTGCCATGGGATCTCAACCAGCCGCCGAGCGGAGAGAGCATCAGCCGCTCGCAGAAAATCGGTCGAGGCTGATACACCGTCTGCGCACCCGTCGGAAGGTCCACGCTGACGTAGCCATGAAAATCCGATGTCAACGCGACAATCTGTTTGCGATCAAGCACGGACATGGCCGCACGGCGGACATCGGGATCAGGCGCAAATAGCGTCGTTGAGTCCAGCCGCTCGCTTGGGTCAAACCCGGTAGCCCAGATGGCGCGCAGTGGGGCCGGTTGCGCGATCGTTGGCTCCCGGAACGACTCCTGAGCGTTCTCGCGCGTCACTAGGCGCGCGTGCCACAGTTCGCTCCAGCCTCCGTGCGATACAGGCGTCGTGGCCGCAAGCCATGCCGTATTGGAACCCGGAGACAACTGCAGATGATAAGGAAGCTCGATCAGCGTGTGCGTAGGCTCGGGTGCTGTCAGAGCGGGTGCGTTCTCAGCTTGCTCCGCCGTGGGCTGTGGCGGCACTGCGGCAAGCGGCGAGATGCTCAGCTCGAAGCCTGACCAGTCCAGCAGCGAGTCGACCGCATACGGGATGCGTGTGCCTGCCGAACTGGGCACGCGAAACACAAGACGTGTGGCTCCACCGATGCTCGCGCGAGCTGGTGTTCCCGGAACAGGCAGGAGGTCGTCGCCCTCTGGCGGATTCGGGATTCGATTCGCTGGCGGCTCGCGCGGAAGCGGCGGCGTCGTGGTGGACTGGAAGTACGCCTGCTCTGCGATCGCCTGCGGCGGAAATGTGTAGACGAGGAACGCCGGTTGATCGACGTTTTCCGGCACCAGAGCGCATTGCGCTGGGTCGCTTTGATCGAGGCGGAGATTGATGCACTCGATATCAAGATTCAGGAGATCGTCCGGACGGACGATCCGAATTCGATGGACCATAGCCTCCCCCAGGCGGAGCCAGGTTGCAATCGCTCGATTGCACATCGATGAAATTTCGAACTCAATAGGCCTTAAGACTTACGTAAGCTACTAAGTACATCTGATGTGTGAACGGATGTCCGTCGCTAGTCGATTGCATGTATTCGGCAGGAAGGCTTGATCGATTTGCCGATTATGTGGTTACGATTGCGTTCGTTATGTTCTCAATGAGGCAACACTGCCAAGACATGACTGCCGCCAATAAGGTGATTCGACACCAGGAAAGCCATGGCTGGCATTGGAGCGTGCAGCGGCGGAATGGCTCGCACCAATTCATTCTCGGAAATGGATCGACACGAGTGGAAGAAGTTCCTCACGCGGACGAGACGGCAGCGGCCGCTTCTACGCTAATTCAGTTGGCTAATTCCTCCTCGATTTGATGTTGAAGGCTGGTTTGACCGCCACTCACACGGCTCGTTGTCGGTGACAATCGTGTCGAAACGGGCGAGACGCGCTGAGCTTCGGCCTGCAAGCGCGCCTGGCAACAAGGAGGGTGACTCGGTGATGAAAAAAATAGCGCGATCGAAGGAAATATCTCGTCGAGGGCGTGATGCACTGGTCGCACGACTCTCGAGCGAGTTGAAATCTGCTGATGACGACCCGGCAGTTGGGCAATTCCTCGATGCTGAAAGTACGGTCGAGCGGTACCTCGAAGCCGTGGAGTAACAGTCAACGTCGCTACCAGATCGACAAGAGCTTGCATTCGCATGCGCACTCCTACTTCTCACCACCGGAACGTTGGAGGGCGACGATCTTGGAGAAACGTTCTTGCACGGCCCATGCGCATTCCATCGAGCACTCGTCTCCGATGCCACCGCCTGCGGACGATCGGCATGTCTTGTAGAGCCGCGCGATCAAGAGCGATACCTCGGGGGAGCAGGGCCTCTTAGCCGGGACGGTGTCCTGTGGCTCGCGATCGCATAGCATCATCGTTACCCGCTCGGTCGTTGCGCATGCCTGCGCTATATTGGCGCAGTCCATGTACCGAAGCCAACGCGCTTACGTTGCCTCGGCCGTGAGAGAGCGTGATTGCCCCGAGGTGATATGCGTGACGTGCGTCGCACTGATGCCGATGACCTGCGCGAAGGCCCCACGAACGCCGTCGTTCGTCGGAAGCCGTTCGTACGAAATGACATGCGGCTGGTAACGCGCTTGAATTTTCTGCCCGACCGTTACACACACGCTGACTGGTGCGACAACGATCAGATGGATGGTCGACACCCGCCAGTCATCAATCATGTGACGAAGCGCGTCGTCGATGCGATCGGCGATCGCTCGCAGTACCTCGGTCGATCGGACAAAGCGGTGGCTAGGGGTGGACGCTTCGATACGATAGACCCCCGCCCCGTCAGCTAGGCAGTCGCCGGGAATATCGGCTGAGGGAATGTCTGCCGTCAACGCGATGACCAAGACGCCGCTTGTTGCGCCGTGGATCGGTGGCGTGTGCGTGATCGCAAGCTCGGCGGCGGCAACGAATGGCTCGGCCGACGTCGGCCAAGTCCAGCGAGTTCCAACCGGTTCGTCCCGATGCAGTTGCTGGACGCGAATCGCCGCCGCGTTGCCCAGTAATCGTCCGAACAGGATCAACATCGAGGTCGCGTGGACGCCAAAGAATGCGATAGGGCCCTGGGCGGCCTCAGCCACCGCCTGTCGGATACGGGCCATGTCGTCCCGCAGAGTGAGGAACGCGGCGCTCCAGAACGCCGAGGTGTGCACCTGCCCGGCCGCTAGGCCTGCGTTTCCCAGCCGCAAGCTTGCCTCGCTAGGCGACAGCCCGAGCCCCCAGAGGGCGTGGTCGTGTTCGGCGCGGTCGATCGTGCCAAGCTGCCCTTCGATCGAACCCACCAATTGAATGGTCCGCGCAACAGGGAAACGCAACGTGTCCAGGAGCCGCCGTACACGATTCCGACTTTCCTCGCGCATCACGCGAAGCCGGTCCACGGTATAGATGCCCGGCGCAATCCGATCCACCAGCACATGGTGCTTGTCGCATAGCAAGATCACGTTGGCGGGATCGTTCGCCAAACGCTTGGAGTCTTCGGCATGGCCGCGGGGTCCGTTCCGCGAGGCTGCAACGATGTGCGCCGCGTAGCCATAGCGCCCGGCAGAATGTGGCGCCCCGGCCTCCAGCAACGATTCACCGCAGCCAGTGAACTGGCATCGATGGGCCGCTTCGGCAGCCAACTGGTCACGGTCCACTTTTGAGATATGCCCCTCGCGCTGCGAGCCCCACCGGTCGCGCTGCCGTAGCAGCTGCCGAAGGCCGTTCGTCGACACAGGGCCAGCGGGGTTTGTGAGCATGGGAGCGTCGCCGGCGCCCTCCTCCCAATAGACCCGCCCTTCCTTACCCAGGCGATCTAGTTCCTTCGCCGTGGCTCGGCCCAAGTCACCGCGGCAGGCGAAGCGCCACTCTGCCTCGTCGGGCTCCCGGCTGTAGACCGCGGCGGTGAACGCTGTGGCGCACACGGCAATGAACGAGGTGGTGCTCGTTCGGACCTCGGCGAGCGCCCTAGCCATGCGCTCGTCGCTGGCGGCTTCGATGGGGTCCATGACTTACTTCCTCGCGGGTATGTCGGTGAGGGCCGCTTGAGGCTGAGGGCGGCGTTTTCGACTTCGTGGCACGGTGGGGTCGCCGGGATGCAGGCCTCCGCCACGCCACTTGTTGGTGAACTGCCACGCCTCGAAGTGTGCAAGCCATTCCATAGCCCAAGGGACGATCGTGTTAGCAAGGTAGGCCGCGTGGGACCATTCGCCGGCCGAAGGTAGGTAAAGGCAGAGCCGAACCGGATGGCTGTGGTCGTAGACGTGCGGCAACTCGCGCTCGCCAGCGAGCACCGCGAGGTCCGGCGCCAACACCCGCACCTGCGGGACGCCGCCACGAGGCAAGGTTACCGCCAACCTGTAAGTCCGCGACTCGGCCAGTGGACGGATGTCGAGTTCGACGTACAGCAAGTGCCGGGTGAGCCGCACAGTATGAAGGCTGCACGGAAAGCCCTGCATCGCCGCCAGCTGCCGTGCGAGGCTGAGGTCGTGCGTGCGCCAGTAGCCTGGCCGACTCATAGGCCGTTCCTACCGTCGAGCGCCCTAGAAGGTGTGCGGCTGCACCTTGGGCAGTGCTCCGGCGCCGGCCACCACCAGTCCGCTTCGGGCCACCGAGAGGTCCGATCGCGTGCTTGCCCCCTTCAACTCACGAGCTGCGCTGTCGATGGCACCGGAGGCCGCACGTGACCCAAACGCATCAGCCAGGAACCGACCGACGATATGGAGACCTTCCGCTCGCAGGAGAAGATGCAGAGTGGCCTTCAACGCGGTGTGCCACGCGGCAAAGCCAGCGTACCAGCGAGGGTCGTGCGCCCAGCGATTGGCGAAGTTCTCCTCAGCCACCGGGCTGATCACCCAAGGTTCAACTGATCCATTGACGTTGCGAAGTTCGATCCCTTGCGGCAGTTCCTCCACAATCGTTTGGACCACGTCAAAGGCGGAGGTGAACTGGGTGCCGCGGGTGAGGTGCCGCTCAATGACCCGGGCTGCGAGCGTGGTGAGGATGACCGAGATCGGAGCGAAGTCGCCTTGATCGGCCGGCTGCTGCGCGGCCCACTGGTCTCGGTTGCGCTTAAGCAGTTGCACCGTCCGACGCAACCAGCCTTTGCCGCGCGCGTCGGCGGGAAAGGGAGCGACCTCGCCCTGGGCGTCCAAGGCGATGTGCGCGCCACGCTCCGCAACCACCAGCTGTTTGGCCAGCCCGTTGAACCACACAGCGTAACCGTGCGGGTCGGTGTCCACCCAAGCGTTCAACTTGCGATCCGGAATGGCATCGGCCGACCCGTGCAACGCGCGCACCAGCGGGCAGATGTCCAAGTGAAACGCATTCTCATACTGCACCCGCCAGCAGCGCGTCTTCGGCTCCACCTTGCACTGGTAGCGTCCATGCGTCAGCAATTGCTGCCCTACCAGGACCATTGCCATCGCCGGCGGCATGCTCCCGGTGTCGCTGTCCAAGCGGCAGGCGAGGTCGACATCGAGCTCGCCATCATTTCGGTCGACCGGACGAATCACGGTACCTGTGGCGAAGGAGCCCTGAGGAAAGATGACCGCCCCGCTCAGTGCAGGGTCGGAAGCATCGGTGACAACCTCAGCGACGCTTTCATATGCCCGCTTGGCCCGCTCGTAGTCGGTCTCGGATATATCGAGTTGCTCCGTCAGGGCCTGCAGGTGACGGCCAAGTGCGGACTCACGAACGAAGGATCGGGGATCTCGGCTGCTTACGTCCATTCCTGCTGCTCCGCTTAGGGTGCGATGACAGTACGGCAGCTGAGTCGCACGGAACGAGACCTAAAAACACAACATCTTGTGTTTTGGTGCGCCCCATCTACCGATGGGTTGTGGCAGCACGGTGCTCCCGGACGGGGGCGAAGTAAAGTGCGGATACGACGCACTTCCTTGCTATTTAACAAAAAATATGCTAATTACCGCTCGCAAACGTGTGAGCGGTAAAACCTGCTACCCCCGACCGAGCGGCATTTACGTGCCGTTTAGTTTCGGCTTTTCATTTTCGCTTCAAGCGCGGTGGACGGGGCGTGTCGTGTTCGCGGCACATCACCTAATCGGTTCGTTCGCGATCAACCCGAGATAGCCTCGGGGCCGCCATGTGCCGTACCCCAGTCCAAGGCGGCCAGGTCCCGGGACCAATTCTATGTAGTGCCCTCCGCATTGCGGGTGCGCAATGCGCAATTTCGGCATGCAAGAATCCGCTCGACGGTGATACTTAAGATTTACCCACGCAACACCACGACGCAGCCGTGGCACATTCGCTAAAACTAGTGTTGCGCCAGGGCCGAGCGGTTGCGCAACAAAAGCTGATGCAGGCGACACGCAACAGCTAAACCTTGAGAAAGTGGCGTTTACGTCCACAAACTAGCATTCAACCGTCGCAACACGTTGGCGCAAGTACCAAGAATGTGAACATGTTGATGGCCGCGTCAGCCTATTCCCCTGTCGCCATATGACCGCAGCCGTTATGACGCCCCCGGAAGCTACCGTACCCTGAGCGGCGCAGTTATATGGCTTGTAAGGCAATCGACACAGCCGACTGTCGGCCCGCCGCAAAATCTGTCTGCTTGGTCCGCGCCAAGCAACGGACATCGTGCGATCGGACTCTTTTCCCTTACTTTTCGTGGTCGAACTTAGATTGTTTAATTTCCTCCAGATCTATGACCGACTCGTTTGGGTCTTGACGAGACGCTCGCATCGTACCTACAACTTCGACCTTGGCCGAAATGTTGCAGACAAAAGGAGACCTACGCGATGTACATATTTTTTTGATTTCAGCATCGAACCGAGCTACGGATTCGGAGGGGCCATGCTTGCCAATATTAATCAAGAATTTGCCGCCGTCGCATGAGGCGGCTTTTATAAACTCGTTGTCAAAATTGTCTGTCTTGTAGGTGCCATGGAGAATGACAGTTACCCCGTGGTAGTCCCCCGGGCGCTGTGCGACGGCACAGAAAGGCACGGCCACAGGTTCTGGCGA
>Ga0182005_1000520_pt1 | contig 19666 bp, 15 predicted proteins | sample Sormic07211103_1_FD_123021 | JGI IMG/M metagenome (GOLD analysis project Ga0182005, IMG submission 123021) | Rhizosphere microbial communities from Sorghum bicolor, Mead, Nebraska, USA - 072115-103_1 MetaG | ecosystem: Host-associated > Plants > Roots > Rhizosphere | place: USA: Nebraska...
ACCAGGTTGCACACGAACAGGCGATAGATATCGCTCAGTTTCAGCCGTTCCGGATTGGCCAGCAAAATCCAGCCGTCGACGCTGATGCGCGCCTTGCGCCCCCACTGTGTCCTGACCAGCTTGTCGGCCTGCACCGAACCGACCCAGCCGATCTCCTGCATTTGTTGCAACAAGCTTTCCGATTCGTCAAAACCGAGCCTGGTTGCGCGCCGTATCTGGTCCGCATCCACCGCGGCCGAACTGGCCCCGGTCCTGGCCTGGTGCAGCACACCCAACACCGCCATCGCATCGACAAAAGCGCTGCCCGGAGCCGGCACATGCCACCAGCGTTCGTATTTCACTACCGGCAAGGCGGCCACCAGCAAGGCGCCGACCAGCGTGATCATCCACAGCATGTAGATCCACAGCAGGAAAATCGGCAAGGCCGCCAGCGCACCGTAGACCATGGTGTAGGTCGGGAACTTGATCACGTAGGCGGCAAAAAAGCGTTTGGCGATTTCAAACACGACGCCCGCCAGCAGGCCGCCCCAGACGGCGTCGCGCCAGTCCACCCGCTGGTTCGGCACCGCCACGTACAGCAGGGTGAAGGCGCCGGTAGTGAGCGCAACCGACAGCAGCGTATAGAACCATCTGCCGGCCCAGCTCACCACCAGGCCGTTGGCGGCATCCGACAAATAAGAAGTGACAGTGATCGAGATGCCGATCAGCAAAGGTCCCAGCGTAATGATGGCCCAGTACACCAGCACCCGGTGGATCCACGGCCGCTGCTTCTTGACGCGCCAGATGCGGTTGAACACATGGTCTACCGTCGACATCGTCAGCACGGAAGTGACGATCAGCGCCACCCCGCCGACCGCCGACAGGCGCGCCGACTTGGTGGCGAACTGGTTGAGGTAATCGAGGATGACGTTGGCGACGCCCCTGGGCATCAGGTTTTGCACAAAGTAGTGTTCCAGCGAAGCGCGGAAGGTGCTGAACAGCGGGAATACGGTGAAAATCGCCAAGGCGATAGTCAGCATCGGCACCAGCGCCAGGATGGTGGTGAAGGTCAGGCTGCCGGCCACTTGCGGCAAGCGTTCTTCATCCAGGCGGCGCGCCGCGAAACGAAACAGATCGCGCAGTTGCGGCCAGGACAGGCCGCGCAGCCTGGAAAATTTCAATGACTTCATGCTTTCCCTGATTTTGCCTTCCGGAGCGGGTGATTAAAGGCGCGTTTTGCACCATGAACCAGCGCTAAAGCGCCCTATAATACCAAAATGAGCTCATCCAATATTACTGTTAACACACCACTCCTGGTCCTGTACTACTCGCGCCATGGGTCGACGCGCAAGCTGGCCGAACTGATCGGCCAGGGCATCGACTCCGTCGCCGGCTGCGAAGCGCGCTTGCGCACGGTGCCGGCGGTATCGACCGTGGTCGAAGCCAGCGCGCCGGATATCCCGGCCGAAGGCGCGCCTTACGTCGAACTGGCCGACCTGCAGGAATGCTCCGGCCTGGCGCTGGGATCGCCGACCCGCTTCGGCAACATGGCCGCGGCCATGAAATATTTCTGGGACGGCACCAGCACCGACTGGCTGGCCGGCACCCTGGCCGGCAAGCCGGCTTGCGTATTCACCTCCACCGGCAGCCTGCACGGCGGCCAGGAATCGACCCTGATGTCGATGATGACGCCTTTATTGCACCATGGCATGCTGGTGATGGGCTTACCCTACACGTTGCCGGAACTGATGACAACCGCCAGCGGCGGCACGCCGTATGGCGCCAGCCACTGGTCCGGCATGAACGGCACGCATCCGATTTCGGCCGAGAGCCGCACCTTGGCGATCGCCCAAGGCCGGCGGCTGGCGGAAACCGCCTTGAAGTTGAAAACAAGACTCGACATCGCGGGGACATGATGACCACCAAACTGAAACCGGGCGTATCGACCCATCCGCTGCCGCATGCGGCGCGCCAGCCGCGCTTCTTCTATTTCGGCGCGGTCGGCAGCCTGCTCGGCCTGATCGCGCTGGGCCTGGCCTGGGAACTGGCGCTGGCGCCGCTGCGCCCGGGCGGCTCCTGGATGGTGCTGAAGGTGCTGCCGCTGCTGTTTCCGTTGCGCGGCGTGCTCAAGCGCGACGTGTATACAATGCAGTGGGCGTCCATGCTGATCCTGCTCTATTTCACGGAAGGCATCGTGCGCGCTACCAGCGACAGCAGTTTCCTGTCCAGCAGGCTGGGCTGGGTCGAAGTCGCGCTCAGCGTCATCTTTTTCTTTTGCACTATCCTTTATCTGCGGCCTTATAAAAAGGCGGCCAAGGAAGTGGCCAAGCAGGCTATCAAGAAGGCGTCGCAGTAGCATCGCAACAATGCAACGGTATGTACTCCGTGGGCCGTTAAATGGGGTCAGAGTAATTTTCGCAAAGGGCGCGAAAAAAAACTCTGGCCCCATTTAACTATTTTTGTCGAAACCTGGACATGAAAAATACTGAATTCCTTGATGCTTGCCGCAGCGCTATCGGCGTTGCCCATGTGCTTACCGATGACGCCGACAAAGCCGGTTACCTGACCGACCAGCGCCAGCGCTTTACCGGCGCGGCAGTGGCTGTTGTCAAGCCGGCTGACACCGCGGAAGTAGCGGCCGTCGTGAAACTCTGCGCGCAATTCCAGGTTCCGATCGTACCCCAGGGCGGCAACACCGGCCTGGTGCTGGGCAGCGTGCCCGACCAGAGCGGCCAGGCCATCGTGCTGTCGCTCAAGCGCCTGAACCGCATCCGCGCGGTCGATGCCGTCAACCACACCATCACCGTCGAAGCCGGCTGCATCCTGCAGCACATCCAGGAAGCTGCCGCCGCCGGACAAAGCCTGTTTCCGCTGTCGCTGGCGGCCGAAGGCAGCTGCACCATCGGCGGCAACCTGTCGACCAACGCCGGCGGCACCGCGGTGCTCCGCTACGGCAACACGCGCGAACTCTGCCTCGGGCTGGAAGTCGTGACCGCCCAGGGCGACATCCTGCACGGACTGCGCGGCCTGCGCAAAGACAATACCGGCTACGATTTGCGCGACCTGTTCATCGGCGCTGAAGGTACGCTGGGCATCATTACGGCTGCCGTGCTGAAGCTATTCCCGCAGCCCAAAGCCCAGCTCACCGCGCTGGCGGCAGTACAGACGCCGGCTGCCGCGCTGCGCCTGCTGAGCCTGGCGCAAGGCCGCTGCGGCGCCACCCTGACCGGCTTCGAACTGATGTCCGACCTGTGCCTGCAGCTGGTGGCCAAGCACTTCCCGCAACTGCAGTTCCCTTTCAGCCAGCGCCATCCGCATTATGTGCTGCTGGAGCTGTCCGACAGCGAATCCGCGGACCATGCCAGCGCTTTGCTGGAAGCCGTCATCGGCGATGCGCTGGAACAGGACACCTGCCAGGATGCGGTGCTGGCCAGCTCGAGCGCCCAGTCGCGCGCCCTGTGGCAGCTGCGCGAAAGCATCTCCTCGGCGCAAGCCATGGAAGGCAAGAACATCAAGCACGACATCTCGCTGCCGATTTCCCGCATCGCCGAATTCATCAGCGTCACCGACGCCCTGCTGCAACAGCATTTCCCCGGTTGCCGCAATGTCACCTTCGGCCACCTGGGCGACGGCAACCTGCACTACAACGTCTCGCCGCCGATCGGCTCCTCTGCCGAACAGTTCATAGAACGGCAGGCCGACATCAACCGCGTCGTGCACGACAGCGTCGACCGCATGCAGGGCTCGATCTCGGCCGAGCACGGCCTGGGCGCCCTCAAGCGCGAAGAAATCCTGCGCTACAAATCTCCGGTGGAAATTGCGCTGATGAAAACCATCAAACAGGCGCTGGATCCCCTGGGCCTGATGAATCCGGGCAAAGTCGTTTAGCGCAAGAAGCGGATTCCCGGCCAATGTTGCCGCCTTACAATCTGTTACACCGGCCTTGTATGCGCATGCCGCTGGCGGTGCGTTAATCGGGGGGTGTAAGCCGAAAAACTGCATAAGGTGGAACATGCCGACCCTTCCTCGTTACCTGTCGACCGCATTGCTGCTGGGTGCGCTGGCCGCGCTCAATGCCGGCGCCCAGACCGCCCAGCCGCCCCTGAACGATTCGGAAAAAGCGCTGCATGTGCTGAACCGGCTGGCCTACGGTCCGCGTCCCGGCGACGTCGACGCCGTCAGGCGCCTCGGCGTCAAGCGCTACATCGAGCAGCAGCTCAATCCCGACAGCCTGCCGCTGCCGCCCGAGCTGGCAGGCAAGCTGTCCTCCTTGACGACTTATCAACTAAGCGCAACCCAGCTCTACCAGCAGTACGGTCCACCCTCCTTCCCCCCCAATACCGCCACTCCCGAAGAAAAGAACATGGCGCGCCAGCGCGCCAACAAGGACATCACGCCGCAGACCCATTTTTCCCGGCTGTGGCTGGCCACCGAAAGCCCGCGCCAGCTGCAGGAAGTGATGACCGAATTCTGGTTCAACCATTTCAACGTCTTCGAGGGCAAGGAATGGGTGCGCTACTGGAACGGCGAATATGAAAAAGACGTGCTGCGGCCCAACGCGCTCGGCAATTTCCGCCAGCTGCTGGGCGCGGTGGCCCATCATCCGGCCATGCTGTATTACCTCGACAACTGGCTCAGCAGCGGCGTCAACACGCCAGAAGCCAAAGGCCGCTTCAAGGGACTCAACGAAAATTACGGCCGCGAGCTGCTGGAACTGCACACCATGGGCGTCGACAGCGGCTATACCCAGGCCGACGTGATTTCCCTGGCGCGCATCCTCAGCGGCTGGACCATCGATGAAAAAGGCATGAAGGATGGCCAGCCGGCTTTCAGCTTCAACCCGCGCCGCCACGATGCCGGCGACAAGGTTTTCCTCGGCCAGACCATCAAGGGCAGCGGCTACCAGGAAGGCGAACAGGCGCTCGATATCCTGGCGCGCCATCCGGCCACGGCCCACTTCGTGGCGACCAAGCTGGTCCAGTATTTCGTTTCCGACAAACCCGAACCGGCGCTGACGGAAAAACTGGCGCGCCGCTTCCTGAGCAGCAACGGCGACATCAAGGCGGTGCTCCATGCCTTGTTCGAGAGCCCCGAATTCTGGGACCGCGGCAATTACCAGGCCCAGTTCAAGACGCCCTATCAATACGTAGTATCGTCGCTGCGCGCAACCGCGACGCCGGTGCTCAATGTCAGGCCGATCGACGGCGTGCTCAACCAGCTGGGCCAGCCGCTGTACGGCTGGCTGACGCCGGAGGGCTACAAGTTTTCGGAAGAAGCCTGGCTCAACCCTGACGCCCTGCTCCGCCGCATCAATTTCGTCAACGGCCTCAGCAACGGCAAATCGCCGATCGCCCGCAGCGACCCGCCGCCCGCTACGCCCGGATCGCCGCCGGTGGCTGCCGCACCGAATACCGCCGTCCCCATCGATCCGCAACAACTGCTGCAAACCCTGGCGCCGGCGCTGACGCCGCACAGCCTCGGCACCATCGGCGCCGCGCCTGCCAACCTGCAGGTCGGCCTGATACTCGGCAGTCCTGATTTCATGAAAAGATAATCCACGGGAGCCATGCCATGAAGCGTCGTGATTTCATCCGCCAGCTGGGCCTGACCGCCGGCGGCGCCATCCTGATCCCGGTCGGCCTGTCCGGCTGCGTGGTGGCGCCTGCCAGCAAGCCGCAGGCCAAGGCAAAACCTGTCCCGGCCGCCCCGGTCGCCATGGTCGACAGCCCACTGTCGTACGGCAATCCCTTGCAGCGCCCGCATGCCGCGGGCGACGGCACGCCGCGCATGATCGTGGTATTCCTGCGCGGCGCCGTGGACGGCTTGAATGTCGTGGTGCCGCATGGCGACCACAATTACTACAAGGCGCGGCCAGGCATAGCGGTATCGCGCCCCGGCACCCAGAACGGCGCGATCGACCTGACCGGCTACTTCGGCCTGCACCCGGCGCTGCAAGCGCTGCAGCCGTACTGGGACGATGGCCGGCTGGCGTTCGTGCACGCCTCAGGCTCGCCGGACATGTCGCGCTCGCATTTCGAAGCACAGGATTACATGGAGACCGGCACGCCGGGCCAGCACAACACCCGCGACGGCTGGATGAACCGCATGCTGGGCGTGATGCCCGCATCGTCGTCGCCGATGCAAGCCCTGACGCTGGGTGAATCGGTGCCGCGCATCCTGACCGGAAGGGCGGTAGTCGCCAACATGCCGACCGGGCGCGACGCTACCCGGCCGACCCTGATCGACCGCGCCGATGTCAGCCAGGCGTACGCCGAGCTTTATGCGCAAGACGCCGTGCTTGGCAAAAGCTACCGCGACGGCATTTCGGCGCGCAAGGAACTGATGGCCGACGCCAGCAGCTCCGAACAAAAGATGGCGAACAACGGCGCACCGCTGCCGAACGGCCTGTCGATCGACACCGCTCGCCTGGGACGGCTGATGCGCAGCAATCCCGACATCCGGCTCGGTTTCGTCGCCGTCGGCGGCTGGGACACCCATACCAACCAGGGCAACGGCAACGGCCAGCTGGCCAACCGCCTGCGGCCGCTGGCCGACGGCTTGACCACGCTGGCGCGCGAACTGGGACCGGCGTTCAACGATACGGTGATTGTGGTGATGTCGGAATTCGGTCGCACCTTCCGCGAAAACGGCAACGGCGGCACCGACCACGGCCACGGCAACGTCATGTGGCTGCTGGGCGGCAACGTCCGCGGCCGCACCATCCACGGCGCATGGCCGGGCATCGACGACAAGTCGCTCAACGAAGGGCGCGACCTGGCCATCACCACCGATTTCCGCTCGGTGCTGGCGACGCTGGCGGAAAAACACATGCGGATCGGCGACCCGGCCATGCAGAAGCTGTTTCCGCAATATGGCGCCGGCAATCCGCATGCCCTGAACCTGCTGGTGTAACCTAGGGACTGTTCACACTTGATTTGGGAGTGCGAACAGGCCCTAGCTCAGGTATCGCAGATACTGCAGCTATGTCCTTTGCAATTGTGCAGCACGCTGCTCCTGCCGGCGCGCGCTTGCGTGCCGGGACCGGCGGCGCCGCGGCCGGCCAGCTGTTCGGCGCCATTGCGCGCCTGCCAGCGTTCCGCCACGCGCAGCTTGACGTGGCCGCCGGTAAATAAAGGAACGGCAAGGGTCGCCTCGGCGCAGTAGGGACAGGCCAACGGTTTTTCCAGTGCTTGCAGCGGCAACAGCTTTTCAAAAATGCCATCGCAATGGCTGCAGCGGATGTCGTACAGCGGCATCGTTTTATCCTTTGGTTGAATTGGACGGGGGAACCAGGCAGGGCCTAGCCCTGCCGCCGCCGGTTAAGGTTTCCTGCCCCAGTACGCGTTGTCGTTCAGCATCCCCTTGGGCGTGATGTCCTGGTCGAAAATCGAGGTCGGCAAGGACACCGTGCACGCGCAGTTCGGAATATCGACAATGCCGCCGATGCGCCCTTCCACCGGCGCCGCGGTCAGCAGCATGTAGGCCTGGCTGCCGGTATAGCCGAAGTGGGTCAGGTAATCGATGGCTTTCAGGCAGGCCTGGCGGTAGGCCACGGTAGCGTCCAGGTAATAGTTGACGCCGTTCTCGACGCTGATGCCCTCAAAGGTCAGCCATTGCTCGTAATGCGGCTTGACGATGCTGGGCATGAAGATCGGCGAACTGATGTTGTATTTCGCCATGCCGCCCTTGATCAGGTCGAAACCGACGTGGCTGACGCCGTCCATTTCGATGGCGCCGCAAAAGCCGATTTCGCCGTCGCCCTGCGAAAAATGCAGGTCGCCCATGGAAAAGCCGGCGCCCTTCACATATACCGGGAAAAAAATCCGGGTGCCGGCGGACAGGTCCTTGATATCGGTGTTGCCGCCGTGTTCGCGCGGCGGCACGGTGCGCGCCGCTTCCTTCGCCATGCTGTCGAACTTGGCCCCGCTCAGGCCGCGCAGCACCGCCGTGCTCGGATCGGGCGGCTTGGCCAGTCCTTTGGCCGCCAGCGGCGCCTCGCGCCGGTTCCACTCCGCCAGCAAGTCGTGCGACGGCAGGCAGCCCATCAGGCCCGGATGGGTCAGGCCGGCGATGCGCACGCCGGGAATATGGCGCGAGGTAGCGTACAAACCTTTCAAGTCCCAGATCGCCTTGTCGGCATCGGGAAACGTATCGGCCAGGAAACCGCCGCCGTTCTCCTTCGAAAACACCCCGGAAAAACCGACCGGCGTCACCGGCTTGATGTCGAGCAGGTCGATCACCAGCAGGTCGCCCGGTTCCGCGCCTTCCACATGGAACGGCCCGGTCAGCGGATGGGCGCGGGTCAGGTCGACGTTCCTGACATCGGAAACGTCGTCGTTGTCCTGGATCTGCGCATCCAGGAAATCCAGCGATTCGACCAGGATCGCCTCGCCCGGCTTGACCGACGACAGGAACGGCAGGTCCGGATGCCAGCGGTTATGTCCCAGCTCGGCTTGCTGCGCCAGCGGCACGCCGGGTTTGATCTTGAAATGTTGCATGCGACTCTCCTCTTGGGTGGCTCAATCAGGGTGGTTCATTCAGAAGGAATGCCCGGCATCGGACATTCCGGGGCGCCGGCCGTGCTGCGCGTCAGCGCTTCGACCTGGCGCCGCGCCTGCTGCGGATCGTTGACCCAGGTCTTGTAAAAATCGAAGGGGCAGTCGGCCACGCCGGCGGCACTTTCGCCGGAATTGATCTTGCCGGTATACCCGCGGTGCAGCAGCTTGTAGAGATGGTTCTGCGATTGCCAGTTGCGGCGCGCGTCGCGGATCATGCCGAGCGACAGCTCGGCATACTGGATGCCCATTTCCTCGGTTCCGCATTCGCCCAGGGTGCGGCCGTCGAAACCGACGATGGCCGAGTGGCCGAAATAGGAATACACGCCGTCGAAGCCGCTGGCGTTGGCCACCGCCACGTAGACGTTGTTCATCCACGCCATCGCCTTCGATACCAGCACCTGCTGCTCCTTGGCCGGGTACATGTAGCCCTGGCAGCGCACGATCAGCTCGGCGCCTTTCATCGCGCAGTCGCGCCAGATTTCCGGATAGTTGCCGTCGTCGCAGATGATCAGGCTGATCTTCAAGCCTTTCGGGCCGTCCGAGACATAGGTAGCATCGCCCGGATACCAGCCTTCGATCGGCGTCCACGGCATGATCTTGCGGTATTTCTGGACGATCTCGCCTTGGTTGTTCATCAGGATCAGCGTGTTGTAAGGCACCTTGTGCGGATGTTCTTCGTGCCGCTCGCCGGTCAGCGAGAACACGCCCCAGACATTGGCCTGGCGGCAGGCCTCGGCGAAAACCGCGGTTTCTTCGCCGGGGATGGCGGCGGCGGTATCGAACATCTCTTCGCGGTCGTACATGATGCCGTGGGTCGAATACTCCGGGAAAACCACCAGGTCCAGTCCCGGCAAGCCCTGCTTCATCCCCACCACCATCGCCGCGATGTTGCGGACGTTGGCCATCACTTCCGCCTTGTTGTGCAGGCGCGGCATCTTGTAGTTGACGACCGCAATCCCGACTGCATCCTTGCTGCTGGAAATATCTCCGTGCCTCATGTATCGCTCCTGTAGTCTGGCTGAATCGAATAAGCTGCCCGCTATACGGACAGGTAACGGCTGATGGTAGCGGCGTCGACCTTGTCGCTGGTGTCTTCGTAGACGAAACGGCCCTTGTCGATCACCAAGAAACGGTCGGCGATTTCCAGCGTAAAGCTGAGCACCTGTTCCGAGACGATGATGGTCAGCTGCCGGATCTTGCGGATCTCTTTCAGGCTGCGCGCGATGTCCTTGATGATCGACGGCTGGATGCCTTCGGTCGGCTCGTCCAGCAGCAGCACCTTGGGGTTGGTGGCCAGCGCGCGCGCAATCGCCAGCTGCTGCTGCTGGCCGCCGGACAGGTTGCCGCCCTTGCGGCCGCGCATTTCGTGCAGCACCGGAAACAAGGCGTACAGCTCGTCCGGCACCTTGCCGAGCGCGCCGGCTGGCAAGCCGGTCTGGATGTTTTCCAGCACGGTCATGCCGGGGAAGATCATCCTTCCCTGCGGCACATAGGCAACGCCGCTGGCGACCCGCTGGTAGCTTTCGAGATGGCCCAGCTCCTGGCCATCGATCTGGATGCTGCCCTCGCGCAGCGGCAGTATTCCCATCAAGGTCTTGAACAAGGTGGTTTTGCCCATGCCGTTGCGGCCCATGACGGCGACGATTTCCTGTTTGCCGACGGCCAGGCTGACATCGTGGATGACCTGGCTCTGGCCATAGCCCGAGGCAAGATGCGAAACATTGAACATAAGCGCTCCGAATGGATTAATGGCCCAGGTAGACTTCGATCACCTTGGGATTGGCTTGCACCGATTCCATGCTGCCTTCGGCCAGTATCTTTCCCTGGTGCAGCACGGTGACCTTGTGGGCGATGCTTTTGACAAACTCCATGTCATGCTCGATCACCAGCACCGAACGACCCTTGCTGATGCGTCCCAGCAGCTCGGCGGTTTTCTCGCGTTCGGAAACGCTCATGCCGGCCACCGGCTCGTCCAGCATCAGCAGCTCCGGCTCCTGCATCAGCAGCATGCCGATCTCCAGCCACTGCTTCTGGCCGTGCGACAGCAGGTCGGCTTGCTGGTACAGCTGCGCATCGAGGAAAATTTCCCTGGCCACCGCTTCGACCCGCTCCACCACTTCCGCCGTGCGCTTGAACACCAGCGCGCCGAACACCTTGCGGCCGCGCGGAAACGACATTTCCAGGTTCTCGAACACGCTCAGGTTTTCGTAGATGGACGGCGTCTGGAACTTGCGGCCGACCCCGGCCTGGACAATTTCGTGCTCGCGCATCTTGGTCAGCTCGCGGTTCTTGAACTGGATGCTGCCGGCGGTGGCCTGGGTCTTGCCGCAAATCAGGTCCAGCACCGTGGTCTTGCCGGCGCCGTTGGGGCCGATCACCACCCGCACTTCATTGCGTTCGACGTAGAAATTCAAGCCGTCCACCGCCTTGAAGCCATCGAAGGACACCGTCAGGTCTTCGATCGCCAGCACCGGCCGGTCGCTCGATTCGAAACCGATAGGATTGCCGCTCATTTCGATGCCTCCAGGCTGCCGTGCGGCAGTTCGATATCCGTCTCGGCCGCCGCCACTGCCGCAGGCGGTTTGGCGCCGGCCGGCGGCGCAGCGTTGCGCACCGGGCCGCGCTTGCGCCCGGCCAGTTTCGACAGCAACAGCTTGCCGTGGCTCTGGTACAGGCCGGCCAGGCCGTTCGGGAAATACATGACCACCGCGATGAACAGGCCGCCCATCAGGAACAGCCAGAGTTCAGGAAACGATTCGGAAAAAAAGGTCTTGCCGAAATTCACCAGCAAGGTGCCGTACACCGCGCCCAGCAGGGACATGCGGCCGCCGACCGCGGCATAGATCACCATTTCGATGGAGGGCACGATGCCGACGAACGACGGCGACATGAAGCCGACCTGCAAGGTGAACATGGCGCCGCCGATCGCCGAAAACACGGCGGCGGCGCAGAACACGAAGACCTTGAAGCTGGCGACGTCGTAGCCGGAGAAACGCACCCGCTCCTCCTTGTCGCGCATCGCCACCAGCAAGCGTCCCAGTTTCGAGCCGAGGATGAAGCGCCCGGCCAGGATGCAGCCGATCAGCAGGCCGGCGTTGACGAAATACAGGACCAGTTTGGCCGAATCGGTGCGGATGTCCCAGCCCATCAGGGTTTTCAGGTCGGTGATGCCGTTGACGCCGCCGGTCAGCCCCTGCTGGCCGATGATCAGGATCGACAGGATGGCGGCAATCGCCTGGGTGACGATGGAAAAATACACGTCGCCGACGCGCCGCTTGAACATCGCCGCGCCGATCACCAGCGCCAGCACGGTCGGCACCAGCAGCACCGCCAGCAGGGTAAATCCGAAAGAATGGAACGGCTGCCACAGCAGCGGCAACTCGGTGATCTGGTTCCAGTCCATGAAATCGGGAATGCCGGGGGTCGACTGGATCTTGGTGCTGACCGGATCGGATGCCTCCAGCTTGAGGAACATCGCCATGCAATAACCGCCCAGGCCGAAGAACACGCCTTGCCCGAGGCTGAGGATGCCGCCGTAACCCCAGCACAGCACCAGGCCGACGGCGACAAAGGCGTATGCCAGGTATTTGCCGACCAGGTTCAGGCGGAAGATATCGAAAGCCAGCGGAAACACCACCAGCAGCAGGCCGGCCAGGATCAGCAGGCCGAGCAGGCCAGACTTTCCGCCCAGGATTTTTTCGTATGCAGCATTCATGAAGCGCCTTTCGATGGCAGCGGTTATTTACGGATTTTCGCGGCAAACAAGCCTTGCGGCCGCATCAGCAAAATCAGGATCACCGCCGACAGCGTCAGCACCTTGGCCATCGATCCGGTCAGGAAGAATTCCGCCGTGGACTGGGTCTGGGCGATGGAGAACGCCGAGGCGATGGTGCCCAGCAAGCTTTGCGCGCCGCCGAACACCACCACCAGGAAGGTATCGACGATATACAGCGAGCCGCTGGTCGGTCCGGTGGAACCGATGGTGGTGAACGCCGCCCCGGCGATGCCGGCAACGCCGCAGCCGAGTGCAAAGGTGCTGCGGTCGACCTTGCGGGTATTGATCCCGACCGCGCCGCTCATCAGGCGGTTCTGCATGGTGGCGCGCACCTGCAAGCCCCAGCGCGAGCGGAACAGCAGCAGGAAAATGACGCCGGTCAGCACCGCCGTCAGCCCCATCATGAACAGGCCGTTGATGGGAATGTCGATGCTGTCGGTAGGCTTGAACGAACCCATCAGCCAGTCCGGCAAGGTGGCGCTGACTTCCTTGGCGCCGAAGATCGAGCGGAACGTCTGCTGCATGGCCAGGCTCAGGCCCCAGGTGGCCAGCAAGGTATCCAGCGGCCGCTTGTAGAGGCGGCTGATCATCAGCCACTCGGTGATATAGCCGACGATGTAGGCGGTCACGAAAGACAGCGCGATCGCGGCAAAGAAATAATAAGGCTGCAGGCTGGGCGCATACAGCGTGGTCAGCTTGGACAGCAGGTAGGTAATGTAGGCGCCGATGGTGAGGAACTCGCCATGCGCCATGTTGATCACGCCCATCTGGCCGAAGATGATGGCCAGGCCCAGCGCCATCAGCAGCAGGACGCAGAAGACCGACAGGCCGTTGAAGCCCTGCATGGCGAAAATGGCGCCGAATTCGGAGAGTGAAGGCACGGTGGCTCCTTGCAATGTTGCAGCTGGTTTGCTGGGTTAAACGGTCCGGCACGGGGGCTGCCGGACCGTGGCTGAAAAACTTACTGGTAACCCTTGGGGAAAGGATTCGGTTCGATCAGGTCGGATTCATAGATCACCTTGAACTGGCCGTCTTTCTGCGCTTCGCCGATGCGGGTCTTGCTCCACAAGTGATGATTGGCGTGGACCTTGACGTAACCTTCCGGCGCGCTCTTCAATTCAAACCCGGGCGATGCCGCAACCACCTTGTCGACATCGAAACTGCCTGCCTTCTCGACTGCGGCCTTCCACAGCCATGGCCCCAGGTAAGCTGCCTGGGTAACGTCGCCGATGACCGCATTGGGGCCGAACTTGGCCTTGAATTCGGCCACGAATTTCTTGTTGTTCGGATTGTCCAGGCTCTGGAAATATTTCATCGACGAATAGAAGCCTTCAACGTTCTCGCCGCCGATGCCCAGCATTTCATCTTCCGTCACCGAGATCGTCAGCAGGTTCTGGGTCTTGGCGGTGACGCCGGCGGCCTTGAGCTGCTTATAGAAAGCGACATTGCTGCCGCCCACCACATCGGCGAAAATCACGTCCGGCTTTTTCAGCTTGATCTTGTTGATCAGGGAGCCGAACTGGGTATTGCCGAGCGGGTAGTACTCTTCGCCGACCACCGAACCTTTCAAGACATTCTCGATGTGCTTGCGGGCGATCTTGTTGGAGGTGCGCGGCCAGATGTAATCGGAACCGACCAGGAAAAAGGTCTTGGCTTTCTTTTCCTTGGCGACCCAGTTGAGTCCGGCCAGCACTTGCTGGGTGGCTTCCTGGCCGGTGTAGAAAACGTTCTTGGACTGCTCCAGGCCTTCATAGAAGGTCGGGTAATACAGCAAGCCGTTGTCTTTCTCGAACACCGGCAGCACCGCCTTGCGCGAAGCCGAGGTCCAGCAGCCGAACACCGCGGCGACGTGATCGCTCTCCAGCAGTTTCCTGGCTTTTTCGGCAAACGTCGGCCAATCGCTGGCGCCGTCTTCCTGGATGATCTTGATCTTGCGTCCGAGGATGCCGCCCATCGAATTGATCTGGTCGATCGCCAGCCGCTCGGCCTGGATCGAACCGGTTTCGCTGATCGCCATGGTGCCGGTGGCCGAGTGCAGCTGGCCGACGGTGACTTCGGTATCGGTGACGGCCAGCTTGGTGGTATTGATTTTCGCGGTGGCCGGCGACTGGGCGAAACCCATGGCCGGCAAAGCCAGCGCGGCGCTGGCGGCCAGGCCCAGCAGCACCTTGCGGCGCTGGAACGATGGCTTATCGGATACAGAACGATGCGACATGCAGTACTCCTTTCGGGGCGGTTATGTGACGAACGAAAACGAGGGATAAGGTCAACGTCCAGGACCTCGCAGCCCGGTAGAACCGGCGTCTGGATCTGTGCGCTCCGGGAAGCAGATTAGGATTCGCGGTGCGGTGCAGCAATACGTCGTTTGACGTAAGCCCTGCGGCAGGCGGCCGGGCGGCGGCGCGCACGGCCTTGCAGCGCCAGCGCATCAGCTTGGTGCGCCGGCCGGAGCAGCGGCCATGCGCGGCGCGGCGCCGATGTCGGATCGGCAACCTGGCGCGCCCTGCTTTGGCACAAAGTTGCCATTTGGAATTTTTCATATACGTCAAATGACGTATCCAACACGACCCGGATTGGTTCGAAAATTGCTTAAGCTGAATTGCCTGCTGTTTTATCCTCCACGCCCAAGGTCGCCCGTCTAACGTGAAAATCACCGCCACCCAACGCATCGTCAAGGTCCGCCGCGACTACAACACCTGGGTCGGCAACGAGACGCTGGAAGACTACGCCCTGCGCTTTACGCCGCGCTCGTTCCGCAAATGGTCGGAATTCCGCCTGGCCAACACCGCGCTCGGCGCCATCTCGTTCCTGGCGCTGGAAGCCATCAGCGGCACGATCACGCTCAGCTACGGCTTCACCAATGCATTCTGGGCAATTGTCTGCGTCAGCATCCTGTTCTTCCTGACCGGCCTGCCGATCAGCTACTATGCCGCCAAATACGGCGTCGACATGGACCTGCTGACGCGCGGCGCCGGCTTCGGCTATATCGGCTCGACCATCACCTCGCTGATCTACGCCACCTTCACCTTCATCTTTTTTGCGGTAGAAGCGTCGATCATGGCGCAAGCGATCGAGCTTTATTTCGGCTTGCCGCTGGCGCTCGGCTATATCATCTGCGCCCTGGTGGTCATCCCGCTGGTGACCTACGGCATCACGCTGATCAACCGCCTGCAGATGTGGACCCAGCCGCTGTGGCTGTTGCTGCTGGTGCTGCCGTATGTCTGCGTGCTGCACAAGGAACCCGATGCGCTAGCCAGCCTGATGACGTTCGCCGGCCGCGCCGAAAACGGCAACAGCTTCGACCTGGTGCTGTTTGGCTCGGCCGCCACGGTCGCCTTTTCATTGATTGCGCAGATCGGCGAGCAAGTCGATTTCCTGCGCTTCCTGCCTGAAAAAACCGCCGCCAACCGCTACCGCTGGTGGAGCGCGCTGCTGCTGGCCGGGCCGGGCTGGATCTTGCTGGGCGCGGCAAAAATGCTGGGCGGCGCACTGCTGGCGTTCCTGGCGATCCAGCACGAGGTGCCGATCGGCAAGGCGGTCGAGCCGACCCAGATGTACCTGGTCGCTTACCGTTATGTGTTTTCCGATCCGGCCTGGGTGCTGGCGGCAGTCACCTTGCTGGTGGTGGTGTCGCAGATCAAGATCAACGTCACCAACGCCTATGCCGGTTCGCTGGCCTGGTCGAATTTCTTTGCGCGCCTGACCCACAGCCATCCGGGCCGCGTGGTGTGGCTGGTGTTCAATGTGCTGATCGCCCTGCTGCTGATGGAGATCGGCGTCTTCAACGCGCTCGAACATGTGCTGGCCCTGTACGCGCTGGTGGCGATTTCCTGGATCGGCGCAGTGGTCTCGGACCTGGTCATCAACAAGCCGCTCGGCCTGAGCCCTCCGCATATCGAATTCAAGCGCGCCCACCTGTACGACATCAATCCGGTCGGGGTCGGCGCCATGCTGATCGCCTCGGCGCTGTCGGCGCTCGCCTTGTCCGGCATGTTCGGCAGCGTGGCGCGCGCGCTGGCGCCCTTCATCGCCCTCGGCAGCGCGCTGCTGACCGCGCCGGTAATCGCCTATGCGACCAAGGGCAAATACTATATCGCCCGCCACGACCAGCTGGCCGACAGCCACCGCGGCCAGCTGGAATGCGTCATCTGCGGCAACCATTTCGAGACGCCCGACATGGCGCATTGCCCGGCTTACCAAGGCGCCATCTGTTCCTTGTGCTGTTCGCTGGATGCCCGCTGCAACGACCGCTGCAAGGAATCCTCGCGCATGCCGGACCAGATCTTCAACACCTTGCGCGGTTTCCTGCCGGAGCGTTTCACGCTCAAGCTCAACACCCGCATCGGCCACTACCTGATCGTGTTCGGCCTGGTCTCGGGCGGCCTGGCGGTGGTGCTGTGGCTGCTGTATTACCAGCAACTGGCCGGCATGTCCGGCCTTTCCGGCAGCGGCCCCGATTCGATGGCGGGCATTTTCATCAAGCTGTTTGCATCGCTGCTGGTGTTCATCGGCGTCGGCTCCTGGTGGCTGGTGCTGACCAGCGAGAGCCGCAGCGTCGCCCATGAAGAATCGGAGCGGCAGACCAACCTGCTGCTGCAGGAAATCGACGCCCATAACCAGACCGACGCCGCCTTGCAGCGCGCCAAGGAAGCGGCAGAGGCCGCCAACCTGGCCAAGAGCCGCTTCGTCACCGGCATGAGCCACGAATTGCGCACGCCGCTCAACAGCATCCTCGGCTACGCCCAGATCCTGCAGGTCGACCACGCCATCCCGCAAGGCCGCAGGGACGCCATCGGCGTCATCCGCCGCAGCGGCGAGCACCTGCTGAGCCTGATCGACGGCTTGCTGGATATCGCCAAGATCGAGGCCGGCAAGATGCGCCTGGCGGCAGACGAACTGCCGCTGCACGAGTTCCTCGACCAGATCGTGCAGATGTTCGCGCCGCAAGCCGAGCAAAAGGGCCTGGCGTTCCGCTTTGAAAAGCTGGGCCGGATTCCCGAAGTGGTCCAGGTCGACCAGAAACGGCTGCGCCAGATACTCATCAACCTGCTCGGCAACGCAGTCAAGTTTACCGATACCGGCCATGTCACGCTGCGGGTCCGGCACGCGCGCGAGATCACTTATTTCGAAGTCGAGGACAGCGGCATCGGCATCGCCGCGGAAGACATCGCGCGCGTGTTCCTGCCATTCGAACGCAGCAACGCCGCCAACCTGCGCGAAGACATCGGCACCGGGCTCGGCCTGGCCATCAGCAGCATGCTGACCCACATCATGGGCGGCGCGCTGTCGGTCAGCAGCAATATCGGCATGGGCAGCACCTACCAGCTGAAGATCTACCTGTCGGAGGAGCGCGCGCCGCGCCGCCGCATCAAGCTGGAAGACCAGACGTCGGGTTATCTCGGGCCCAGGAAGCGGATACTGGTAGTGGACGACCAGGCCTCGCAGCGCGCCGTGCTGAGCGCCATGCTGGCGCCGTTGGGATTCGACATCAGCGAGGTGGCCAGCGGCGCCGCCTGCCTGGCGGAAATCGCCCGCGCTATGCCGGACCTGGTGCTGCTCGACATCGCCATGCCGGCCATGGACGGCGGCGCCGTGTGCCGCGCGATACGGGCCCAGGGCCATGCCAGCCTGCCGATCATCATCGTCTCCGCCAATGCCTTCGAGAGCACGCCGCAACAGATCGATCCGCTCAGCTATAACGATTTCGTGGTCAAGCCGGTGTCTTTCAACGACCTGCTGTCGAAAATCCGGCTGCACCTGAAAGTCGACTGGATTTCCGATCCGGCGCCGCAGGCCGCAAGCGACAGTGCAACGTGCAGCGCCGTCATGGTGATCCCGTCCCGCGAAAAACTGCAGGCGCTGCTGGAACTGGGCGCTATCGGCTATATCAAGGGCATCGGCGCCAAGCTCGATGAAATAGAACAGCAGGACCAGGTCTACCTGCCGTTTACCGGCGAACTGCGCGAACTGGTGAAGCGCTTTCGCCTGAACGACTACAGCGCACGCCTGCAGGCGCTGCTGCATCACGCCGGCGAGCAGCCTGCGCAACGCATCGACAGCGCATAGCGAATAACGAGGAATATCTTGGACGATCACCTCACCCTCTCAGCCGATCCGCCGCCAAGGCCGCTGGCCAGCCGCCCGGTGGTGCTGATCGTCGACGACATGCCGGACAACCTGGCGCTGCTGTCGGATGCGCTGGACGAAAGCGGCCATATCGTGCTGGTGGCGACCGACGGCGCCAGCGCCATCCAGCGGCTGGGCTACATCACGCCCGACCTGATCCTGCTGGATGCGGTCATGCCGGGGCTGGACGGTTTTGAAACCTGCCGCCGCATCAAGCTGCTGGCCAGCGCCGCCCATGTGCCGGTGGTGTTCATGACCGGCCTCACCGAAACCGAACATGTGGTGCGCGGCTTCCAGGTGGGCGGCATAGACTACGTCACCAAGCCGATCCAGCCGCTGGAAATCGTCGCCCGCGTCGCCGCCCATATCAAGACGGCGCGCATGATGTCGCAAGCCAGGGACGTGATCGACGCCGCCGCCCATGCGGTGATCGTGCTCGGCACCGACGGCGCGCCCTTGTGGCAAACCGGCAAGGCTTCGTTCTGGCTGGAAAAATATTTCCCGCGCAGCGAACAGCGCAAGCTGCCGCCGCAGCTGCAGTTCTGGCTGAATGAAAACCTGGTGCTGCTGCGGCAGACGCAGCAGCCGCTGCAGCCGCTGGTGGTGAACGGCGACGACGGCGAGCTGACCATCCATCTTTCCAAAAACGCCCAGAGCGCCGAACTGACCTTGCTGCTGGAGGAAAAATCCCTGTCGCTGCCGAATCCGGCCCAGCTCGAAGCTTATCGCCTGACGCCGCGTGAAACCGATGTCCTGGCCTGGGTCTCGAAAGGCAAGACCAACCGCGATATCGCCGAGATCCTCGGCATGAGTCCGCGCACGGTCAACAAGCACCTGGAGCACATCTATATCAAGCTGGGAGTGGAGACGCGCGCCGCTGCGGCGGCGCTGGCGATCAGCCGGTTATACGATCCCGGCCATACCTTGCAGTAGAGCCGGCGGCTTAGCGCACCAACGCCTTGATCTCCGCCAGCTGGCGCCGTGAAATCGGCAGGCGGTGATCGATGTCGCGCAGGATCACTTGCCAGATTTCCTGCGGCTTGTCGCCATCGCCGTCGCCGTCCGCTGCCTGCATGACGCGTTCGACGCCGCTGATGGCGTTGCGCGCCACCAGCGCATTGCGGTGCACGCGCACGAAGTGGAGCGCCAGTTCTTCCTCGATCGAGACCAGCGAATCTTCGATCAAATATTCTTTGGTTTTGGTGCGCAACGTCACGTATTTCAGCTC